>Ga0190334_1000267_pt1 | contig 27177 bp, 22 predicted proteins | sample 48720478_MG_FD_161270 | JGI IMG/M metagenome (GOLD analysis project Ga0190334, IMG submission 161270) | Hydrothermal vent sediment bacterial communities from Southern Trench, Guaymas Basin, Mexico - 4872-04-7-8_MG | ecosystem: Environmental > Aquatic > Marine > Hydrothermal vents > Sediment ... | reverse complement strand
GGCACATATCCGAAGGAGGTTACCGGCCCCGGGCCGATGTCGCAATCGATTCATCCTTGAGAAGGCCCGGGAAAGGGAAAAATGGTGAACTCTGGTGGAGGTGGTGTGAACGATTGAAGAACCTTCGTTCTCAGCTGCTCGTGGGCCTGAAAGTGTTTTCCATATAGGATTTTCGCTTCATTACCCTCTGACATTGCATCCTCATGCGAGGGACCTGGTGTAGACGATTGGTTAACCCTGCCGGGTTGTCTGAAAGCATGGTCAGAGAGTTCATGCTTGGAAGTTGACTGCGCATATGCTTTAATCCGAGCCAAGGAGGGGAATGTGAGACAAATACTGTGGACCGTACTAGTCATACTTGCATGTAGCACCTTGGCGGACGCAGAGAGCGATGGAATCCAGAGAATCTGGGCAATCTCAATCACCGGTGGCGAGCCGCCACTGCTCAATCCAGGCCGATGGGAATCTGGATCTAGAGCTTTCGAGACAGCAGTACGCTCCTCGCTTGGTGTTGAACCTTTACGGCTGCGCACCAGCGAGATTAGCAGCATGCGTCTTGAGCAAGATCTCAAGGACTACATTGCTGATGCCGATGAAGATGACGTCATTCTCCTTGCGTACGTTGGACATGGCGACAAGAGGGGGTTCGGGGCGCTCGAGTTCACGGATTGCCCTCCTGGTGACGATACATGCAACGCACTCGCATACTGCACTATCCTTCAGTGGCTTCAGGCTCCTGGCAGCGAGATAGTGCTCTTTCTCAACTGCTGCGGAAGCGGGGGACTGGATGAGAACCTCATAGCATTGCCGGACCTTTCGTATCTACTTGATAGAGTAACGATCTTCTCGGCTACTAGTGGAACAAATGCCAGCATAGGAATCTCATTCATTGAGGATGCGAGCGAGATCCTGACTGAGGAGATGGCAGACGGCGAGATGTCATACTCTGACTTCGTCGAGGCCTTCGAGGAGAAGGCATATGTGATGCCGCTCTACTCGCTTGACTGGGGCCACTACGCTTCAAATGAGGATTTCACGCTCCATAGCGATGGCTCGTACTCGCCGCTTGGTGTGAACCTCACGGGGGCAAGTCTCCGGGTTGATCTGGTTGACAGCCGAACCAGCGGGGTACTCCCTGCGACTCCAAATAGCGCACATACCACGACCGGGACGGTGAATCTGCTTGTGTGTCTCGCTGGGGAAGAAGCGGAGCTTTCAGGTGAATTGAGCACAGTTGTTACGCTGCGGCCGGGATATGAGGGCAACACAACCATTCTGCTGTATGGTGAAGGTGTAATTGGAGACCTCGGTTTCGCGGAGATTAGGATCAACGCTGGCGGAGTTGTGGGGTTCAGTTCGAAGCGAGGATATCCTTTTGCGTATGCTTCCGGCCTCACCGTACCTCTCACGGGATCCGTTCGGTGGAATGGTGTGCTTTTCCCTCTTGAGTCGGGCGAAGTGATGGTTCACTCAGCAGAATGTGGCACCACCGATGGGGTTGACTACTGGACTGTCGTTTCGTTAACCGCAACAGCAGCAGTCGCCCCCAGTGAATAGCGTTTCCCGCTTCAGAACGTCCTGTTCGGGATGGAACAATCCGCTGTCGCTAAGTGCCCCTCATCCAGAGGTAATCGCAATGCCGGAAACCGTCAAATGTCGGTTCTTCCTCAGTCGAAACACCGGGTTCCCCATTCATGGACACCAGGTCAGTTCCGGTAATCAACCTGAAAGACAGACAAGAATTGGTGTTCAGCCAAATCTGGTGGAGGTGGCGGGAGTCGAACCCGCGTCCGGAGATACAGCCACTCGGCGTCTACAAGCTTAGTCCCGCGTTTTCATCTCGGAACCGGCCCTCCCACGGGCGGGATGGCCCGAACCCAGCTTCCTGAGGTTCTTCGCGCCGGGGGAAGCGCCCGAACGCGATATACCCGCCTTAGTCGACGCCTTTCCGGGGCCGGCGAGGCTCCCCGTCAGACGGCCTCCCCTAGTTTAGGGAAGGAGCAGCGAATGCGTAATCCGCAGTGTTCGCAGTTATTGTTTTTCCGCCAGTTTATGGAGATGGCAGACGCTCCGCTTGCAGCCTCGTTTGAGTAACTCCGTCGAAGCCGTATCACCCCCCATGTCAAAGAACCATCGAAAGTATAGCCGCCCCGGGTTGAGAAGGCAACCGCAAACCCGATAAGATCATAGAGTATCAGATGCGATACGTGATGATTCCGATCCTCATCGTATTCGCAGCCGGGACGTGCATCGGTTCGAGATGCGCGGTCCCTCAAACCCTCTACATTGCAGGTGCCGGTGCCGCCCTCGCCCTGGGGATCGCCCTCCGGGGGAGCTGCTCCGGCCGGCCGTTCCTCTTCCTCGCGATCCTCCTCCTCGGCGCCCTGCGGGGGAGCGTCATCGCCCCGTTTCCGGACTGGCTCCTCAACCGGGCGCCGTACATCCGCGAGATCGAGGGGACGGTCGTCTCCTATCCGAGCATCGGGGAGGACCGTCTGACCTTCACGCTCGAACCGGACCGACTCCCGGCGAGGATCCGGGTGACCTTCTTCCCGGATGAGGGAGGATTTTCGATCCGCTACGGGGATCGGCTCCGGATCTCCGGCCGCGTCGAGCTCCCCGAGCCGTTCGAGGGGTTCGATTATCCGGCATACCTCGCCCGGCGGGGGATATTCGCGACGATGCTCGCCCGGGGAAACGATTCCGTCGACCTGATCGGGAAGAAGGGCGGGATCCTCCGAATCGGGGATCGGATCCGCCAATCGATCATCGCGCGGTTGCGGGAGGCCCTCGGTCCCGAGGACGCCGCCCTCGCCCAGGGCCTCCTCCTCGGTGACCGTTCCGCCCTTCCGGACGACATAGAGGAGGCGTTCCGGAAGACAGGGCTAATGCACGTCCTCGCCGTATCCGGCCTTCACCTCGGGATCGTCCTCGGCGGGGTCTGGTTCGTCCTCCGCCATCTCGGAGTGAGGCCGGCGATCGCCTATCCGATCGTCGGGACGGTCGTCCTCCTCGTCCTCTGGATCGTCGGCCCGCGGGTGAGCCTGATCCGCGCCGGCCTCCTGTTCGGCTTCCTCGCCGCCGGGAGCGTCCTCGCCGATCTCGGCCTGATCATGAAGGGATCGATCCGCCCGCTGAACGGGCTCGCCGCTGCCGGAGTGACGATCCTCGCTTCGAATCCGGGTCAGCTCTACGACGCCGGGTTTCAGCTCACCTTCGCCGCGACCGGGGCGATCCTTATCGCACTTCTCCCCCGATTCGGCTGGCGGGAATGGAGCGGCCGGCTCGCCGAGCGGATCCCGGTCCCCGGCCCGATCGTCAGGTGGACCCTCGATCTGATCGTCGTCTCCGCCGCGGCCCAGGCCGGGTCAGCCCCGGTGGTGGCGATCCAGTTCGGGACGTTCCACCCGCTGATCATCGTCGCCAACCTCGTCGTGGTCCCCCTCGTCGCCCTCACCCTCTGGTTCGGGTTCATCGCCGCCCTCCTCTCCCCGACGCCGGCCCTACAGTTCGTCGCCGCCCCATTCGGTCTTCTCCTTCACGCCTTATCGATCGGCGTCAGATCGCTCTCGGGGCTCCCGGGAACGGAGTTTCACGTACCGGATTGGATGGGGATATGGATCGGAGCTCTCGCCGGATTCCTCTTCCTCGCGCTCCGCTACTCCCGCCCCTCCTCCTGAACGCTGAACTCGACGTCGATCACCCGTTCCTCCTCCCGGCGGCGGGGAGGGCGCCGTCTGAAGAGCTGGATGACGAGCAACGAAAGGCCGGCGAGGTCGGTCAGGATCCCGGGGAGGAAAAGGAGGAGGCCGGCGAGGACGACGGAGAGGCCGAGGTTGTAGATCCCGGAGACCGGCCGGGCGATCAGGGCTATCAGCCGATCGCTCCGGAGGATGGCGCGGCCGGCCCGCTTGATGATCAGGTAGCCGATGAACCCGGTGGCGAGGATCTCGAGGAGGACGAACCATCCCCCGATCACACCGCCGAGCCCGATCAGGGCCGCAACCTCGGCGCAGAAGAGAAGAAACACCAAAATCGGCATGTCGATCGAGACGGATGGTAGCTGATCGCCATCTGTGTCACAATCGGGAATCGAGATTGACCGAAACGGGAGGAGGGCCTAGTCTGGCGGAATGGAACGGACCGATCGCGAGCTCCTCGTAGGGTTGAACCTGATCCCCCAGCTTACGCCGAAGCGGGCGAAGGTCCTGTTCCGCAAGTTCGAGTCGTTCGAAGAGATCTGGAGGGCGCCCGGAGCCCGTTTCAGCGCGATATTCGGCTCATCGGTGATCGGCGAGGCGATCGCCTCGGGGCGAAGCGAGGGGGCGATCGACGAAGAGCTCGCCAAGGCGGAGGAGATGGGAATCAGGATCGTCACCCTCGTCGACGAGGAATATCCCTCCCTCCTCCGGGAGATCGACGACCCTCCGCTCGTCCTCTACGCCGCCGGCGAGCTTCCGATCGACACGGCGAGGGCGATCGCCATCGTCGGGACGCGGCGGGCCTCCCGGTACGGGAACCTCGTCGCCGGCCGGTTCGCCAGCCGGCTCGCCCTCCGCGGGATAACGATCGTGAGCGGCCTTGCCGCCGGGATCGACTCCGCCGCCCATCAAGGGGCGCTCGACGTCGGAGGGAAGACGATCGCCGTCCTCGGCTCCGCCCTCGACTGCATCTACCCGAAGAGGAACCGGGCCCTGTTCGAACGGATCGCCTCCCATGGGACGGTGATCAGCGAATACCCGCTCGGGACGAAGCCGGCGAAGTGGACCTTCCCCCAGCGGAATAGGATCATCTCCGGGCTGTCGCGCGGGGTGATCGTCGTCCAGGCCCCGGAACGGAGCGGGGCGCTGATCACAGCGAGGCTCGCCCTCGAACAAGGGAGGGAGGTCTTCGCCGTGCCGGGGAACATCACGAGCCTCGTCTCCGCCGGGACGAACCGCCTGATCAAGCAGGGGGCACAGCTAATCGACGACGTCGAGGAGGTGCTCGAGGAGTTCCCCGATCTCAGGAGCATTGCGCGGCCGCCTGCAGAGGAACCGAAGCCGGAGGAGACCCCCCTCGGCGCGAGGGAGAAGCGGGTGTACGAGCTGATCGGGCTTGAACCGGTTCACGTTGACGATATCATTGCCCGTGCCGATCTCTCTCCGACCGAAGCGTCTCACGTCCTCCTCCTACTGCAGTTGGAAGGGCTGATCGAGGAAGTGGAAGGTGGCCGGTATATTAGAAAACCATAGGAGGAAAGTCGCATGACGATTCAACGGACGTTGGTACTCTGTAAGCCCGATGCCGTCCAGAGGGGGATGGTCGGGCAGATAATCTCCCGCTTCGAACGGAAGGGGTTGAAGATAGTCGGACTGAAGATGATGAAGGTCGACCGGGACCTGGCGAGCCGCCACTACCAGGAACACGTCACGAAGCCGTTCTACGAGGAACTATGTTCGTTCATCACATCATCTCCGCTCGTGGCGATGGCGATCGAGGGGGAGAACGCCGTCGCGGTCGTCCGGAACCTGATGGGGGTGACCAACCCTCAGGATGCGGCATCGGGTACAATCCGGGGCGATTTCGGTCTTAATCTGACGATGAACCTCGTCCACGGTTCCGATTCACCGGCGTCGGCGAAGCGGGAGCTCGACCTCTTCTTCGCCCCTGAGGAGCTTCACGACTACGAGCTCGCGCTCGAGCCCTGGACCTAGACGAGAAGGGGGAGTATGGAACTGTCGAAGCGGTATCGCCCAGGAGAGGTGGAGGCGAAGAACTACCGCCTGTGGGAGGAGGGGGGGTTCTTCCGCGCATCGGCCGGACCGAGCGGGAGGGCTCCGTTCTCGATCGTGATCCCCCCTCCGAACGTTACCGGACGGCTCCACATGGGGCACGCCCTGAACAACACCCTCCAGGACATCGTCATCCGCTACCGGAGGATGAAGGGGGACGAGGCGTGCTGGTTCCCCGGGACCGATCACGCCGGGATCGCCACCCAGAACGTGGTGGAGAAGGAACTGGCGAAGGAGGGGCTCTCCCGCCACGACCTCGGGAGGGAGGAGTTCGTAAAGCGGGTCTGGGAGTGGAAGGCGAAGTACGGCTCGGAGATCATCGACCAGCTGAAGGGGCTCGGCTGCTCGTGCGACTGGTCGCGCCTACGGTTCACCCTCGACGAGGGGCTGTCGTGGGCGGTGAAGGAGGCGTTCGTCAGGCTGCACGAAGAAGGGCTGATCTACCGCGGGGCGTATCTCGTCAACTGGTGTCCCCGCTGCGGGACGGCGATCTCCGACATCGAGGTCGAGCACGAGGAGATCGAGGGTAATCTGTATTACATCCGCTATCCGCTCGAGGAGGGCGGTCACGTAACGATCGCCACCACAAGGCCGGAGACGATGCTCGGGGACACGGCCCTCGCCGTGAACCCGGATGACGGCCGGTTCTCGCACCTGATCGGGAAGACCGCCCGCCTCCCGATCCTCGATCGGAGGCTACCGATCGTCGGGGCGAGCGAGGTCGATCCGGAGTTCGGGACCGGGGTCCTCAAGGTGACCCCAGCGCACGATCCGGTCGACTTCGAGATCGGAAAGTCGCGCGGCCTCGAATCGATCAACATCCTGACCGAAGAGGGGAAGATCAACGAGAACGGCGGGCCGTTCGCCGGGATGGAGCGCGACGAGGCGCGGAAGGCGGTGATCGAGCGGCTGAAGGCCGATGGCGCGTTGGAGAGGGTCGAGCCGTACCGCCACTCGGTCGGGCACTGCGAGCGGTGCGGGACCGCCGTCGAGCCGCTCGTCTCCACCCAATGGTTCGTGAGGATGAAGCCGCTCGCCGAACCGGCGATCGCCGCTGTGAAGGAGGGGAGGATCGGGTTCATCCCCGAGCGATGGGCGAAGCTCTACTTCGATTGGCTGGAGAATATCAGGGACTGGTGCATATCGCGACAGCTCTGGTGGGGGCACAGGATCCCGATCTGGTACGGCCCGGACGGGGAGGCGTTCGCCGGACGATCGGAGGAGGAAGCGGCAAGAAAGGCGCATAAACACTACGGGAAGGAGGTCCCCCTCCGCCAGGACGACGACGTCCTCGACACCTGGTTCTCCTCCTGGCTCTGGCCGTTCTCGGTGATGGGCTGGCCCGAGCCGACCGAGGATCTCGCGACGTTCTTCCCCACCTCCCTTTTGATAACCGGGTTCGACATCCTCTTCTTCTGGGTGTCGCGGATGATCATGGCATCCCTTCATTTCATGGGAGACGTCCCGTTCCGGGAGGTCTACATAACCCCGCTGATCGTCGATGAGCGCGGGCAGAAGATGAGCAAGTCGCGCGGGAACACGGTCGATCCGATCGAGCTGATGGAGAAGCACGGGGCCGACGCCCTCAGGTTCGCCCTCGCCCATGCCACGACCAAGGGGAGGTCGATGCGCACCCCGACCTCCCAGCTCGCCGAGGCGCGGAACTTCCTGAACAAGGTCTGGAACATGGCCCGGTTCGTCCTGCTGAGCATCGGGGACGAGCGGCCGGATCTCCCCCGCAAGGTCGAGCAGCTCGAGGACCGGTACATCCTCTCCCGCCTGGCGGAGACGACAGGACGGGTCCGCCAGCACCTCGAGGCGTACAACTTCAACCTGGCGAGCGAGGCGCTCTACGGCTTCACCTGGCACGACTACTGCGACTGGTACCTGGAGACGGCGAAGATCCGCCTCCGGGAGAGCCCGGACGACGGGGTGAAGGGGGTCCTCTACCACGTCCTCAAGGCGGTCGTCCGCCTCCTCCATCCGTTCGTCCCGTTCATCACCGAGGAGATCTGGCAGACGCTCGGTGAGGAGCCAGGATCGGTCTCGATCGCCCCGTTCCCCGAAGGAGGAGCAAGGGACGAGGAGGCGGAGCGGGAGATGGCCGCCTTCCAGGAGCTCGTGACCTCGGTCCGGGCGATCCGCGCCGGGCTGAACGTCCCCAAGTCGGCAAGACCGACCGTCCTGTTGAAGACGGAGAGCCCCAAGCTGAGGCGGATCGTGATCGAGAAGGTCGATCAATTGAATGCCCTCACCGGAGCGGGATCGTGGTCCGTGGGGGAGAAGATCGATCCCCCTCCGGGTTCGGCCCGCCAGGTCCTATCCGACGCCGAGGTGTTCGTCCCGCTCGCCGACCTGATCGATATCGAGGCCGAACGGGAGAGGCTGAACGCCGAGCTTGAAAAGGCCGAGGGAGAGCTGAAGAAGGTCGAGGAGGCCCTCGCCAACGAGGGGTTCCTCAGCCGCGCCCCGGCCGCCGTGGTGGAGAAGGAGAGGGAGAAACAGGCCGAGTTCCGCGGGAGGATCGAGCGGCTCCGGGCGAACCTCGCCTCCCTCGGAGGGTAGATGGACTACGCCGCGGCCCGGTCCCTCCTCGCCCGGCTCCCCTCCATCGAAGTAAAACCGGGGCTCGAACGGACCCGCCTCCTCCTCGAAACCCTCGGCCATCCCGAGCGGGGATACCCGGCGATCCACGTCGCGGGGACGAACGGGAAGGGCTCTGTCGTCGCCATCCTCGCCTCGATCCTGAACGCAGCCGGCTATCGGGTCGGGAGGTTCACCTCACCCGATCTGATCGATCTGCGCGACCGGATCGCGATAGACGGGGAGTGGATCGAAGAGGAGAGGTTCGCCGCGCTCACCGAGAGGATCGCGCCTCCCCTCGGTTCAGGCGCCGACCGGCCGACCCTGTTCGAGGCCCTGACGGCGATCGCGCTCGCCCACTTCGCAGAGGAGGAGGTCGATATAGCGGTCGTCGAGGTCGGGCTCGGAGGGAGGTTCGACGCGACGAACGTCGTCGACCCGATCCTTACGATCCTGACCAACGTCGATCTCGATCACACCGGGATCCTCGGGGATACGATCGCGAAGATCGCCTGGGAGAAGGCGGGGATCGCCAAACCCGCGGTCCCGCTTCTCGTCGGCCGACTCGACGAGGAGGGATGGGCGGTCGTCCGGGCCGAAGCGGAGCTGGTCGGCGCCCCGATCGCCCACACCGATCGGATCCTGATCGAGCGGGAGGCTCCCGAGTCGGAGAGGGCGGTCTACAGGATCGATCGGCCTCGGTTCCCGAAACGTGTCCGGCTCCCCCTGATCGCCCCGTACCAGGAGGACAACCTCCGGACCGCCCTCCGGGCGGTAGAGCTCCTCCGCGAGCGCGGTTTCCCGATCGACAGCGAGGCGATCGAGGAGGGGATCGCGACCGTCTCCTGGCCGGGGAGGTTCGAGGTAATCCGGCGGGATCCGCTCGTCGTCCTCGACGGGGCGCACAACGTCGCCGGAGCCCTCGCCCTCGCCGATGCGGTCGAGGCCCTCCTCCCGGAGCGCTCGCGCCGGAGGCTCCTCCTCGGGATCCTCTCCGACAAGGACGTACCCGGGATCGTCGGCGCCCTCGTCCCCCTCTTCTCCCGCGTCTACGTAGCGGGCTCGTCCAGCCCGCGCTCCCTCCCGCCGGAGGAGCTCGCGCGACACGTGGCCGGATTCCCCATCCCCCATGAGTGCTATAATTCAATAGAGGAAGGGCTGGAGGCGGCACTCGGCTCGATGAAGCCCGAAGATTCTTTGGTGGTGGCAGGATCGCTGACCGTCGTCAAGGAGGCGCGGCGACACTTGGAGGGCAGATGAAGACGCTCGTCGAACGGGTGAAGGAAGCGGGGCTCCCCGATCATATCGCCCTGATCATGGACGGGAACGGCCGCTGGGCAAGAGCGCGCGGGTTGCCGCGGGTCGCCGGCCACCGCGCCGGCGCGACCGCTGCCGAACGGCTCGTCCGGTTCGCCGGGGAGAGGCTCGGCCTCCGCTACCTGACCCTGTTCGCATTCTCCACCGAAAACTGGAAGCGGCCGAAGGAGGAGGTCGACTACCTGATGGATCTCCTCCGGGAGTTCATCGACGAGAAGCTCGCCGAATTCGTGGAATCAGGGGTCAGGCTCCGCGTGGCCGGCGAGATCGAAACCCTCCCGGAATCCCTCCGTGAGACCGTGATCCGGGCGATCCGCGAGACGGAGGGCGGTGAGAACCTCGATCTGACCGTCGCCTTGAGCTACGGGGCGCGCCAGGAGCTGACCCGGGTCTGCGCGGAGATCGCCGCCGACGTCGCCTCCGGTCGGCTGAAGGCGGAGGAGATAGGCGAGGGGACGATCCGCTCCCGGCTCTATACCGCGGACGTCCCCGACCCCGACCTGATCATCCGGACGAGCGGGGAGCTCCGGCTCTCCAACTTCCTCCTCTGGCAGGCGGCGTACGCCGAGCTTTACTTCACCGATGTCCTCTGGCCGGACTTCACCCCGGCCGAGCTCGTCCGGGCGATCGCCGCCTACCAGGGGCGGAAACGCCGGTTCGGCGGGCTGGAAGGGGATGGGGCAGATTGAAATTCCTAAAACGCCTCGCAAGCGGCCTTGTCGGCGGACTGATCGTCTTCGCCGTCCTCTACCTCGGGGCGCGCTACGAGATCAAGTGGATCGCCGGGTTCCTCATCCTCGCCGTCGCCTACCCGACAGCGGTCGAGTACATCCAGCTCCTCCGGCGGCTCGACATCGAGCTGGCTGCGCCTGAGTTCTTGATCTGGATCCCTGTCCTCGTCTTCAGCTACCTCGTCTTCAACGGCCGCTACGCCGACGTCGTCCTGCTGTTCGCGATCGCCTATCAGGTCCTCCGCTACCTGAGGGCCCTCCCCCACCGCGACGGGCTGTTCAGCGCGATCGCCGGGGTGTTCGGCCTCCTGTACATCCCCTGGCTCCTCCATTACTTCTACTTGATCTACATCGGAGCGGCCGGCCAGCCGCCCCACGTCGGGGGGGTGAACGCCCTCGTCGTCCTCCTGATGGTCTGGGGATACGACACCGGCGCCTACCTCATCGGGAGCACGATCGGCCGACACAAGGCATTTCCGAACATAAGCCCGAACAAGACCTGGGAGGGGGTAGGAGGGGGGTTCCTGTTCGCGTTCGCCGGCGCGATCCTCGGTGCGTCCCTCTCGCCAGTATGGCGCGAGTTCGCGTTTCACGGCGGGGTTCACCATCTGATCCTCTCCTCGTTTTTCGTCGGGCTCGCCGTGCAGCTCGGGGACGTGTTCGCTTCGAAGCTGAAGCGGGCCGCCGGGGTTAAGGATTCGGGGACGTTCCTCCCCGGGCACGGCGGGGCCCTCGACCGGATAGACGGGCTCCTGTTCGCCCTCCCGGTCTTCTACTTCTACTACCACTATGTCCTCGGGTTCTTCTGAGGGCGATGTGAAGGGCGGGTGAGATGAGCCTCTTCCTTCGGAGCATCTACCTCTCCTCAGCCCTCTCCCTCGGTTACATCTTCCTCCTTTTCAAGAGCAACCCGTACCGGAGGATCCCGGCTGCGCCGGCGATCGTGGCTTTCGCCGCCGGGATGTTCGCCGTGATCCCGGTCGTCGCCGTGAAGCGGCTGATCCCGTTCGACCCTAACCTCGCCACAGGAGGCGGGCTCTTCCTTGCCGCCTCGATCGAGGAGGCGATGAAGTTCTCCGCCTTCTTCCTGACCGGCTGGAGGTTCAGGTTTCCGAACGCAGTCGAAACCCTCGATTACGCGATCTACTTCGGGATCCTCGGGGTCGGATTCGCGATCTACGAGGACTTCTGGTACATATTCAGCGTCTCCTACCCCTCTTGGACGGCCGGTGATCCCTACCGATTCAGCGAGATCTTCCACAGGATCGTCCTCGCCCGCGCCTTCCCCGGCCACATCCTGTTCGGCGCCCTCGCCGGGTTCTTCGTCTGCCGCGGCCGGACCTCCCGACCGGTAGTGAGGATCGGATGGATAGCGGGAGGGTTTGCGATCGCCCTCCTTTCCCACGCCGGTTTCAACCGGATCGCGACGCTCGGCGATCCCCCGCTCCTTATTACCTACGCCCTCGTCCTCGTCGGGATCTTCCTCGCTCTCCGGAAGCGCGAGCTTACCCGATCCCCTTTTGCCGCGTTGATCGATTACGTGGAAGGGAGGAGGGAAGATTGGCCGTTTCCGCGACCGCCGATCGACTACCTGTTCGCAGAAGGATTCCCCTGGCCGGGGAAGAAGAGGGGAGGGCTGTTCCAGTTCTACCCGGTCCTCCTCTCCCTGGCGATCCTCTTCCCCCTCCTTTTGACGGCCGTCTACCTCCTGAACCGGCTCGTCCTCTGGTCGGGATAGCCCCTAAATGTGTAGGGCGGCCGGGCATTTCGCTCGGCCGCCCTCTCCGGGTGGTGAAAAAGATGAGGGGGTTCTTTCACACAGAAGGACTATATCACAAAACCGCTCCGCCGTCCGTAATGCGCATTACACGGGATACGCCTGCCGGTCAGATCAGATCTGCAAGGGTGAGCGAATCAAGAAGTTCGATGAATCCCCGGTTGATCGTCCCCCAGGCGGTCTTCGTCGGGCAGATGTCGGTCATGCTGCAGATGGAATCGGGGCCGATGCAACTGACCAGATCGAGGGATTCGTCGAGCCCTTCGAGGATCCGGCGGATCGACACCTCCGCCGCCGGATCGACGAGGGTATAGCCCCCGCTCCGGCCCTGCCGGGACTCGACCAGACCGGCCCGCTTCAGCCGGTGCATGATCTTCTCGACGAACGGGAGGGGGAGGGAATAGCGCCTGGCGATCGCAGCGGCCGATACCGGCCGGTCGGATCGGTTCCTTGCGAGCTCATAGGCGGCGATCAGCCCGTAGCTCGCCTTTTTCGTCAGGTGCACCCTACGACCCCGCCTCCTCCAGGAACGCCCGGTAGCGCTCCTCGAGCTTTTTCATCTCCGCTTCGAGCCGTTCGTGGCGGCGCTTCAGGACCGGAGGGATCTCCCGGCCGTGTCCCTTCAGGTACTCGTATATCGCCTCGTTCAACGCGTCGGCGGCGAGGGCGGAGCAGTGCATCTTCACCGGTGGGAGCCCGCCGAGCTCGCTCGCCACGTCCTGATTCGTGATGGCGATCGCCTCGGGGAGGGTCTTCCCCTTGGCGAGCTCCGATACCATCGACGAGGTGGCGATTGCGGCGGTGCAGCCGAACGTCTCCCACGAGATGTCGGATATGACCTCCCTGCCCTCGGCGTCCTCCTCCACCTTGATGTAGAGCCACATCACATCCCCGCAGACGATGTTCCCCACCTTCCCGACCGCGGAGTAGCCCTCGAGCTTCCCCATGTTCCTCGGGTTCCGGAAGTGCTCTATCACCTTCTCTGTGTACATCATCCCTCCACCTTGAACGGGGATATCGCACGGAGCTCCTCGACGACCGAGGGGATCACCTCGAGGAACCGATCGACCTCCTCCTCCGTCGTCTGGCGGCCGGTGCTGATCCGTAGGCTTCCGTGCGCCATCGATAGCGGGACCCGGATCGCGACGAGGACGTGGCTCGGCTCGAGGTTCGGGGAGGAGCAGGCCGAACCGGTCGAGGCGGCGATCCCGCGCTCGTCGAGCCTCATCACCAGGCTCTCCCCTTCGATCCCGGCGAAGCTGAAGTTGACGATGTGGGGGAGGCTCTCCTTCCGGTCTCCGTTCAACCTCACACCCGGGATCCGCATCACCCCTTCGATCAGCCTCTCCCGGAATCCCCTGAGCCGGGGGACGACCGTCTCCCGCTCGGAGAAGGCGAGCCGGGCGGCGGCGGCGAGGCCGACGATCCCGGGAACGTTCTCCGTCCCGCTCCGGAGCCCGCGCTCGTGTCCGCCCCCGCTCAGAAGGGGCGAGAGGCGGATCCCCTTGCGCACGTAGAGGAACCCGACCCCCTTCGGGCCGTTCAGTTTGTGCGCGGAGACCGATAGGAGATCGACCGAACCGGCCGGGATGTCGACCTTCCCATAGGCCTGGACGGCATCGGTGTGGAACGGAACCCCCCGCTCCTTGCAGATCTCCCCGATCTCCCCGATCGGCTCGATCGTACCGATTTCGTTGTTCCCGGCCATGATCGAGACGAGGAGGGTATCATCCCTGATCGCCTCCTTCACCGCCTCCGGTTCGACGCGGCCGGCCCGGTCGACGTCGAGATAGGTCACCTCGTAGCCCCGCTCCTCGAGCCACCGACATGCATGGAGGACGGCGTGATGCTCGATCCGCGAGGTGACGATGTGCCGTTTCTCCGGATGCGCGAAGGCGAGCCCCTTGATCGCCAGGTTGTCCGCCTCCGTCGCCCCGGAGGTGAAGACGATCTCGGACGGCTCGACGCCGATCGTCTCGGCGAGTGAAGCGCGCGCCTCTTCGATCGCAGCGTGCGCCCTCCTGCCGAAGCGATGGAGGCTCGAGGCGTTCCCGTACTCGTCGGAGAAGTACGGCTTCATCGCCGCGATCACCTCTCCGGCAAGCGGGGTGGTCGCGCTGTTGTCGAGATAAATCGGATCCGGGTCCATGAGAAAATCCTACCGGAACGGTCCGGTTTATGCAAGAAGGGAAGTCCCGTGGTCAGACCTGTTCGAACATCTCGACCCCTGCCCCGCAGTCGGGGCAGGTCCATCCTTCGGGGAGATCCTCGAACGGGGTTCCGGCGGAGACGCCGGTCGTCGGATCCCCGACGGCCGGGTCGTATATGTACCCGCATACGGTGCATTCCCACTTATCCATCATCAACCTCCTCGAGTCCCGATTGTAACCCTTCTTCTCCCGATCCCGAAGCGGCATGGAACCGGAACTCCTCCGGAGAGCTCAATCCGAAGTGGCGGAGGAACTCGCCCGTCACGTGGAGGAGGAGGGTCCGCTCGTGCTCCTCGGCCCGGATCAGCCGCCGCTCGATCAGCTCCTGGACGTGGCCGTAGGCCTTGTTCCCGCGGACGCGGACGAGGTCGGCCTGGGTGATCGGCTGATTGTAGGCGATGACGGCGAGCGTCCTGAGGACGGGGCGGGGGATGTCCTGCTGCGGGGCGAGATGAGCGACCCGATCGACGTAGACATCCTTCACCCGGAGGGTCGCCCTCCCTTCCACCCGATAGAGCTCGATCCCCCGGGTCGGATCCCGATACGTCTCAGCGAGGTCGTCGAGGAGGCGATCGACGTAGGCGAGCTTCACCCCGCCGAGGAGCTTCGCCAGCCGGCGCCGCGTCAGGGGATCGGGCGAGAGGAAGAGGGCGGCCTCGACGAGGGCGAGGTCGTTCCCGCGCTCGCTCCCCCCTCCTTCCGGAGGGGGATTATCCCTCTTGTTCGAGACGGATGAGGATGTCACCGAGGAATTCCTTCTGGGTGCAGCTGATCCGCCCGTCCGCGGCGAGGTGGAGGATCTCGAAGAACCGCTCGATCCGCTCCTCCTTGTCCCCGCGGTCGAGGAGTCTGAAGAAGCTGAGTACACGTCGGCCGCTTAAGAGGCGTTTGATCCGCTCGAACGCGGCATGGAGCCGCTCTGTGAAGTCGGTCCCGCCGATCTCGTAGCACTCAAATGGGTCGAACTCGTCGGTCTCCACCCGCTCGATCAGCCGTTCGGCCCGGCGGCGGGTGACGTCAAGCGCCGCCCGCAACGCCTGGCGGAGGTCGAGGAGGGTGACCTGACGCCGGGGCCGGCGGAGTATCGGGAGGGCGAAGTCGGATGGGACGATCGGGATCGGGGGCTCCTCCCCCATCTCCTCGATCGCCTCCCCGATCTCGCTGACGAGATCGTCGCGCTCGGTCGGGGCCTCCTCCTCGAGGAGGCCGTCCGACTTCATCCGAAGGAGGATCGAACAAGCGAGGACCATCCTCCCCGGGATCTCGAACCGGAGCTCGCGGAGGGCGCTCAAGTAGTCGCGGAAGCGGCGGGTCAGCTCGGTCAGGTCGATGTCCCAAGGATCCATGTCCTCGGTCAACCTGTGGAGGACGACCTCCCAGCTCTCCCCGACGAGCTCCTCGACCGGGATCTCGGCGATCCGTATCCCTTCCACCTTGAAACGCGCCCCCTCCTAGTTCAGATTGAGTGCCAACACCTCTGAAACGCCGTTCTTGATTGTCACCCCGTAGGCCCGATCGGCATGACGAACTGTTTCCTCGTTGTGCGAGACAACGATCACCTGAATCCGATCGGAATATTCGCGGAGGAGGCGGCCGAGCCGGGTGATGTTCATCAGGTCGAGAGCCGCATCGATCTCGTCGAGAATGAGGAGCCTCGCCTCCTGGTACTCCTGCAGGGCGAAGATGAACGCGATCGCAAGGAGGGTCTGCTCGCCGCCGGAGAGGGAATCGATGACGTGCGGCTCCTTGTCCGGCGGATTCGCCTTGATCAACAGGCCGGAGGAGATGTCCCCCTCCTCTTCCAGCTCGAGCGAGGCGCTCCCCCCGTCGAACAGCCGCTGGAAGATCCGGTTGAATCGGGTGTTCACCGCCTCCAACACCTCGATGAACCGCGCTCGCTTCCGCTCCTCGATCTCGCCGATCAGCCGCTCGATCTGACGCTTCTCCGCCTCCAGCGCGTCGACCCGCTCGCGGAAAAGGTTGAATTCCTCCTCGTACCGGTCGTATTCGTCGATCGCCCGCATGTTGACGGGGCCGAGCCGGGCGAGCCTCCTCCGGTTCTGCTCGAGCCTCCGTTCGAGCTCGGCGAGCGATCCCTCGATGTAGTAGGAGGGATCGCGCTCCTCCTCCCCGCCGAGCGCCTCGAGCTCGGCCTGTGCCTCCGCCTCGCGCCGCTCGTAGCGGGTGAGGGCCCGGCGGAGGTTCTCCAGCCCCTGGTAGGCCTCACGCCTCTTCTCGCGGAGGGCGCGGAGCTCGTCGCTCTTCGTCGACGCCTCGCCCTTGGCCCGATCCTTGCTCTCCTCGAACGAGGCGATCTCCTCCTCCTTCGCCTCAAGGACGGCTCTCGCCTCCTCCATCTCCTCCTCAAGCCTTGTGATCTCCTTCTTCAGCTTCGAAATCTGCTGCCGCCGCCGGGCCGCGTCGAATCCGGCCTCCTTCGCCTTCGCCGTCCCCTTCCGCTCTCCGCGCCACCCGCCGGAGAGCGCCCCTCCCTTGCTGAGGAGGTCGCCGTCCAGAGTGACGACGCGTACCCCGTCGAGCCCCTTCACCGCCTCGAGGTTCTCGGCGACGACGGTGTCGGAGAGGACGTACTCGAACGCACGACGGTACTTCTGATCGAACTCGACGAGGTTGATCGCGTAGTCGACCACGCCGGGGAGCTTCAACGCCTCGGCGGAGGCGAGGCTCTTCCGGGCGGTGACGAGCCGCCTAAGAGGGAGGATCCTGGCACGGCCGAGCCTCTTCTCCTTCAGATAGTTGATGCAGTCGATCGCCGTCTCCCGCGAGTCGACGACGAGGTCGTTCAGGCTCCCCCCGGCCGCCGTCTCGAACGCCACTTCGAATCCGGGCTTGGGGCTGGCGAGGGACGAGATCGTCCCGTAGACGCCCCCCCGCTTCCGCTCGAGGAGGGCCTGGACTGCCGGGTTCCCCCTCCTCCCCGGCGCGGCCGGTTGGGAGGCGGCGCGCATCCGCGTGATCTCGTCGATCATCGCCTCGAGGTCGGCGATCTGCTGGCGCTTGAACCGGACCTCCCCCTCCTTCCGGAGGATCTCGGCGCGGATCCTCTCCGCCTCCTTGACGAGCGCGACCTGGACGTCGCCCGCGAGGTCCTCCTGCACCCCTTCGAGTTCCCATTCCTTGTTCTCGATCTCCTGATCGAGGCGGGCGACCTCCTTCTCCAGCTCGGCGATCTTCCCGTCCATCCCCTCCCGCTCGGCCCGGGCCTTCTTCAGGTCCTCGACGATCCGCTCGCGCTTCTTGTGGAGGACGGATTCGCGGAGCCGCTCCTGCTCGTCGGTCAGGGACTGGTATTCGAGCGCTGCATCCCGCTCCTTCTGCAGCGCCAGGAGCCGGCGGCGGCGCTCGGCAAGGATCACCCGGTGGGTGTTCAACTTCGACTTCACGTCCTTCAGCTCGCCGATCGCCTTCTTCCTTTTCTCGTCGTAGGCGGCGATCCCGCTCACCTCGTCGATGATCTCGCGGCGGCGGAGGGGGCTTCGGCGGATGATCTCGGTGATCCTCCCCTGGGCGATCAGCTGTTGGCCGTCGGGATCGATCTTCGCCCCCTCGAGGAGGGCATCGATCAGGCTCCTGGGGCATACCTTCCCCATGAACGTGTAGGTCGACGAGCGGCGGGTGATCCTCCGGCCGATCGTGACCTCGGGAGCGCTCTGCCCGTCCTCGAGGAATCGGTCGAACCGCCCGTCGTTCTCCAGGTAGAGGGTCACCTCGGCGCTGTCGGCCGGGTCGTATTTCTCCCCTCCGTTGAATATCAGGTGCTCTAACCGGTCGGCACGGAGCTGCGAGGAGCGGCGGCCCATGACGAAGCTGATCGCATCGAACAAGTTCGACTTCCCGGAGCCGTTCTCACCGACGACGGCGGTCACCCCATCGAAGAATGGGATGACCGTCCGCTTCCGGAACGACTTGAACCCAACGAGCTCGACCTTGTTGATCGTCGCCATCTTATCGCTTCTCTTCGCCCCCCTCCCCCCGCCATTCGAACAGGTCGAGTTGCATGACCTCCCGCCGGGGAGACTCCGGGAGAGGGGAGGACCCGGAGAGGAACCGCTCGATCTTGTAGCGGTTGTAGTCGTTCGGCTCGGCGAGCCCCTCCTCCCAACGGATGATGGAAGGGATAGAAACGCCGAGCTTCTCGGCAACGGCCCGCTTGCTCCACCCGTTTCTCAACCGGAATCCCTGGAGGCGTTCGCCCAAGCCCTTCAAGAGTTCCCCCTCAGTCGGTTTACCAATATAACTTTTGTTACACCCTAGTGCAAAATCTGCGGGAGGGGCTGTAACCCGCCCCTCCCGCTTCCTTCCTAACCCCTCATCCTTCCGTATCCAAGATCTACTGGCCGATGAACCCCCAGATCAGGGCCCCGACGCCGGCGAGGAGCGCGACGATCGAGATGAAGTACAGGGTGTCGATCTGGCTCTTGATGTCCGCACCTTCCTCCAACGCCGTGATCCGCGCATCGTACTCGTCGAGGAGCTGCTGGTTCGACTGGAGGATCCCCTCGCGCGTGCTCGTAAGCTCGCCGGATAGCCCGGCGATCGCTGTGTCGAACCCCTCCAGCTTGGCGCGGTTGTTGTCGACGCGGATCGACAGGGCGGCCATCGACCGCTCGAGCTCGATCACCTTCTTCTTGAAGGTGCCGACGTCCTCGTCCTCCAGTGCCGCTATCCGGCCGGCGAGATCATCGTACTGCGCGTTCACCCGCGACAGATCGGCCGTGAAGTCGTCCCGCAATGAAGCGATCTCACCCTCGACGCTCTCGCGGAACGCGTCGAACGCCCCCTTGAACGCGGCATAGTCATCGACGAGGGCATCGAACTTGTCGCTCAGCATGGAGAGATCCCCTGCGGTCGCCTCGCCCTGGGACTTCAGTTCATCGCAGAACGAAGCCAGATCTGACAGGCCTCCCTCGAGGGCGTCGATCCGGTCGGTCAAATCCTGCTGCGCTGCGCTCAGGCCGTCGACGTCCTCGCGGAGCCCGACGAGCTTCCCTTCCGCATCCTTGATCTCCACGGAGACCGCTGTGATGATGTCCTTCAGATCCTCCACCTTCGCGCTGAGCGCGTCGATATCACCCATGTTCCCTTTGACTTCGCCGATCAGCTCGGACATGAAGGACTGCAAGCCACCGAACGCATCCTCCATGCTGGCGAGCTCCTGCTCGAGGAGCGCGGAGGACGTCTGGTCCGTTTCCTCCTGCGCGTAACCGACGACGACCAGGAAAACAAGGAGGGACAAGACGGTCACCAGTGCGACAGAAAGCGCTCTTTTCATCGCCATCCTCCTTTATCCTTTCCGTAGGATTCCGCTCGAGGATAGCCGTCGCACAAGCGGAAAGAGAGGACCGCTGCGGCCGATCGGAAAAGAGTTTGTCAGTAACGACACGGACAGCTGTCCTGTCTCATCGCAAAAGGGGCGGGGCCCGACAGGGACGTCCCCCGCTGCCGGATCGTCCATGACTGAAATACCGAACCCTACCGACCTTGCGTCCCCTAGGAGACGGTGCTACAATCCGCCCTGTTTCGTGCGGCGAGCGAACGGCGTTTCAGGCGGGAGAGAACGCAAGTCCGCGGAATCCCCAGCACGACAATCCAATCCGACAAGAGGGGTGCATTGCGAAACATGAGCATTCTAATCGTCATACCAGCGGCTATTTCGGTGTTGGCCCTCTTCGGGGCGTTCTCGTTCAACCGCTCGGTGGTCCGGAAGGCGCAGGGGACGGACCGGATGAAGGAGCTCCAGGGATACATCCGCTCCGGGGCGTTCACCTTTATGCTGGAGGAGGCCCGCGTGATGGCGATCACGATGGTCGTGATCGGCGTCCTCCTCTGGATCCTCTTCTATTGGGAGGTGGCGGTCGCGTTCTGGCTCGGATCCCTCCTTTCCATGGCGGCCGGGTTCATCGGGATGAACGCCGCCACCCACGCCAACGCCCGTACGACCCAAGGGGCACGCAAGTCGTTCAAGGAGGCACTTACGGTCGCCTTCTCCGGCGGTAGCGTGATGGGCCTGTCGGTCGCCGGGCTGGCCGTCTTCGGGCTCGTCGTCGTCTTCCTCGTCTTCCGTCATCTGTTCGACCCGGGGAACCTGCAGATCGAGACGAGGTATCTGTTCGGGATGAAGGGGGCCGGGGTGAACCTGATAAAGGGGGCTCTAGTCGTCAGCGCCTACTCGATGGGGGCGTCCCTCGTCGCCCTGTTCGACCGGGTCGGCGGCGGGATCTACACCAAGGCGGCCGACACCGCGGCCGACCTAGTCGGGAAGGTCGAGATGCACATCCCGGAGGATGATCCCCGCAACCCGGCGACGATCGCAGACAACGTCGGGGACAACGTCGGGGATGTCGGCGGGCTCGGGGCCGACCTCCTCGAATCGTTCATCGGCGCGATCATCTCGGTGATCGTCATGGTCCTCTACCTGTACGTCGGACGGGGGAATCCGAGCCTGCAGGGGATCATCTCCAAGCTCGGGTTCGCCGGCGGATTGACCGCGTCCAACTACTGGTGGATCGTGATCGCCCCCCTCGTCATCGTCGCCGGCGGGACGTTCTCCAGCCTACTGGCGATCCTCTACGTCCGGTTGAGCGGCCGGGCGGAGAACGTGCAAGGGATCCTGATGCGGGGGACGCGGATCGCAGCGATCATGACCGGGTTGACGACCTTCCTGTTCTGCTGGTTCTCGCCGCTCTCCCTTAACATCTTCTACGAGGTCGTCCTCGGCCTGATCGCCGGTGTGGCGATCGGCTTCTTCTCCGAGTACTACACATCGACCACCTACAAGCCGACGCGCGACCTGGCGAAGATTAACCAGGACGGCCCGGGGATCGGGGTCGCCGCCGGGCTCGCCGTCGGGATGCTCAGCACCTTCCTCCCGGTGATCGTCCTCGCCGGCGCGATCATCGGCGCCTACCTGTTCGGGAACCTCCTCGGGGTGGCGTTCGCCGCGATGGGGATGCTCTCGTTCGTGGCGATGACCGTCTCGGTCGACACCTACGGCCCGATCGCGGACAACGCCGGCGGAATCGCGACGATGTCCGAGCTCCCGCCCGAGGTGCGGGAGCGGACCGACAAGCTCGACGCCGTCGGGAATACGACCGCGGCGATCGGGAAGGGATTCGCCATCGGTTCGGCGGCGTTCGCCGCCCTCGGGCTGATCGCCTCCTACATGTGGTCGGCGATCGGGAGCGCATCCCAGGTCGTCGCACCGCAGCTCCCCATCGTCGGGCAGATCGCAGCCAACCTCTCCCCGACCGGAAGCCCGATCGAGGTGGGGGCGTACGTGATCGCCGGGCTCGTCCTCGGGGCGATGGTCCCCTACGTCTTCTCCGCCCTACTGATCCGTGGGGTCAGCCAGACCGCCGGGATCCTGGTGGAGGAGATCCGGCGTCAGTTCAGGGAGAACCCGAAGATCATGGCCGGAGAGGAGCCGGCCGACTTCAACCGGTGCATATCGATAACCGCCCACGGCGGCGTCCGGAAGATGTTCCTCCCGGCGATGATCGCGGTTATCACACCGCTCGCGTTCGGGCTTATCTTCGGTCGGTACGCCCTCGGCGGGTTCCTGATCGGGGGATTGCTCTCCGCAATCCAGCTCGCCATCTTCTGCGGGAACGCCGGTGGGGCGATGGACAACGCCAAGAAGTACATCGAGGAGGGGAACTACGGGGGTAAGGGGTCGGAGGCGCACGACTCGAGCGTCGTCGGGGACACGGTAGGCGACCCGCTGAAGGATACGGTCGGCCCGTCCCTCGACATCCTGATCAAGCTGATGTCGGTCGTCGCCCTTGTGTTCGCATCCCTGTTCCCGATCTATCCGATCTGGGGATAGACGATCACTTACGAATGACTCGTGCGGGGCCCCGTGCGCGGGGCCCCATTCATTTGATCGCTCCGGTAATACCTCCCTTGCATGCTATACTTGGACAGCCCGCGCCTAACCCCGATCGCCGGGCGGGCAGAGGGAGGGATGATGATGGATAGCAAATGGCTGATCGTCCTCGGTGCCGTGGTGGCGATCATTGCCCTAGCGATACTCCCAGGCATCCTCACGGATCATGTCGAGGAGAGCGGGACCCTGATCGATGCCGGACACTTCGCCGTCGACCGGAACGGGATCCGGATCCTCGAGGAACGCTACACCCTGTTCTCTCACCCGGTCGAGGGGTATATGCTCCTCTCCCAGGGGGAGGTCACGATCGGGGGTCAGCCGATCTCGCTTGCGCAGCAGACCGGTTATGACCTCGATTTTCATCCGACTCTCTACAACCTCGCCATCGGGACCCGCTCGGATTCACAGATCATCTCCGCACAGGCCGGGCCGGAGGGGATATCGATGGAGGTCCGTCACGGGACGTCAAGCAAGACAGGGAGCATCCCCGATACAACGAACATCGCCCTCCTAGATAACAACATCATCGGACACTACGTCGTGTTGCTGATGGCGATCCGCGCTGAGGCGCTCGACCGCGAGTTCGTAGCCGCAATCCCGCAGGGTCTCCTCTCCCTCCCGGCGGAGATCACCGGACCGAACACGACCGAGTTCCGCTCCGGGGATAACACGTATCCCGGAAAACGGTTCGACCTTCAGCTCGGCGACATCAAGATCGTCCTGATCGAGCATTCAGGTCACCTCGTCGGTGTGATCGACCGGACACAGGGCACGGTCGCATACGACGTCGATCGCTTCCCCAATGGGATCGAGCTGATCGAGGAGGAACGCCCGGAGGAAGAGGGAACGATCGAGCACGAGATCACCTTCGCCAGCGATCGGCTGACGATCGCGGGGATAATCACGCTTCCGAGCGGGGGAACGCCTCCGTTCGCAGCAACGCTGTTCATCGGGGGCTCGGGGCCGGTAGACCGGGACGGGAACGCCCCCGGCCTTCTGACCGATTCGTACCTCCAGCTTGCCCACGCCCTAGCAGAGGCGGGGATCGCATCGCTCCGCTACGACAAGAGGGGGGTCGGAAAGAGCGAAGGGGACCTCTCCTCCGCATCGAGGGCCGACCTGATCGACGACGCCCGTGCCGCGCTCGCTGCGCTCCGCGCCCAGTCCGAGATAGATAAGGACCGGATCTTCCTCATCGGCCATAGCGAAGGGGCCTACCTCGCCCCGATCATCGCCGCCGAGGATGATACGATCCGCGGGATCGTCCTCCTCGCCGGGGCGGCACGACCGCTTGACGAAATCACGCGCTGGCAGATCGAGACCCTCCTTAGGATGCAGGGTGCATCTGAGGAGAAGATCGCGGCCTCCCTCGCCCAGGAGGATCAATACATCGAGTTCGTCAAGGGATCTAGCGGGGAGTGGAGCGACTACACGTACGCCGACCTCCAACGGGCGATGCCCTGGCTGAGCGAACAGGCCGCAACGCAGATGACCGGTTCCTCCCTCTCCCTCTCCTGGCTCCGCGAGCACTACACAGCCGATCCGACCGGGCCGCTCCGCCTCCTGCGGATGCCTGTCCTGATCGTGAACGGAGAGAAGGACCTCCAGGTCCCGGCCGAAGAGGCGGACCTGATCAGGGAGGCGATCGAGGAGAACGGGAATCAGGACGTCACGGTCTACGTCCTTTCCGACTTGAACCACCTCCTCCGCCACCATCCCGACGCGCCGAGCTTGGTCTACCGCCACCTTGACGAGCCGGTCGATCCGCGACTGATCGATATCCTCACCGGATGGGCCGTTGAACGATCCGCGAACCGCTGATCCGACCGACCGGAGGGAGGTCAAGCGCCTCCTCGAGCGCACCGGGATCAGGCCGAGCAAACGCCTCGGCCAAAACTTCCTCGTCGACCGAGGGGCAATCGAGACGATCGCGAAGCTCGTGGAAGGGTCGCATCCTGAGACGATCGTCGAGATCGGTGCGGGGTTGGGAGTGCTGACCCGACTCCTCGCCGGATCGGCCAAGCGGGTGATCGCGATCGAGATCGACGGCAGGCTCGTCGAGGAGCTCCGCCGGAGGCTCGCCGACCTTGACACGGTCGAGATCCGCCATCAGGACTTCCTCAAGTTCGACTTCTCCCCCATCGGAGCCGGGGAGAGGACGCTCGTCGTCGGGAGCATCCCCTATCGGATCACCGCGCCGATAATCCGCCATCTCGTCAGGAACCGGGATTTCATCGAGAGGGCGATCCTGATCACCCAGCGCGAGGTGGCGGAGAAGATCCTCCGCAGCCCGGGACCGGGGGGGACATCGCTCGGCGTCCTCGTCCAGGCCTACGCCGAACCGACCTTTGTCACGAACCTGAAGCCGGCGTCCTTCTTCCCCCCGCCTCAGGTCGACTCCACCGTCTGGACGGTCTCGTTCACGGATAGACCCAGATTCACGGCCGATCCAGATTCCTTCTTCACCCTGGTCAAAACGATCTACGGGAAGCGGCGGAAGATGCTCCGCTCCGCCCTCCGCTCCCTCCTTCCGCCGGAGGGAGTCGATCTCCTCCTGAAAGAGGCGGATATCGACGGGAACCTGAGAGGGGAAGGACTCGACCTCCCCTCCCTCGACCGGCTTGCAAGCGCTTTCGCCGCGGTCAGAAGGCGCGGCTCAAGCGGAGAAGCTGGGAGCTCCCTTGACAGGGACCCCGACCGCGGTTAAATTCTCCCTACCGCTGATCGGCCCCCTTGACAGGATTCGGGGGGCGTGCTACGATCATCTTTTGCGCAGTCTGATGCTGCGTTGATGCTCCTTGACAAGTGAATAGAGTGTGTGCCGCATAAGCGAAGTAAGGGCAGACGGTGGACACCTTGGCAGTTGGAAGCGATGAAGGACGTGGCTAGCTGCGATAAGCCTCGGGGAGCCGCTAAGCAGGCTTTGATCCGGGGATCTCCGAATGGGAGTACCCGCCATGGTGAAGCCATGGCAGGGCGCGTTGAAACCGAAGTAGGCGCGTCCGGCGAACCCGGCGAAGTGAAACATCTCAGTAACCGGAGGAAAAGAAATCAATAGAGATTCCCTGAGTAGTGGCGAGCGAAACGGGAAGAGCCCAAACCAGGCGAGTGTAAGACTGCATTCGTTGCTCGTCTGGGGTTGTAAGCCGAACTCGTCTCACCGATGCAGCGGTGGGCAGGGTTAAAAGCGAAGTCTAGTCGAATGATCCCCTGGAAAGGGCGACCACAGAGGGTGACAGTCCCGTAGACGAAAGGCGGAGCTACCCTGGAGATCGGCTTGAGTAGCGTCGGACACGTGAAATCCGGCGTGAAGCTGGGAGGACCACCTTCCAAGGCTAAATATTACCAACTGACCGATAGTGAACTAGTACCGCGAGGGAAAGGTGAAAAGCACCCCGGGAGGGGAGTGAAATAGAACTTGAAACCGTCTGCCTACAGACAGTGGGAGCACCTGTTTAACCGCTCCTTCGGGAGCAACCGATCTGGTGTGACCGCATGCCTTTTGCAGTATGAGCCGGCGAGTTACGGTATGTGGCAAGGTTAAGCCGAGGAAGGTGTAGCCGAAGCGAAAGCGAGTCTGAACAGGGCGAAGAATAGGGGTCCCCAAAAATCCTTGATTTTTGGGGCTCTTAAGTCACATGCCGTAGACCCGAAGCCAGGTGAACTAGCCATGGGCAGGGTGAAGTATACTTGACCGTATATGAAGGCCCGAACCCACTAGCGGTTAAAAGCTAGGGGATGACCTGTGGTTAGGGGCGAAAAACCAATCGAACCTGGTGATATCTGGCTCTCCCCGAAATAGCTTTAGGGCTAGCCTCGCGTTATAGACGATCGGGGGTAGAGCACTGGTCGGGGAAGGGGGGAAACTCCCGACCCTAGTCAAACTCCGAATACCGGTCGTTCGTTTCGCGGGAGTCAGAGTGCGGGTTATAACATCCGTACTCAAGAGGGAAACAACCCGTTACCGCCAGCTAAGGTCCCGAAATCCAGGCTAAGTGGGAAAGGATGTGTTGTTGTCGAGACAGCTGGGAGGTTGGCTTAGAAGCAGCCATCCTTTAAAGAGTGCGTAATAGCTCACCAGTCTAACGGCGACGCGCCGAAAATTTAACGGGGCTAAGCCTGGTACCGAAGCTGCGGGATGTCGTCTTGCGACGGCATCGGTAGGGGAGCATTCCGTTAACGGCTGAAGCTGGGTCGAAAGGCCTGGTGGACGAGACGGAAGAGAGAATGCCGGCATGAGTAACGCGAGCAAAGTGAGAATCTTTGCCACCGAATGCCTAAGGTTTCCTGGGGAAGGCTTGTCCTCCCAGGGTTAGGCGGACCCTAAGCTGAACCCGAAAGGGGTAAGCGATGGACAGCAGGTTAATATTCCTGCGCCTCTATCCTTGCGTTTGAGCGAAGGGGGGACCCCGAAGGAACCCCTCCGCACACTGACGGAATAGTGTGTCCAAGCACCGAGGTAGGGGGGATAGGCAAATCCGTTCCCCCGTTTAAGTCGAGGTGTGATGGCGAGCCCGCTTTAAGGGCGAAGGGAGACGGTTTCATCGGGCAAGAAAAGCCTCTAGCGAGCAAGGGAGAGTCCGTACCGCAAACCGACACAGGTAGGCGGGTAGAGAATACCAAGGTGGACGAGTGAAATCTGGTCAAGGAACTCGGCAAAATGACCCCGTAACTTCGGGATAAGGGGTGCCACCTTCGGGTGGCCGCAGAGAATCGGCCTGAGCGACTGTTTAGCAAAAACACAGGACTCTGCTAACTCGTAAGAGGATGTATAGAGTCTGAAACCTGCCCACTGCTGGAAGGTTAAGGGGAGGCGTGCAAGCGCCGAACTGAAGCCCCAGTGAAGGGCGGCGGTAACTATAACCGTCCTAAGGTAGCG
>Ga0190334_1000266_pt1 | contig 27219 bp, 18 predicted proteins | sample 48720478_MG_FD_161270 | JGI IMG/M metagenome (GOLD analysis project Ga0190334, IMG submission 161270) | Hydrothermal vent sediment bacterial communities from Southern Trench, Guaymas Basin, Mexico - 4872-04-7-8_MG | ecosystem: Environmental > Aquatic > Marine > Hydrothermal vents > Sediment ... | reverse complement strand
AAGCTGATGAGAATGAAGTTCTTTTTCAAAGAGGAGATTTATTCGATATTTTGAGACAATGGTGACCTTGGTAAATCAATTTCCACCGCAAGATTATCCGGTCATGAAATTAAAACTAAAGTTTGTCGAGGAAAACTGGGGAAAACTGGGGACACATTACATATTTACCCTATTTTTTAAACTAACTAAATGGGCAATACAATAAATAATAGCTTTTGTCCCTAAGTGACGGGAATGAGTTACTACGTTAAGGCGAAGGAAAATGTCTCCGCTTCGGTCGAGATTTTTAAGGCCATTCCTTCACCGCCCTTCCCGGCGCCGGCGAAACTGCGCCCGATCAATTCGAACCTTTGGACTTTATTCACGGTTAAGATGAGTTTCAAAACTCTAAACGGACCGTGCTCAATAGGCGCTCGGTGCCCGAGGCGGTCGGGTTCCCTCCAAGGACGGTTCCGGAAGGCTAAATCTTCAATGTGGCTCCGACCTTTTCCTTCGCTTTTCGCTCGATTTTGTTTCCCGTCACTTGGGGACAAAGCCTAAAACTAAATTAAAGTTAAAATAATTACCCGGGATGAATAAAATAAAAAAGTTAGTCCAAAATTAAAACCCAATAAAGATGACTAAATTAACTAATCTCTCTAAAAAGGAGTGACTCATGAAAAGTAAATTGGCAATTTTGAAGTCCATTTCGATTATGGTTCTTATTTCAAGTTGTATTTTCATCGTCAAGGCCACCGAAAAAATTGACTATCAGGTAATAGTCAAGATTCGCACCGAAGGTTTAAAACATTCACAAGTAATGAAAGTAGCTCAATATCTGACTGATTTATACGGACCACGAGTAGCCCATTCCCCCTCTTATAATGAGGCCCTCCACTGGGCAGTTAAAAAATTCAAGAGCTGGGGCATTGAAAAAGTCGCCATTGAACCGTGGGGAAAGATAGGTTTAGGCTGGGAAAATCAGTTCACCTCCGTTCACATGATAAGTCCTCGTTACATGCCGATTATTGCTTATCCTCTGGCCTGGACCGCTGGAACAAAAGGGAGAATTAAAGCATCGACCGTTTATGTCAACACGAATGAACTCTATACCCCGAATGATTTAAATCAATATCGAGGTCGATTAAAAGGAAAAATTATTTTACTGAAGCCGAAACGAAAACTTAAATTAAACTTTAAGCCAGATGCAGTCCGCCTTTCCCAGGAAGAATTGGAAGATATGGCTTCCCTGCAAATCATTAAGTCACCCGAAATGATTTCTGTTCCGCGGGAAACGATGGATAAGCTCCTCTCGGGAGAATCAAAACTAAAAAAAAGAATTTTATCTGAGGAAAAAATAGAAGAGTTTTTCCGCCGAGAAGGAGCAGTTGTACTAGTTGAGCCCGGAATGGGAGCCGACACGATGGACAAGGGCACGGTTCGCGTCAACGACCGTCAGCCAATTACTCCTGATGACCCAATTCCGCTACCTCACTTGGTGATGGCTGCTGAACATTACAACCGCTTGATGCGATTAATGGAAATGGGGCACGAAGTCAAAATGGATGTGGAAATCAGGAATGAATTCTACAACGATGATCTAAAAGACTACAACCTAATTGCCGAACTTCCCGGAAGTGACCTCCAGGACGAGATAGTGATGATTGGAGCTCACCTGGATGCCAAATCAGCCGGTACCGGAGCCACCGATAATGCCGCGGGGTCAGCAGTTGTTATGGAAGCCATGCGCATCCTGAAAGCCATCGACGCCAAACCGCGCCGTACTATTCGAGCTGCCCTGTGGGGAGCCGAAGAATGTGGGCATCTCGGTTCTCTAGGCTATGTTGGCCAACACTTTTACGACTGGCAAAAGAAAATCAAATTACCAGAATATGACAAATTCTACGTTTATTTTAATGTTGACTGGTATGGACGATTCCGCGGTATCTATCTCCAGGGAAATGACTTGGCTCGGCCAATTTTCGAAGCTTGGATGAAACCATTTCACGACCTCGGGATGACTTACCTTGTCCCCGGGAACACAGGAGGAACAGATCACATGTCCTTCCTGAAATGTGGTTTACCGGGGTTCCAATTTATTCAAGATGATCTAGAATTCTTTACGAAAACTTTTCACACCAATATGGATGTCTACGACCGCTTGGTTCCCGAAGACCTGATGCAAGCCGCCACGATTCTAGCTGCTTTTGCATATAATGCCGCCACAAGAGAAGGTAAATTCCCACCCCCAACTCCGATTGATAACGGCCGTCGCTGGCACAAGTAGAAATAAATCATGAACAAAAAAACAGGTTAAGCTAAATAGCAAGAGGTAAAACAACCAGAGAAAAAAGCTCCCTCGCTAATCATCGTACCAATAATCGGGTAAAATAACGGATTTTTTGGCTACCTGTCGCGAACCCACTTTCAAGACAACTCGATATTCACCCGGCTTAACCCGAAAATACTTATAGTCTCTTTGGGTTAATCCAGGGGGATGATGGACTCGAGTACGTAGGGAGCGTCCCCATCGGTCAACTTCTTCCGAAGGAGGCCCATAATATTCCACGGTATCGTAATAATCAAAAAACTCTTCTTCCTGGCGCAACATTTCTTGTTCTTTTTCCCATTCAATTATCTCCGCCGGAGATCTTTTCTCCCGGCGAGTCATCCACCAAACAACCCGATTCAAGCCTGCTTGGCTAGGCCCGTTAAGTTCATTTATGGTACGGGTTCCATCATAGATTAGAATCTTGACCTTCTCCGACTTGGCTTCTTTCAGATAGTAATTAATTACCACTCCGTGAATTTCATTTTCTCCGGAATAATTTTGAGCAGCTACTGCCTTCTGGTGGGGCATCACCCATTGAACTTTAGGTTCGACATCAAACAAATGGACCTCTTGCTGGAAAACTTCCGGGGTTAATTCCTGTAACGGGGAGATATCCGTAAGGTAAAATCCGCGACCATGAGTACCAACTACCAGATCATTTTCCCGGGGATGAATGACTAAATCATGAACGGGAACAGTGGGTAAATTATTACTCATTTCCTCCCATTTTTCACCACCATTTAAGCTGACATAAACTCCTTTATCCGTGCCCAGAAAAAGCAAATAAGGATTTTTCCGATCTTCGCGAATAACGTTGGCCGAACCTTCATCGGGAAGACCTTGGGTAATTTTGCACCAGGTTTGGCCAAAGTCAGTTGTTTTATAAACCAAAGGACGGAAATCATCCCCATAGAATCCAGTTAAAGTAACATAAGCCGTTCCTAAGTGATGATACGAGGCCACTACTCGAGTGACCCAATAACCTGGATATTGGGGGATGTTTTTATCTAATCTCGTCCAATTCTCTCCTCTATCCCGGGTAAGCCATAAACGGCCATCGTCGGTCCCTACCCAAATCAATCCTTCTTGCAGGGGAGATTCATCAAGCGTTGTAATCGTACAAAATTGAACTGCTCCGACCCCCTTAAGTTTGGCCGGATCGTTACTTGTCAAGTCCGGGCTAATTATCTGCCAGCTCTCACCTCGATTCGAAGAACGAAGGACAACATTAGCTCCATGGTAAAGGACTTGAGGATCGTGTGGTGAGATAAGAAAAGGGGCACACCAATTGAAACGAAGTTTCTCCTCCCCTCGGTAAGCAATCTCTTCCCGCAAACCCGTTTTCTGGTCGATACGAACTAGCTCACCAAACTGCGCTTCGGCGTAGAGCCACCGGCTATCGGTTGGGTCACATTGACAATAAAAGCCATCGCCTCCCAGCATATGTTCCCAATCTTCAAATCTAATGGGAAATCTACCTTTTTTAGTACTGGGCCCTTTCCAAGTACCAAAATCCTGCATGCCACCATAAACGTTGTAGGGATAATCCATATCAATGCCGATGGCATACAGTTGAGCCAAGGGGAGATTATCAGGGTGATACCAATTCTGGCCGCCATCATAGGAGATGGCCATCCCATAATCATAGCCAAGAAGAAGATGATTACTGTTGGCTGGATCAATCCAAAGCGCATGATTATCTCCTCCATACCGAAAAGCCCTCCTCCAGGTTCGACCTCCATCTCGGGATTCGTCAACCCGCGTGCTCAACACATAGACATGATTTTCATCGTTAGGATCAACTCGAATCTGCCCATAATAGTTAGAACGATTACCAATACTTTTTCCTTCTGGGCTTACTTTCCGCCAAGTTTCTCCTCCGTCGTCACTACGGTAAATTTCATGGCCAATGGTTGGCTTGGCTGGAGGAAGGCCGGCGAACAATTCTTGAAAACGCTGCTTATAAGGTACTCCTGGCGAATTGGCATTGTCAATCGTGGCATAAATAATCTCCGGGCGTCGTGGATAGATAGCCAAACCGATTCTACCTAGCAATCCTTGAGGTAATCCCTTAACCATCTTTTTCCAAGTCTTCCCTCCATCGCTTGATTTATAGATGCCGGAACCGGGCCCAGCGGTTCGAAAAGACCAGGGAAACCGCTGCCGGTCATAGGCGGCGGCATAAACAATTTCTGGATTAAGTGGATTTAAACAAACATCGGTGACTCCGATATGGCGCCCATCAACAACAACTTCGAGAACTTTCTGCCAGGTTTTACCGCCATCGGTAGTTTTATACAAGCCTCGTTCCGGATTAGGAGTGTAAAGATGACCCTGGGCAGCAACATAAACGATGTCGGGATTCTGCGGATGAATGACAATTCTGCCGATATGATGCGACTCTTTGAGGCCCGTATTGATCCAAGTCCGTCCTCCATCCACTGACTTGTAAACCCCGTCTCCATAGTAGGTACAATTACGGAGGCTAGCCTCCCCAGTTCCAACCCAAATCACCTCGGGATCTGAAGGGGCAACAGCAATATCACCAATAGAAATAACACCTTGCTCGTCAAAAATGGGATGGAAAGTAGTACCATTATCAGTGGTCTTCCAAACTCCACCACTGCCTGCCGCCACATAGAAAGTGTAAGGTTGTTGGCGGGGAACGGCAAAATCAGAAATCCTCCCGCCCTGCCGGGTGGGCCCAATCGAACGATAATGAAAGGAACTGAAAATTTGAGCCATATTTACTTTACCGGGAAATATCACGGCAGATGTGAAGAGGAGCATGATGGAGGTGATAATCAGCTTTTTTGGAGTTCTAAAAAACTCATTTTCACTCATTCTTGCCTCCTTTATTTTTATTAAAAACTAGCTTTTGTCCCTAAGTGACAAGAAAACTGGGCAAGAGAAAACTGGAGACACAATACATATTTACCCTATTTTTTAAACTAACTAAATGGGCAATACAATAAATAATTGCTTTTGTCCCCAAGTGACGGGAATGAGTTACTACGTTAAGGCGAAGGAAAATGTCTCCGCTTCGGTCGAGATTTTTAAGGCCATTCCTTCACCGTCCTTCCCGGCGCCGGCGAAATTGCGCCCGGTCAATTCGAACCTTTGGACTTTATTCTTTGTTAAGATGAGCTTCAAAACTCTAAACGAGCCGTGCTCAATAGGCGCTCGGCGCCCGAGGCGGCCGGGTTCCTTTGAAGAACGGTTCCGGAAGGTTAAATCTTCAATGTGGCTCCCACCTTCTCCTTCGCCTTTCGTTCGATTTTGTTTCCCCTTCCTTGGGGATAAAGCCAAAAAATAAATTACTGGTTGCCTGGAAATTTGCCAGCCATTGAAAATCTTGAAAATAACTTTGATCTGGAAACACAATTTTACATTATTCCCTTATTGTTTTACTTCAAAATTCATCGTTTCTTCATTGTAATCTAAAAAAATTACTTTTTTATCTATTTAGTTCAAATTTTTCCAGCTCTAGTCCTTTTCTTAAAAAAATTTTATAACTTTTCTCTTCTAAAATGAAATAAATTTAAATAAAAATCAATAAATTTTAATTGTCTGTCCATCTAAAGAGAAAATATGCTAAAATTATATGTTGTTTAAGCGTTCAACATGAAAAATACCAGGTTAGGCAAGACCAACTTTCCCTGGAGAATAATAAAGGTAAAAATCAAACAACATTGCATCCAGTAAAGGTTAGCTTCAGGTGACTTAAAATGAAATCTTTAAAAAAAGCATTAATCATCCTTTCTTTGCTTTCTCTTGTTCTCCCTTCTTGGGGCCAAAAAAAAAGTGGCGAATGGAAAAGATGGCTTCGAGAAGTCTCCCCGATTATGAGTGAGGTAGAACGTTCTATTTTTAATGAATTACCTACTGAAGAGGACCGACGTCGCTTCGTCGATTTCTTTTGGAAGGCCCGAGATCCAAAGCCTGAAACTCCACAGAATGAATACAAGATAGAGTACTATCAACGAGTGGCTTATGCGGAAAAAAGGTTAGGTGGAATTGATTCCGATCGGGGGCGAATCTATGCTCTCTTAGGCGAACCGATGGAAAAACACAGCTATTCAGGTTACGAAAAGGTGGTTGATTGCGAACTCTGGATTTATCACACTGAAGATCGGGCCAATTTACCGCCCTTTATGTATTTAATATTTTTTCGTCGCAATAATACCGGCGATTATCGCCTCTATTATCCGGGGGTCAATTCCGCGGTCGATCTTCTCTCGCCGGGATATAAAGAAAGCCTTAATGCTCGTACTCTAAGCATGAGTTCTTATAATATGATTCGCCAGAGCTTTCCCCAATTGGCCGAAGCTTCTCTCTCGGTCATCCCCGGGGAAAAATCAAGTCCCCTCTCACCTGGCACTGGTTCATCGGGAATTATCATCGCTAACATCTTCTCTTTACCCGACCGGGAGGTCGAAAAGACTTATCTAAAAAATTTCAGCTCTCTGACAGGTAATGTTGAAGTTACCTTAACCACCAAATCGATCGATGGTTACGGATTTATCTCCTTAACTCAAAACCAAGGTATTACCTTCCTTAACTATGCCATTTTACCCGAAGTTATTCATACCAAAAAAAACGCCGCCAATAAAAACGAGGCTGAGATTTCCCTGATGCTTATCATTGAAGATTTCTCAGGAAATATCATTTACCAGAAGGAAAGAAATTTTACCCTCGAGGTTGACGACAACCGAAAAAAGCTTTTTATAGACTCAAGAAGGCTGGCCTTTAAAGATTTTGCTCCGATCATTGAAGGTGACTTCCGCATCAGAATTACCTTTCTCAATAAAACTTCCGAAGAAGTTTTTGTCCACGAGCAGAAAATAAAGGTTAACCCGCAAGGTCCCTTTTTGCTCTTTGGCCATAAACTAGTGGAACTCCAATCAGAAAAATTCATTCCTTTTCGCCAAGAAAAATACAAAATTTTACCTGAGCCGAGGTTAATTTTTACTCAGCAAGATACCCTTAGGGGAATCTTAAAGTCTTCCCAGCAACCCGTTCTTCGTCTAGTCAACGTCGATGATGAAAATGACTTAATTCCCCTTACCAACGTAAATAAAGACCCCACTGGCCTATTCCTCTTTACCCTGCCTCTATCTCAAGTCAAACCCGACTATTATTTTTTCTCGGTAAGAATTGGCAATCAAGAGGTCTATCGAACTGTGATCACCATCACCGCCGCCGAAGTCCAAAAAACAATCGATCTAGAATCATCTGATCCCCAAGAGGCGAGATATAACTATTTCTTTATTCTTGCTCAAGAATACTTGAATGCCGGCTTATTGGCTAAATCGATTACTTATTTTGAAAAACTTCCCCCCCAATTAAGAAATGAAGTTTCCCTTCCGCTTATGGCTAAAGCCTACTACTTAAAAAAAGATTATGCCCGGGTACTTGAGATTCTAGAAAGTCCTCGGGTTCCAAAAACATACTCCACATTAGCTTTACTGGCCAACTCTTGCCTGCAGTTGAATCAATTAGAAAAAGCAGTAATTTATTTAGAACAATTGCGGCAATACGGAGATTCGGTGACTATTAATCAAACTTTAGCGGCCACTTTCCTAAGCCTTGGTAATCAAGAAAAAGCCAAAATTTATTACGAACGAGCTAAAAAACTAAGAGAGACTTCTAAAGAGAAAAAGGAAAAACCATCATGGAAAAGAAAAACACCGTCGAAGTTACTGTAAAATTTATCACTATCATGCAAAAATTTTCGCACCAAAAAAAAATCGTAATGTCTTTACCGCCTGAGCCGGAGAAAACCCTTCAAGTAATTATCAATAAATTTGACATTCCCTGGAAAGGCAAACTCGAAAAAAGCGTTCGGATATTCGTTCGCGGTCAACACTGGGAGTCTTTTGTGGAGAAAAAAAAGTCTCTTAAAGACGGGGATGAAATTGCTTTTATTCCTATCAGCGGCGGTGGTTAAAGCTCGATCACAATCAAGCAAAGCATTAATACTTTAGCTTTCTTAGTTCAATTAAAAAGAATAATGTTTATCGGCCAGACCAATCTTATTGATGGTTAAAGTAATAAGAAACAATAAAGAGCGCCTTTTTGTTTGCTTACGTTTAAAAAATTTAGGCGATAGTTAGCCCGCCAAAGAAACCCAACACGGAGTGAAGACTTCCCGGTTACCCTCAGTTTAAAACTGGGAGAGATCGGCTATGTTTAGAAGATAAAGCCTGGCTTCCCGAGGAATTCCTGTTTTTACATCCCACCCCATCATCTCATAGTAATAATCAAGGGCCTTTTCAAATCTTTGGCGATCCAACTTGGTTCCGGTTAAAATGCCTGTTTCCAAAGGTTGAAAGAGTCGCTCGGGAAGCATATCATCTTCGCGAGTAAATCCTTCTCGAGCCAACACCAATCGAGCCAGGGTTGTTGTTCGTTCTCCCAACATCATCAACTCAAATAGACTTGTTTCCCACCCAGTGGAAGCTTCCACCATCTCTACTAAATGACGCAACCTGAACAACCGGGCTGGTCCAACCGTAAAAAAGCACATGCTAAGCGTATTTAATAGGCTATAGATATGCTGATTGAGAACAAACCAACGAACCTTATAGGGAGTTAAGTCGCGAGCCGGAACTCCTTTTAAGATCCCAATTGGATAAAGGTCAGGAACTGCCCAACGTCCTTCTTCAAAAGGCATATCGTGAGCAGCTTCAATGTGATCGGCTCCTGTTGGAGAAAGCGAATAGGCAAAAGCAATGTTATTTTTCCCCCGCGGCTCATGCATGGCAAAGGCTTGCTTTTTAACCGTGCAGACAAATTTTTTCGATTCAGGGCCAAAAATTTCAGCGGCTCGATTTATTCCTTGGGCCAGAATTTCTCCAAATCCTTTCCGGAAAGCAATCTTTTCGATCAATTCCAAAGCTGCTGGTCCATTACCAAATTTCAAGTCAAGACCCTCAGTATCCTTCTTGGTTATGACTCCATTTTCATAACACTCCATGGCAAAGGTAATGGTCATTCCCGTTTCAATGGTATCAAGGCCATATTTATTGCATAACTCGTGAGCCTTGGCGATTAACTCAATATCATCGACAAGCATGTTGGGACCAAAGGCACCAGAAGTTTCATATTCGGGCCCACCAAAGCGGGGATCAAGATCAAATTTTCCACCCGCACAAACCTGTTTACAGCGAATAGGACAGGCATAACAACTTGCCCGGTCAACGAGTACCGTTTTTTTCAATTGATCGAAAGAAACCTTTTCGACCCGATCAAAAGATCCACCGTGAAAATTCTTGGTCGGCAGGACTCCATCGGCATCTAAATCCTCCATATCCCAGCCGAGGGTTCCCCCTTCTTTTAATAGCTGGCAGACAGGATGCTCATCCATATGCTTAGCAAAATAAGTAGCCAATTCTTTTAGTTTTTTCCGGTCGTGAAATTCTAAGGGCAATTGTCCTTTAGCCACAATTGCTTTCAAATTTTTTGAACCAAAAACTGCCCCCATTCCCGTGCGGCCGTTGGCATGGCGCAAATCTTGAATAACACAAGCATAACGAACCAAATTTTCGCCAGCTTGGCCGATGGCAATCATTTGAACTTTATCATCGTTTAATTCTTCTCTAATTTTGTCCTGTACGTATCCAGTATCATGACCCCATAGATGAGAAGCATCCTTAAATTCTACCCGATTGTCATGGAGGAAAAGATAAACTGGATGAGGGGCCTTGCCTTTAATCACCACGGCATCAAACCCTGCTTTTTTGAGATTTACTGAAAAGTAGCCTCCTGCTTCTGATTCACCGAAACCTTCGCTTAAAGGAGATTTAGCGGCGATAGTATACCGATTAGCCCCAGCTAAAGGAGTGCCTGTTAAAACCGAATTAGTCACTACCAAGACATTATCAGGGCTTAGAGGATCAAGGCCAGCCTCCATTTCAGTCAGCAAGAAAAAAGAGGCCATAGCACTGCCTCCCATAAAGGTCCGATAGAAATAGTCACTTTTTTCTATTATTTCATAAGATAGATCAGAAAGATTAACTTTCAGAATTCGACCTGTATAACCCACAGGCATAATATCCTCCTTTATCCGATAGATATGTATTTAAAGACTATTATTATAACCTGTTTCTAGAAATTTATCTTCCTTCCTCTTGCCTAAAGGAACTTTTTACTCAAAGAATGAGTTGGCTTATTACACCAGGCAACTATTTTTGGTTAACCACTTCACCAAGGGCCTCGAGAACCTTGTTAACGTTTTCCTCTCGGGCTGTATAACCCATTAAGCCAATGCGCCAAATCTTGCCGGCCAGAGGCCCTAAACCTCCACCAATTTCAATTTTGTATTTTTCCAGCAGCCAGGCTCTTCCTTGGGCATCATCAATCCCTTCAGGAATCAAAATAGCATTTAATTGGGGCAGTCGATAAGGAGGATCAACCAGCATCTTAATCCCCAATTCTTCCAGTCCCGCCACTAATTTTTGGTGCATCTCTTGATGGCGACGAAAGACATTCTCCAGCCCTTCTTCGACAATAAGGTAAAGGGATTGGTAAAGGGCATAAAGCATGTTAATGGGAGCAGTGTGATGATAAACTCTCTTCTTTCCTTCCCAATACTGAGCAATCATACTCATATCTAAATACCAGTTAGGCACTTTTGTCTGGCGATTGAGGATTACTTCTAGAGCTCTTTCGGAAAAAGTAGCTGGCGCTAACCCTGGGGGGCAGGATAAACATTTTTGGCTGCCACTGTAGAGAGCGTCAATCCCCCAGTCATCGGTAGCTACCTCTATGCCGCCTAAACTGGTAACAGCATCAACTAGATAAAGAGTTTCTTTGCCCTTGAGTAACTCTCCTATTTCAGCCACTGGATTCCGGACTCCGGTCGAAGTTTCGGCGTGGACGACAGCCACAATTTTATAAAATTTATCTTTTAGTTTCTGGGCTACCATTTCCACATCTATTGGCTTGCCCCATTCAAATTCGAGAGTATCTACTTGAGCTCCTAACCTCCCAGCCACATCCTTCATCCTCGTTCCGAAAACACCATTGATTAAAATCAGAACGGGGTCCCCCCGTTCAATGAGGTTAACAAAACAAGCTTCCATCCCAGCCGAGCCCGTTCCAGAAATGGGAATGGTCAACCTATTTTTAGTCTTCATCACCACTTGGAGCAACTCCTTGATCCCATCCATTATCTGGATAAAATAAGGATCAAGATGGCCTAGAGTTGGCAGACTCAAAGCCCGATAGACTTCCGGGTAAATACATGAAGGGCCAGGGCCCATAAGGGTAATTTCTTCAATTTCGTCCAATAAATTAGACATTATTACCTCCATGAGTTTCAATGTTCTTATAATTAAAGATCGGAGATAAATTTTACCATTCTTATAAATATATGTAAACATAATTCACTAAATTATTTTAATTCGTTTCAAATAAAGGAGATATATATTTATATTTTTAAATTTTGTAGGTCTAATTGATTGACATAATCTACCACTTGCCTCTATCATAAAAAAGGATGAATTAGTGATGGTTATTAAATATAATCTAAAGTTAGAAATTTTTTGGACAATAAGGAAGGAGTACTAGGATGTATCAACATGAAAATGGTCTTTTTACTACCGATTTTTTGGAAAAAATAAGAGACAAATTCCTTTATGTCGATTGGGATCCTTATACTGGCCAGCGTATTTATTTCGAAGCCTCCGGCGGATCGCTTCGCTTAAAATCTGTGCTCGACACCATGGCTCGCGAAACAGCTCTCCCTGATGAACTCTTCCGCTATAATCCGGCTTCTGATCATACCGTGGAAGTGATGAACAAGGGAATTGAAGATGTCAAGCTATTTGTCGGGGCTAAAAATGGTTATATTATTTCTACCAATAGCGCCACTCATGCCATGGCTCGTGTGATTGAAGCAATTACAGCCCATATTCCAGGCAAAAACATCGTAACTACCCAATTGGAACACCCAGCTGTTCTTAGCTCCACCAAATACTTTGCCGAACTTCGCGGACTTGAGTGGCGAGTGGCTCCGATTGATAAAGAGTCAAGCTCGGTGCCGCCAGAAGCAATCCTCGAACGAATTGACCAAGACACCTGCTTGTTAGCTTTCCAGCATGCCTCGAATCAAACCGGAGTAATAAATGATGTCAAGTATATCGTCCAAGAAGCTCGCCGGATAAAACCTGATTTACATGTTCTTGTTGATGCTGTTCAGTATGCCCCCCATGGTCATATTGACGTCGAAGATTTAGATGTTGATGCCTATGCCTTCGGACCTTACAAGGCCTATTGTGTTAAGGGTATTGGATTTTCTTATATTTCTGAGCGCGTCGCCAAACTTCCTCATTTAAAACTGATTGGCAAACCAGAAACTGACTGGGTCCTCGGCTCCCCAGCTCCTCAACCTTTTGCCTGTTGGTCAGCGGTAATTGATTACCTATGCTGGTTAGGAAGTCACTTTACTTCCTCCTCAGATCGTCGAGACCAGATAGTAACGGCCAAAAAGGCCATTACTAAGCATATGCAAGCTTTATTGCATCAAATACTCTATGGAAACGATGGCGTACCCGGATTGAATGATCTTGACCACGTGACGGTATGCGGGATGAAAGGCGGACTTGAGCAACGATTATGCATTTTCCTTTTTCAGCTAGCCGGGATGAATGCTACCGAAGCCATGAATCGTTACAATCAAGAATTCCATATCCGATTAGCCGCTCGTGTCCGTGATTCTTACTCCACCTATCCCCTGGAAGGGCTAGGTTGGAGTGATGCTGTTCGCCTCTCGGCTGCCCACTACAATACCCCTGAAGAGGTCGTTGCTTTCCTTGAGGCTACCGCTGCTTTAAAAGCCAAGTAAAAGGTAGAGAGCAGTAAAATTAGCGGCCGCTAATTAAGACCGGCTTTTTTAATTTTAACTTATAATTTGTTTTTAAGCTTTAGATAAAAATAAACATTCAAACATGAAAAGCAAAATATTTTAATTTTATTATTGCTATAAAATCTAATTTAGTTTAATAATATAAAACCGATGATTTTAAAATTAAAAACCTCAACCCAAAACCTTTTTTCCTTTACCCATTTAATTCTTCCCGTTACTTGTTTACTAATTCTCTCCTCTTGTGGTCAAAAGGCCGACAAGACCTCTTCTTCCCCACCAACCTCACCCCAAAAGATAATTCTCAAAGTGGCCCAAAACAGCAACGTTAATCACCCCTATCAAAAAGGATTAGAAAAATTCAAAGAGGTGCTTGAAAAAGAAAGTGGCGGTCAAATCGAAGTTCAAATCTTTCCAAATGGTCAATTAGGAAACGAAGAACAAGAAGCTGTTGGAGTTAAATTTGGGATCCTTGATGCCACCATTGTCTCCTCAGGCAACCTGGCTCCCTTTGTCCCTGAGATTGACCTGTTTAATCTACCTTTTATTTTTCGTGACCTAGATCACTTTTACCGAGTTCTTGACGGTCCGGTCGGCCAATGGATGGGACGGATTATCGAAAAAAGACTAGATTGTATTTTTCTGGGCTACTGTTCCTTTGGCATCCGCAACACATGGAATTCCAAAAAACCTGTCCATACTCCTGATGACCTCAAGGGGTTGAAAATTAGAGTAATGTCTAGTCCTATCCTTCTCTCTGCTTTTGATACTCTCGGGGCTCAGGCCACGACCATGTCTTGGAACGAGCTTTACTCGGCTCTTCAGCAAGGAGTTTTGGATGGGGCAGAATGTTCTATGTCCGACCTTTATCTTGAAAAGTTCTACGAAGTAACCAAATATGTTTCTTTAACCCAACATTTAATCGGCGCAGCGGTTATGATCTTTAGTCAAAAACGATACGAAACTCTCCCCCCTCCATGGCAAACAGCTGTCCTTAAAGCCGGCCACGAAGCTGTTCTGACTGCCCGCCAAGCGGAAGAGGAAATGTCCAATCAAGCCTTTCAAGAACTCAAAAAACGGGGACTCCAATTTTTCGAAGTGGATACCCAACAATTCCGCGCCAAAGCCGTCTCTATTTATAAAAAATACGCCCCTAAATTAGGTGGAATGGAGCTAATCAACCAAATAATAGATCAATGAAAACTGAAAACTTGGTGTGGTTAACAAAAATACTCTGGGAATTAATTAGTTCGATCGACAACAAGAACAGGAACCCAGTTAATTCGCCTCCTGCAAAGGGTATTAAGCAGAGATGAAGAAAAGAACTTTTTCTCCTTTAGAAGCCAGTTTAATAATTTTACTAATAGCCATCGTCGTGGTTACTTTCATCCAAGTTCTCTTTCGATATTTCTTGCATTTTTCTTTGGGGTGGACAGAAGAGCTAGCTCGCTTTCTCCTCCTCTGGCTGGCTTCCCTAGCTTGCGCCTATGGATTTAAAACCAAGTCCCACTTTGTGTTGAAATTCTTTGTCAACATCTTCCCTCCCTTACCCCAAAAAATAATAAAAACCCTAGTAACTTTCGGGTTATCGCTCTTCATGGGTCTTTTCATTTGGAAAGCTTTGGAATATACCCTTAGAGTTGCCAACCAAACCGCCCCTAGCACTCGAGTTTCAATGGCCATTCCTTACTCCTCGGCCGCCGTGGGAGGGATCTTAATGCTTTATTACATCCTTAGAAATTGGTGGATCGAAATAAGAGACAAAGAGTCTATCCCTATTTCCGAGGAGGATAAATAAGAAATGGGAATTGGCCTTTTAATTTTATTCCTCTTAACTCTCTTATTCTCCTTTCCCATTGGAATTGCTTTAGCCATAACGGCGATAGTAGGACTTCTCCTTATTGCCCCAGACCCCGAAGTGCTCATCTTATTACCCCAAAAATTTCTCTCCGGGCTTGATTCTTTTCCTCTCTTGGCCATCCCTCTTTTTATTCTCGCCGGGGCAATAATGTCCCACGGAGGAATAGCCCGGCGAATAGTTGACCTTTCCTTAGTTTTTTTCGGCCGCATTAGAGGCGGCCTGGGAATTGTTGTTACAGTTTCCACCTTCTTTTTCGGGGCAATTTGTGGCTCCGGGAGTGCCAAAACGGCAGCTATTGGCTCGGTGATGTACCCAGAATTAAAACGTAACAAATATCCGGCTGATTTTGCTACCGCCCTTTTTGCCGCGGCCGGAGGGGCCTCTTCCTTAGTCCCCCCTTCCATTGATTATATCATCATGGGCGTAATCGCCAATATCTCCATTGGTGGTCTCTTTGCCGGAGGAATAATACCAGCAGCTATTACGGCTATTGCTCTGGTTTCTTTGGCTTTCTTCTACGGGCATAAGTTAAATCTTCCCCTTGCTCCCCGAATTTCCCTCAAAAAGAAAGCAAAAATAATTCTAGAGGGAATACCTCCTCTCTTTATGATTATCATCGTGCTCGGAGGTATCTATGGCGGAGTTTTTACTCCTACCGAGGCTGCTTCGGTTGCTGTTGTGTATGGTTTTTTACTTTCCTTTTTTATTTATCGGGAATTATCCCTAGAGGGTCTAAAAACAGCCTTATTAACCACGGCCAAACTCTCTGGCGTCGTAATGCTTATTCTCGGTACAGCGTCCTTACTTTCCTTTGTCCTCACCTTTCAAAGAGTGCCTCACCTAATCGCCGAATTTATTGCTCAACATGCTTCTAACTGGATGATCTTTGTTCTCTTTGTCAACATCGTCTTTCTTATTCTAGGTATGCTTATGGATGCTTTACCCGCAATTATTGTCCTCATGCCCATCATCGTTCCCCTTGGGGTGTCATTAGGAATGGATCCCATTCACATCGGTGTTTTGGTCGAGGCCAATGTGGGCTTAGGAATGATTACTCCTCCAGTTGGAGTTTGTTTATTCGTTGCCTGCGGAATCAGCAACATTGCTATCGAGAAAACGATCCCTCGGCTTCTTCCCTTTTTACTCGTTCTCCTGACCATGGTTATCCTTATCAGTTTAATACCCCAAATCTCCCTTTTCCTTCCCCGGCTCCTGGGGTATTAAAACCTTTCTCGGTGAGATTTAAAAGTAATCTTAGTATACTCCTGAAATTACCTCTTCATCAGTAGGGACTCGGCTGATGGCTTCATGATTAGGAGGGTATTTCTTTTGGGTTGCCAAACTCACCGGAATAAAAACCAGTAAGGACAACACTGGCGGAAGTAATGTATCCAACCCCTTGAGGGGTTCGGGGATAACAATATACAAGATCACGCGGAGTAATGACCCAGCAACTATCGCGGCTACTGCTCCGGCCGTGTTAGCTTTCTTCCAGTAAATTCCCCCCGCTAAGGGCACAAAACAGCCGGCAAAAACAACATCAAAAGCGAGAACCAATAATATTCCGGGCTCGGGTTTTACCCAAGCTAAGACAACTGCCAACCCAACAACAGGGAGGGCCATCAGCCGGCTGATAATTAATAATTTTCTATCCGTGAAATCAATTTTATTGCTTTCGCCTTCCTTATTTCTGAGTATTAACTTTAAGATATTCTTCTGAAGGATATTGCGGCCTAAAACCGTGGATACTCCCAGAATCCCACCGTTGGCGGTGGAGGCTCCAGCTCCAATTACTCCGGCTAAAATTAATAAACCAAAAAGAAAAGGTAAAGCCGACAAGGCTAACATGGGCAAAACCATCCTTGAATCCGCAATCTGAGGAAATAATTTAAGGCCCATGAGACCTAAAAATGAGCAGCTTATTCCCGAGATTATGGTAAGAGCCGCCCCAATGTAGCAACCCCGGCGGGCTACTTGCGGTGTTCGGGCGGCAAAAATTCTTTCCATAAAATCCAAGGCGACCACATCACCCAAAGCCAAGGCGAAAAAGGATCCCCAAATACTCCAGGCTCCTCCCTGAAAAGAAAAAAGTACCTTCCAACTTAAAAATCCCGGCGGAATACTTTGGGCAAAAAATCCCCACCCTTTCGAGATAAGAAGCCATAGAAAACCGCCTAAGAAACCGATAATCGCCGGATAAATCTGAACAAAATCAGTGGCTGCTGAGGCAAACAGCCCTCCCGCTGTGGTGTATAATAAAATAACAATGGCGACTAAAATCAGGGCCGAAAGATAGTTTGTTTTAAATACCACCGAAACAATCCAAGCAGCTCCAGCAAAATTTCCGCCGATTAAAATAATGAAGCTTAGGCCCATCAACCCAGAAGTTAAAAGTTCTACCAAAGACCCATATCTTCGAAAGTAAAAATCCGGGAGCGTCAACAACTTCATCCGATTAAGCGGGGCGGCAAAAAATGTCCCGGTTATCAATAGGCAAGCAGCCAAGCCTAAGGGGATAATAAACCCAATCCAAAAACCCGAAGCATATGTTAAAGAAGAGTTTCCAATCGTGCTATTAGCATCAATTGCTTGAGCAGTAAGCATCGTGGCCACAAATAACAAAGGCAAGCTCTTGCCACAGACAATGTAACGTTTGCCACTTCCTCGAACCAATTTGACCATCGAGATACCGAGGATAAAGAAAAGCGCCACATAAATAACTAAAGCAATTCCCATTGACGTCATCTTGGCCTCCTCTAGCTTTGTCCAGAGATATCCCTTAAGCCAACCATCTCCCCATGGAAGGCTTTAAATCTTTCCAGTTGCCTACTTACAATCTATTCCCGAGAGGGGATGGCATCCAGGGAAAAAATAAGATTAGAATTATACCATTTTTATCTTATTTATCAAGACATATTTTAAGATAAAGCCAAATTTTAATTTAATTTATTAATTTTACAATATTAATTAATGACAAATTATATCATCGGTTCAAATTAAAAAAACAAGCTCAGCTTAAAAAAATTAGATAGCTTTTAACCAAGTACCAGAATATTACTGCTAAGCAAGTTATTAAGTTATAAGGGTTTTCTTCTCATCCTTGACGATATTAAGAACAATATGCGTAATCACTCTTTCTACATAGGGAATAGCCAATTGATCTTTTAGAAAACTATCAAGTTCTTCCCGGGATTTAAAATAACAGACCAAGATACAATCCCAGTCTCCAGTAATGTCATAAATAGCTTTTATTTGAGGATATTGAACTAGCTTACTTTCGACCTCGGTCAATTTCTGCTGGTTGATTCGTAGGCCAATAATGGCAAATTGGGTATAACCAACTTTTCCTTCATCAATATCGGGGAAATATCCCTTTAAAATACCTTTTTTTTCTAATTTCTTAACATTATTGTAAACTGCTGTGGTTGAAGTTCCCACTTCTTTGGCCACTTGCCGGAAACTTTTCCGCGCATTCTCATTTAAAGAGATTAGAATTTTTTTTTCTAAATCACTTAGCACGGCCCTTCTCCTTTGCACAAAATATTCCTCATGTGCTTAACTTTAAAAAAAATCGCCTTAAATTACAAATAAAAAAAAGTCTTATATTTAAATAAAGCTATATTATTTCTAAACAATATTCTTGATTCATATAAGATAAAAAAACAATTTAAATAATTATTGACTTTTTAAGTTTTAATTTTTACAATACCCTCATCATTTAATTGGATTTTATAATTTGGAGTTACTTAACAAAAAAGGCATATTTCTTTTAATAAAATTGAAGGGGTAATATGATGAAAGCTGAAATTTTTTCGTTGGAGAGAACTCAATCTCTTTGGGAAAACACCGTCCAAATTAATCTTACCGATAGCGGAGTTCATCCTTTCACCCTCCAAGAACTTTTAACTCCCACCGAAATTGAGACTCTCCTCTCTATTCGTTTGGGTTATGGCCAAACAAACGGATCGATTGAATTAAGGGAAGCTATCTCGCAGCTTTATCCAGGCAGCACGATTGATAATATCCTCGTCACCAATGGAACCGCAGAAGCTAACTTTATCATGAGTTGGGCAATGCTTGAACCTGGTGATGAAATCTTATACATGCAACCTAATTACAACCAGATTGGGGGATTAGCCCGATGTTTCGGGGCCAAAGTAGTAAATTTTTATCTCCAGGAAAAACTAGGGTGGCAGGTGGATTTGGCTGAAATAGAAGAAAAAATTTCACCCAAAACTAAATTAATCATTTTATGTAATCCTAATAATCCAACTGGCTCTACAATCAATAATAATATTATGGAAAAGATCATAAATCTAGTCTCGAAGAGCGGAGCTTACCTTTACGTTGATGAAATCTACCGGGGATCAGAATTAAATGGTCTCGAGACCCCAACCTTTTGGGGGAAATATGACAAAGTTATCATCGGAGCTGGCCTCTCTAAATCTTACGGCGTACCTGGATTACGAATCGGTTGGCTAGTCGGTCCTCCTGAATTTATCTCCACTGCCTGGGCTTACCACGATTACACTTCCATCACCGCCGGAATTCTAAGTCACTATCTCGGAAGTTTAGCACTTCAACCTGAACGAAGAAAAAAAATTTTAGACAGAAGTCGTCAAATTCTGAACAAAAATTTGGCTATCCTGACTGACTGGATGAAATCACTCCCGAATTTATTTTCTTTAGTCCCTCCTCAGGCTGGGGGGATGGCTTTCCTGAAATATTTCTTTCCGATGAATTCCACTGATTTATCTACCCGACTCCGGGAGGAAAAAAGCCTTTTTATTTTACCGGGAGATTGTTTTGGTCTCGATGGGTATATCCGGATCGGGATTGGGGCCGACACTCATCATCTTAGCCAAGGATTAGCTCTTTTTAAAGATTGGCTCCAAGCAAATTTCCAACACCAGAACTTTTCATCCCAATCATAACTTCTGGCGTTAATCAATAGCTCGAAATTTTGATTTCCTTGAACTTGAAAAAGATTTCTCAAAAATAAATTGACTAACTAAAAAAAGCTAAAATAAAAATTGTAAAACAAAACCAATCAAAGTAACTATTTTAATTAATTTAATTAAATTGCAAATATATCTTGACAATTTATATTTTTTTTAAATAATAACAGAACGGGTGTATAAAGTTTATATAAAGAGGATAATTAAACCTTGAAGGAAACACCTCAATTCATAATTTTACAAAAAAAGACCAACCCAATAAATCATAAAGGAGGAGGAATGTTTTCCAAAAGTAAACTTGTGGGTTTCTTTATTGTGTCTCTCTGCTTATTATTTTCTTTCACCTTCAGTCAGACAAGAGAGACAGGCGCTCTTGCTGGTAAAGTAACCACCCCAGATGGTGAACCTTTGCCAGGTGTTGAAGTTACAATTTTCTCACCATCCTTAATGGGGGGAACGAGAAGTACCATTACTAACCAAGATGGACGCTACCGCTTCCCTGCTCTTCCCCACGGAACTTACTCCATCGAAACTAAATTGCAAGGCTTTGTTCCCCAAAAAATCGAAAATATCCGGTTAAGTGTTGGTGAAACGCTAACCATCGACTTAGTTCTCAGAGTCGGTTCCCTAGAAGAATCAGTTGAAGTTGTCGCTGTTGCCCCCACCATTGATGTCAAAGATTCTCAAACTTCGACCGTGGAAATGCCCCGAGAATATTTGCAGCAAATTCCTTCCGGACGAAACTACCGCAGCCAGTTGAAATTTGCTCCCGGGGTATCTAATGAATCCACCTTCGGCTCATCGGAAAGTTTAGCCAACAATTTCATGATCGATGGTGTCAAAATTAACAGTCCCGAGGCTGGTGAAGCAGAGGTCAACTTTGATTACGAATCTATTGAAGAAATCAAAGTCATGGGCTTAGGAGCCCCAGCCGAATACGGTGGATTTAGCGGGGCCATCGTCCACGTTCTCTCCAAATCTGGGGGCAATCAATTCAGTGGCCAATTCACCGGTTTTTTCCAAATGCCTGAGTGGCACAGCCGCAATAGCGACGATCCTGAACTCATCTTTAAACGTTTTTCCGAAGAGTACGACTTACGGTTCAACTTAGGAGGCCCCATTGTCAAAGATAAGCTCTGGTTCTTTAGCACAGCCAACTATGCTTATTGGCAAGATCATATCGAAGACTACGAAGATGAAACAGAATACGGTAAAGAATATCGGGCTATGGGCAAACTTACCTGGCAACCGGCGCCTGCGGACCGTTTCACCTTGCTCGTGGGCTGGGTCAAGGATCCTGTGTTTAACGTCGAGGCCGGCCCCTTCACCGCTCCGGAAGCTGTCCCCACCGACAGAAGATGGCAGATTGTCTATAACGCTGCTCTTCTTCACACCTTTTCGGGAACTACCTTTTTAGAAGCAAAATTTGGAGGCTATTACCAAAAAGGCCGCCTGGAACTTCAATCTGATAATCCTCCTCACTTTGACCTGGAAACCGAGATGCTCTCCGGTAATTTTTGGGAATTTTGGGAATTTCCACGGGAAAGATACCAACTCAATGCTTCTCTTAGCCATTACGCCGAAAATTTCATCAAAGGTTCCCACGATTTTAAATTCGGTGTTGAATTTGAACGCTCGCCTTTAAAGAATCATCGTGGTTATCCCGGGGGAGCCTTATATTACGATCTAGGGGGTGAGCCCTACCTAATGATCACTTATGATGGCTATAATGCCGATCCCACTAGTCAAAGAATCTCTGCTTTCATCCAGGATTCCTGGAGTATTTCCGATCGAATAACTATCAATCCCGGCCTCAGAATAAATCACTGGCGGGGCTATCTACCAGATATGGGGGCTGTTTTTAAACCTAAATTAGGCCTGGCTCCCCGCTTGGGTATTACTATTGATCTTTTTGGAGATAATTCCACCGCGTTGAAAGCTCACTATGGGAAATATTACCATGGCTTAATCGGCATGTTCTATCTTCATCTTCAGCCCCAAGGAACCTACCGAGAATACATGTGGGGACCATTCTTTGAAGAAATGGAAGAACTCGACCCAGGAACAATCGGCGACCAATGGGTACTTCTCTACGAGGATCCTTGGGAAAATGAATATACAGTTGACCCCGACCTAAAAATGACCTACATGCGCCAATACGTAATTGGCCTAGAAAGAGAACTCTTTACCGACACTTCGCTAGGAATAAATTTTATCTACCGCACCAACCACGATTTTATTGACCGGGTTAATCTCACCGGTATGTGGCAACCCATCCAGTGGACTGACCCTTACTTTGGCCAAACTTACACCGTGTATGAACATCTAAATCCTGGAGACAACCAGTATTTGATCACCAATCCCAAGAAAGGAGAAGACTACGGAGCTGCTTTTCCGAATATTGTCGGATTAGATCCCACCCGAAAATATCGAGGCCTAGAATTTGTCTTTAACAAGCGCTACTCCCACGGCTGGCAACTACAATTATCTTATGTCTATAGCAAAGCGTGGGGTAGTAATGATAATTCGTGGGGAGAATTTGGGGAAGGAAGAACCTCTAGCCTCGGTTCCTCTACTCTGTTCAGTAATCCCAACTGGCAAATTAATGCCGAAGGGCGCTTAACCAATGATCCTACTCATATGTTTAAAGCTTCAGGCTCCTTCATTATTCCTTATGCCGATGTCTCCGTAGGTTTCTTCTTCTCTTATATAACTGGAAACACTTATAACAAGAATATCATGCTACCTGATGAAATTGACCCCGATCCCTGTGCAGCGTTCGGCGGAAACATGTACATTTTGGGTGAGCCACTTGGCTCATATCGTTATCCAGCCCGGACTAATTTAGACCTAAGGTTAGAGAAATTCTTCCGTTTTGGCCAATTAAGAGTAAGTGCTTTGGTTGACATCTTTAATGCACTCAATTCCAGTACCGTTACTGATGTCGAAACCTCTGTTGATCCCTGGTCAGAATACCCCTTTGGTTATGTTTGGGGAATAAGACATCCCCGCACTTTCCGAGCCGGATTTAGAATTGAATTTTAAACTTGAGCCTCATGAAGCCCAAAAAAGGATGAACGAAACTTAAAAAGAAATTTCGGAAGACGTATCTAAAGAACAGAAGTTATTGACTAAAAGCTTTAGGGGAGGAGATATTCTCCTCCCCTTTTCTTTTTTAAGCATTAGCTTTTTCCGTGAGTGGAGAAAATCTAAAGAGGGGAAATCTAAGACATCAAAAAGAAAAATATCGTTAGTAATAATCCGGGAAAAAGACATAAAGATTCTAAGAAAGGTCAAATGACAAAAGTTACGGAGGTCAAGCATGATCAAAATTAATAAAATCTTCATTTTGGGATTAGTTGTAATTGGGCTGGGATTGCTAGGGGGACATCGCTCACCGCCAGCTACCCAGTCACCAGACAAACAGCAATCAGATTCATCCAAAATAACATTACCTGATATTGATATCTCTGGATCCCCTGATGGCATTGTCCCTCTTCCCGAAGAAGTTCATCCGCTTTTCAAGCAAACGTTTGCCAAGTATACCAAAATTATTGCCCCCAATGGAAAACCCATTCATATCTTAGCCCAAGATGGTTGGACAAATGATCAAATAAAGAAAGCTCGCAATGTTCTCGAATTTCTCTTAACTCCCGTTCCTGGAACAATCTATGGTTCCCGGAAAGAAGAAGTAGCTAATATGATGGCCAACCGTAAGGCCACCTTAGTCTTATTCAACACTGTTGATGACTTGAAAAAGGCCCTAGCCGGCCCTCTCGGGGAAAAGACGGACTTAAGCATGCAAGATTTAAGAGCTAACGAATGCCCAGCTGAAGGGACTGAGGATTACCTGAACCATATCACTAGAGACGCTTCGTTGGAAGAAATCTGGCACCTAGTCCATGATAACGGCGTCAAGCTTGTTCTGCCGGAAATGATTGCCGAAATGCGAGTCGCCAATGATCTAGCCGCCCAAAAAGGATGGCGGGCTTGGCCCGAAGATGAGCCCGAAGAGCACCCCAACGAATACTTTGGTGTTCTCCTCGATAATTACTATGACCTCTGGACAGTTAAGCCCAAAAAATATGAAGGGAAACCCATCAAGGACGAGGCCCTACCTGAAGGCACTTCTCACTTTGGGCGTTATTTCGCCGGTAGTCGAGCCAAACTAAAAAAACTTGACCCCCAAGGCTATGCCCTTATCGAGAAATTCTGCCCTCCTTTCCTGACTTATACTGCTGAACTCCCCGCCAGCTTTAGAGGAACTTTCTCTCTCCAATTCGATCCTCAGGTTATTTACACTTTCAAATCCCGGCATTTAAGAAATGTTAAATTAACCGGCCACGAGGATGCGAACTTAATTGGTAATGACGCAGACAATAATCTCATCGGTAATGCTGGAAATAATTTTCTCCAAGGGGGAAAAGGAGATGACCGCTTTGATGGAAAAGAAGGAATCGATTGTGCTGTTTACTCGGGAAAAAAGGAGGAATATACCCTCAAAATCCAGGGCAAAATTACTGTTGTTATCGATAATGTTAGTGGTCGTGATGGCACCGACACTTTAATAAATATTGAAAAAGTAAAATTTCTTAGTACTCAGGAAGTTATTGACTTAAATCATAAGAACTGAAATATTACTCTTCAGCTTGGCCAAAGCGGCTGCACGAGGAAAGATAAATTCTAACTAATTTCTATTTCTTCAGAAGGTTAATTTTCCAAAAAATTACATATCTCGAATGCCCAGCAACGATGACAACGGTCTCTCCTCTATTTCTGTAATCTAGAAAGGCGGCTATCGTCTTTACTAATCGGTTTTACTCTTGGATTTCAAATTTCCTTAATTTCTCCTTGAAGAGATGATTCCCTATACTTACTTAGGCCGTGACTATTCTAATCTTGAGTTTCAAATTTCTTCAATTGTTCCAACAACTCGCGAGGGGGGCAAGTCATAACTTGAGGGACCGTATCTTCAAATAACTGATACCCTTGAGGAAGCAACTCTTTTAATTCATCGACAGTTAAAAGTGACCATTCCGCTTCAAAAGGCCCATAAGTCCGCCTTAAATCCCAAGAGGTATAAATTATCCAATAAGCGAACTCCTGGATTAAAACTCTTAATTTGACCTCATCCTCATCAATATCTTGATATTGGTCAACATCATAATAATTCTTCTCAATGGCTGCTTCCATTACCTTGTAGACCCTTGAGTTTTTGGATATTCCCCACGCTTCAGGAAAAGTGTAGTGAAATCCAACGTCACTTACATGGTGCAAAATATGCTCGACTACTTCATTGACCTGGCCCGATACTCCTTCCATGATAATGTCACAGATGCTATTCTGTCTTGTGGTCTCATCCCAAAGCTTTTCATCTTCAGGAGAAAACTCATAATTTCTACCTTTAAATAAAGGGATAACTGTTCGATATCGATACAAATTCCGCAGCAACTCTTGCTGTAATTCGCGATTAATTCCCTGTCCTTCGGGTGAAAACATAGCTTTGATTGTTTCCCCTACTTTATTGATAAATTCATCAGAAATATCATCTCGAGCGATAAGGGTAATTCCATAGACCATTTTCTTTTTAGTAAACGGCTTATATTCATCTGTTGGGACTATTTCTGTTTCTTGGTAGACATCCTCCGGGGCTTCAGCAGCAGGGACAGCCAGAACACACCCCCCAATATGAGTTGCGGGTTTTTGAATTTCGGCTTCTGGTGATTCCTCTTTTCCAGATGGAGTACAGCCCTGGATTCCAAAAATCATGATCAGTATCAAGGCCAGCCAAAAAGATTTTCCTTTCATGTTACACTCCTTATTGTTTATTTAAGTCAACTATAAACCTTAACTATCGTCTTAATTACAATTTATACAAAAATTAACCGCATATCTTTATATAATAAATTAATTAAGGCCGTCAAGATTATTTTTTTTAATATCAGCTCCTCAGCGTCAGTTCTTCTCTAAACAACTTCGACTAAACCTAAAGAAGAAAGGTTACTTTGAGATTGATAGGCTTGATGATTAGAGGCTGTTCTAATCTTTGGGAACCCATTTTAACCGGGCCATCCTAATTCCTTGTAAATCAGGTTGGAGAGCGGCTACATAGTATTGTTGCTCGTAATAAATAATACGAGCCGCTTCAACTGGAAGAGTGGCTACTTTGTACTGATCTGAGTCAACCCCAAAATCAAGAGGATTTGGGGAGCAAAATACTGAAGTTTCATAGCCTTCTTTTCCTTTAGCAGGATGAGCTCGAAACAAGTAAAAAGAATATTGACTAGGAAAATAAAGTACAAAAGGGCACTCAGCATCTTGGGGGCCTTCTCCCCCACTTCCTCCACTATTAACAATAACAGAATCACTCCAGTGTCGTAAATCTGAAGAGACCCGGCAATAGATCGCCCCTTTTCCCGCTGGAACCCCGGTGTAATAAATATAAAATTTATCACGAAAAGCCATCACCATCGGATCACGACAGCTCGAACGGTGCCCCTCAGTGAACATTCCACTGAGATTATCAGGATTAAGAAGGCGAGCAAAAGTTTTACCGTCTTTACTCCAGGCGGAACAAATGTTCACCCAGTCTCCGTAAAACATAAAATATTCATCTTGATGCTTGAGAACAAAAGGTGCCTGCAATCCTCCTAGTTTCTCCCCGAAATTTGGGTCAGCTTCCATGAAAATTCCCATCGGTTGCCAATCTTCCTCTAGAAGTGAATTGGCTTGCCACCGGTAAAAAAGCCGGCCTCGACCTCCACAGCCTGTTCTTCGCACACAGGAGGCTAACTGCCATGTCTGGTCAGCCGCCTGCCAAATTCCAAAATCCAAAGGTTGCTGTCGCTCGGTATTATACCGTCCAAGATCTGGATTCCCGGCTATTCTCCACCAATCTCCCTCGATTTGAGGAATTAATATTTCCTGATCACTCATGGTCATTCCTTTCTTCAAGATTTATTAGGGTAGTGGAATTAAAAGACCAATCCTACGCCAATAAGCATTACTAAGTTAAAATCTTTCGTCCAGTCTCCTTGGGATTAAAAGCCAGTTATCATCCCGCTTAAACTAGTCTTTCCAAGCTAGTTGGTCTTTCCATCTTCCACCCCAACCAAAACCACGGTTAAAAACCGTGGTTCATTCCAAAAATATCACCTGAATCTTAGCGAATGATTTGACTCAGAAGAAACAGGCAATCAAGCTTATAAAAGCTGACCTTTAT
>Ga0190334_1000265_pt1 | contig 27261 bp, 47 predicted proteins | sample 48720478_MG_FD_161270 | JGI IMG/M metagenome (GOLD analysis project Ga0190334, IMG submission 161270) | Hydrothermal vent sediment bacterial communities from Southern Trench, Guaymas Basin, Mexico - 4872-04-7-8_MG | ecosystem: Environmental > Aquatic > Marine > Hydrothermal vents > Sediment ... | reverse complement strand
AACTGATACTATAATATCTAAAATGACAGATGCAAACACTGGATGGGGAATTGCATTATATGGAGATGATAGCACATGGGAGCTTATGATTTGTGTTGATGGACATAATCAGACGGTTGGAACTGCAACATTACCTATTGAAACATGGGTTTATCTTACTGTTGTATTTGATAATACTACACACACAATGTATGTTTACAGGAATGGCACTCTTGTTTATTCATATAATGAACCAAATACACCAAGTGCAAATACAGCAGATTTGGTGATTGGTGAATGCTCTTATGTCGGGAATGATAAAACATTTGATGGAAAAATGGATTATATTAGAGTTTACAATGTTGCACTCACATCAGATGAGATTTTAGCTGATTATTATGGTAAAAATGACCAATGTGTAAAAAGAGGCTTGGTTTCATGGTGGAAATTTGATGAAAACACTGGTACGACAACATCAGACAGTTGGGGTAGCAACGATGGAACACTGGAGGATGGAACAGCATGGGCTACAGGTACCTCATCTACTTCAACATATAATTGCAGAGTATATAATGTCTCATTTTATACATACCCTGGCAACGCCCTTATTGGGTACAACCATTCATCATCTGGTTTTGACAATGGAGAGATTGTGGCATGCAACACCACATATTTTGCCCCCTATTGTGGCGATACATATTACTGGTATGCGGTTGCCTATGATGATGAATACAACACCTCTTCCTCTGTGTTCTCTTTTTCAACTTACTGCAATGATACAGAACCATCCACTGTTTACTACACAATTGGTGCAGACATTTATGTAAACCCACAGTACACAGACAATCAACCAAACACCGCATATTACACGCTTGGTGCAGACATATATGTTAAACCAGCCTACAATGATACAGAACCAAACACCATCTACTACACAATTGGTGCAGGTGTACCAATAATGCATCTACCAACATTTATCTATGAGTTTCCAACAAATGGTAGCACAGTTGGTTTAGGTAATACAGATATAGGTGTTTACACATACAAGGAGGGGCGGTTAAGCAAATGGACTACCACCTTCTATTTAAAGAACTCTACAAGCGATTATACTGTACAGGACACACAAACAACAACATTAGGTCAAACAGCTAATGCACAGACTGTGAATGATTCACTCTCACAAGGCACTTTTTACAACACATCATACCACAATGGTGTTAGATTAAACACATCCACATCCAACACAACATCTGGTTACGAATATGATTATTCAACAGACCCAGGTATGACCAATCCAAGTAAAGGCAGATATATCATTCATTCTGGTTTAGAGTTACAAGGCGATATAGTTATGACACTTGAAGTTAAAAGAGTATCACAGAGCATGAGCCACTTTGGTTCAGGTTATTATCTGGGTTTAACAAAAAGCGATTACACTCGCACATTTACATTTTCACTCACGGATGATACAGATTGGGGTGTCTCCAACATGGGTGTAAATGCCTATGTGAACGGTACATTTGTAGCTGCTAGCTGGACAGAAATAACTGATACAAATTGGCATACCTTAAAACTTGTTATAAGCAATGATACAGTCGAGTTTTATGTTGACGATGTATTAAAAGGTTCAAAATCCTGCGACCAAGAAAACCTAATTGCACAATCTGAGTTGTTTATGTTTATGGATGGTACTGCTTCCTATGATTCATATAACATTGCGACATGGGATAGCACCTATCAAAACATGCATTTTAAACACACTAGAACAGATGTTGGTTCATATCTTGATTTTAGATATGATAATCTTTCAATACAATCCCCAGACTTAGCATATGTGCCTTATGGATACAGGGAATCACCAGAGTATTCTCTCTCAGGTATGGCAAAATCTACAAGGATAAACTGGACATCAACTGAGCCAGCTAACACAACTCTAACAGTATACTACAACCTCTACAACAGCACAACTTGGAGTGGCTGGCAGACAGCTACAAACAACAGTGCAATATCCGGTATAGCAGATGGAGACACAGTAGATGATTACAAAATAAAGTTTAAAGTAGAGTTATCAACAACAAATTCCTCAGTTACACCAACTCTCAACTCCTTAACATTCACCGTGTTCAGATATACACGTCTCCATGTGAATGTACCAATAAATCAGGTTGACACCTATCAATGGTATATTACAACCCATAATGAGACAACAGATGTATCTAACCAGACACCAATATATACATTTGATGCATATGAGTATGAGGAACAAGAACCCTCCACCGTTTACTACACAATTGGTGCAGACATTTATGTAAACCCACAGTACACAGACAATCAACCAAATACAGCATATTACACGCTTGGTGCAAACATAAGCATTATCTACACTGTGCAGTTTTCTAACCCTCAACCAGCTAACAGCTCTACAGGACAATCCATCAATCCAAACCTCAAAATAAATGTTAGCAAAATAGATGGCGACCCAATAGATTTCACTTTAACATTCTATTCAAACGATACAGTAGATGAAACATGGGATTCAATCTATTCAAAAACTGTTACTGTTTCAACAACATCTCAACAGATTGAAGTACCATACAGTGGTTTACAGAGAGATACACAATACTGGTGGAAAGTCATTGCGACCAACGATACATTACACACCTCTTTTAGCTCATCAATCTATCATTTCACAACAACACCATATTTAGACCAACAACCATCCACTGTTTACTACACGCTTGGTGCAAATATCTCACTTGGTTTACCATCTGTACACACACCTTATCCAGCCGATAACTCAATATTTGGTCAGCAAAGTTTCACAAACTTTAGCGTATATGTTGCAGACCCCAACACACCAACGTTAACAGTAACATTCTATAAAGCATCAACACATACAGCATGGTATTCCACATCATCACCTAACAACACCAGAGTATATGCACCAAAACCCTCTCTCACAAATGGTACATGGTTTGAATGGTATGTAACAGTAGCAGATACAAACAACAACATTACATCAGATACATGGCGTTACAAACCAGAGAATCAGGCACCAGATGTGGCATTACATCCCGAGGAAGGAGATACAACCATTCCTGTTAAAAGAAAACTTGTAACAGGCATGTGGGCGAAATTTGTAAAACTGACAGCAAATGTTACAGATGTAGAGGGAGATGATTTACATATAACTATCTACGTTGATGACCCCTCCCAACCAAACTGGAATGATTGGATAATGCGTCTTAACTTAGAGAATGCAAGCAGCGGTGTATATACACAGGATGAGGAATTGTTTAATGAGCCAGAACACACGTATCATTGGAGATTGTTTGTATCAGATGGCTACACCTCACACAACTATTACATGAATTTTACGACAGACTTCTACTTCTGGTCTTACTTTACATATTCACCATCTGAACCAACACAGGAAGACACAGTATACCTCATAGACCAATCCGTTAACGCCACAGATATAGCATGGTACATCAATGGAGAAAGAGTTGCTTATCACAACTATTCAACAGGTAAACATGAGCCATTTAACCTAACATATACCTTCAATTATTCGAATATATACAATGTTTCACTGTGGATACATAATGACACATGTAACAATACAGATATGTGGAGTGAAAACATCACTGTGGATTGGAATGTAACTCTTAACACCACAGAAGGAGGAGCTGGTATCAACTACATCTCCTGTCCGCTAAACATCAACTCACCCTCATTGGCATTACAGCTGCTACAACCTGGTGAATGGATACATCATTACAATTCAACAACAGAATCATGGGAGAGCATATGGCTGTACAACAGTACAACAGCAGTTGGCGACACTTTCAATATAACTCCAACAGATGGTTTAGCTGTGGTTGTAGGTTCAGATAGAAAAGTCAGAATAAACTTAACAGAGGCAGTTAAGACTGTTTTAAATACAACAGTATCAACTGGTTATCATTACCTAGGATGGACAGATAGAAACAGTTTGGATTCATACAACATAAGCCGTATAGGGTTACATAATGGAGACTGGTTGTTCTACTACAATACATCCTCCGGAGAATGGAAGAGCTATAGGGTAAACTTTACAGGTGATTTGTTTAAAATATTATCTCATCAATGTATAATAGTTAATGTAGGTGGAGAAAGAAACCTAAAAATACCTTGGAATCAATAAGAATTTGGAGGAAAAAGAATGATAGGTAAGATGATGATGGCAACAGGAGCAATACTGGCGGTGGCTATATTTCTATCTGTAGGCGGTGTTTTCTCATCAGGGATACCATTACCAGTTGGTGTAGCAGGTTACGTCTATCAACCAGATGGGGAACTACTTGAAACACCAGTAAATGTGTATGCGACTAATCTAAACACATCAGAGACAACAGTTAGACAGACACAGGATGGAAAGTTTGCTATTCCTGTCTCTGCAAGGACAGGTGATAAAATAAAGGTATGGACAGAATATAACAACCTTAAAGCAAGCAGGATACTTACAGCAGACCTTCATAAAACCACAAACTGGTGCAACCTGACACTGGGTGTTGTTGAAAACCCACCGACACCACCATATTTTCTTTTCATAGCCCCCCTTGCTTTGATAGGAGGAGGATATGCTCTGGAAAGGCGTAAGCATTAGTTTAATGTTAATGTTGTTTATGCAAGGAGTTTATGCGTTACCTCAACCAGTGGGTATATGTGGTAGAGTACAGGTTAATGGTGTTTATCCAAACAATATAACTGTTTTAATAAAAAACATGGATACAGGTGAAGAAAAAGAGGTTGAAACACAAAAAACGCAGACAGGTGAAGATGGCTGGTATGTAACCGCTTTATCAGCTAATGATGGAGATATAATTAGAATTTCATATGAGGAGTACACAAATACAACGGTTGTGCATTTAGAATACACAACCCAGTATCTTAATTTATCTATCAACAACAGTAACGATAATGGAGATAATGAAGAAGACAATGAAGATGAAGAAGACAACAACGATAACAACCCTCCTCCGCCTCCTCCTTCTTATCCACCAATTGCTGATTTTACCTTTCTACCATCTCACCCTCAGTTAAATGAAACAGTTACATTCATAAGTGTGTCAACAGACCCCGATAATGATATAGTGAACTACACTTGGACTATTGAACAAAACATATATTTTGGTGAAAGCTGTGAACATATATTCAAAACAGCAGGAGAATATCCTGTTGTTCTTGTGGTAACAGACAGTTTAAACCATATCGCAATTGCACAAAAAACAGTGACTATTGCACCTCAAAACCAAACCAATGACCAGACAAACCAAACCGACCAGACAGACCAGACAAATCAAACCAACCAGACAACAAACGTAACCGTTTCAATCCTTATCAAAGATGAATACAACAACACTTTGCCCAATGCACAGGTTTTGGTTTACGACAGCAACTCTACGCTTGTGCAGGAAGTATACACAAACGAAAGTGGTGTAGCATCAATAGAAATACCACAAGGCTCATATCATATAAAGGCAAACTACAATGGGCAAACAAAGACAAAGACCTTAACATTTGCCAATGATGGAAGAGTGACATTCATGTTCAACCAACCCACTCCTCAACCCCCCACCCCTAATCCTCCATCTCATCCCTTTAACCCCCTCCTGATAATACTCATAGTAGCATCATTAATAGCAACAGCATTTGTAATAAATAAAATAAGGAAACCATGGTGGAAGAGATGGTGAAAAAAATAATCTTACTAACATTAACAATGCTGCTAATTCTTCCATCAATAGCAGTTAGTCAACCTCAACCAATTGGTGTAGCAGGTTTTGTATTAATAGCTGGTTCACCAGTAGAGGGTGCAACAGTAACAGTTAGAAACCAAAATACAGGAGAAGAAGATACCGCTGTTACAAACTCTTATGGGCTCTATATCTGTTCTCTTTTTGCAAACAATGGCGACACTATCTCGGCAACAGCAACATACAGTGGGACATCAGGTACATCATCAACAACAGTTAATCTTGGACATTTAACAACATGGTTAAACATTACACTCGGTGGTGGCATTGTAGCTGATTTCTCATGGTATCCACGTACACCAAAACCTGAACAAAAAGTAGTATTTCAAGATAGAAGCAGAGGAGAACCAGATACATGGTTGTGGAACTTTGGAGATGGAACAACAGCAGTTGGAAAAAATGTTGACCACACCTATCACAGCGAGGGAACATATTCTGTGACATTAGAGATAGCCAAAGGCACATCATTAGATAGAAAAACAAAAACCATAACTGTATCAACAAAAGGAGAAGACCCCTTTATCCCGCCAATTCAGCCACCAGCGTACGTGCCAGGCTACTCGATGGAGGAGATGTGTGAGTTACTGAAAATAGATAAACTATCCCATACAAAAAACAAGGTGACTGTAGTAGTTATAGACTCAGGTATCACACCAAAAACATTTGATGATACAGACCTAAACAAGGTTTTGATGTACCACAATCCATACTACAAAAATGGTTTAGATGAATATGGGCATGGAACCTTTATCAACTATGAGGTAGCTTATGTTCTACAAAGATATTTACCAAACTCCATCCAATATTCTTTTAAAGCATTTGATAAAAACGGTCAATCAACCAATGAAATATTTTTACAAACACTTGAAGCAGTAGAGAAAATCCATCCAGATATAGTTTCAATATCAGCAGGGTTACTGGGTAACACAAGAGATGCTTTCTCAAAAATAGTAGAGAGAATGCATAACGAAGGGATAATAGTGGTCTGTGCTGCAGGTAACTATGGCCCAATTCAATCATCAATTCTTTCACCTGCTTTATCTAAACATGCAATAGCAGTAGGTGCAAGCAATCCTGAGAAAACAATAGAGGATGTTAGAGATGACACAATATGTATCTGGAGTTCACGTGGGCCAGTGCTTGGGGTAACAGAAGCAAAACCAGATTTAGTTGCACCAGGTGAATCAATAAAAGGTGCATGGAGACAAGGCGAGAGGGTGGTATCAGGAACATCATTATCTGCACCACTTATAACAGCTGGTTCTGCTGTCCTCCTGGCTAATGAAAAACCATTGATAAACATAGTCAATATAATCTATTTCTGGAATAAAGGAGTAATACCAGATGCATTGGAATCCTCTTTAGAAGAGAGCTGTACCAAAAAAGGAGATAGCAACACATGGGGAGCAGGTATACCTGATTTTGAAAAAGCACAGAATATATTCCATCTCAAACTGATATTTATGATAGCAATACCTTTTGTTATACTTGCAATCATCGTTATCATCCTTCTTCTCCGCAAATTTTATTAACTAACAGGATATTCTTATTGACACATCCACCTTTAGAGATGGAAACATGACTCCCTCAAAATTGTTTTCCATCTCGTGTTACCAACTCGGATGGAGAGAAGGTATCGCCACCATTTCTTTTTTTCTCTCCATCTTTTCCAAATCACCATGAATGCAAAAAAATTTTATAAGTGGATAAAATTTTCATACATTGTGATAACATGGAGAAGAAACCAGTAGGCATAGTAGTGAACATGTTGTTTTTGCTGCTGGCTGCAGTAGTAACATTAGTGAACACAGTTGTTTCAGAGACACAACCAGATTGGCTATCAACAATGATACCCTGTGCTGCAATATTTACAGGTGTCATGGGTCTAGTGCTCTCTTTAGCGTTGTTTGCATTGGCATACTATCTCTGGCAGGGAGAGAACATAGCATGGTGGGTAACGCTAATAGTTCTTGCATTGGGAGCCCTGATAAACCTGTTGAACCTGACAACAACAGCAGTGTATCTGTTGCTGATACAGATATTCTTGATACTGTTGATGTTGCATAAAGACACAATAAATTACTGCAGCCCAGATATATCATGGACGGGTTGGTCATTCTAAACCCTCCTCTTATTTTTTTTCTAAAATAGTAAAACTAAAATACTACTAATTCTATTCATTTCTTGAAATGTTAGAGATACTAGGAGAATTAGGCTTCAAGCAAAATGTTGCAAAAACAATCTTCTACTTGGTTAAATCCTCTCAACCAGTTACAAGTAGGGAGATAGAGACAGGGATGCATTTACGCCAGCCCGAAGTAAGCTTAGCATTGAAAGAGTTAAGGGACAGAGGATGGATTAATGTTACTATAAAGAAAAAAAGAGGCAAAGGAAGACCATTACTGTGTCTAACACCCAGAACTGAACAAATCAAAAAGGACATAATAGAGGATATAAACAAAAAGATAAAAACATTGGAAGGGATGAGGGAGGAGATAAAGAGATGGTGGAACAAAAAAGAATAGAAAAGAAGAATAGCAAAATATCAATTGAAGATGGGATGGGCAACAAATTTTTTGTACATGGCAAAATAGGTGGTTTCACAATCAAAAAAGCTTCTCGAAAAAAAACATCTGCTGTAGTGGTAGGGCTTGACAATAGCTGGGTGGATAAAAAAGTGTTATGCATACTAGTTGACAGCTCTTAGAGGGTGTTGTGTTGAAAGTTTCACCAATAATTGCTGTGATATTAATGATTGCTACAACTGTGTTCATAGCAACAACTTTTTATGTATGGAATAATTTTCAACCATCAGAGCCATACATCCAAGGATGGGTTTATGATGCATATGATACACAACAAAACTATGTTTTAGATAATCAAACCTTTCACATTTGGAACATCACACTTGTGCCAACCTATGATGACTATCTCGATGGGACAAATGGAACCAGTTACAATATAGTGTTTAACGGCCCAGCTCCTCCACCAGAAGGAGTAAACTTGCAGTTATTCTATAAAACACATGATGGAGTGTATGAGATATATAAAGTAAAAAGTTTATGAGGAGGTAATAAAAATGAGAAAATCTAATCTGTTGGCAATAGCCATTTTTGTGTTGGCGGTGCAGTTGATTATGCTATGGGCTATTGATATAGCCACATCAGCTATGTTGAACAATGCAGTTGTGACAAATGGTTTTTTTATAGGCAACCCTTTGATAACCTACCATTTAGCTTTATACATGCTGATAATTCTATCTTTTTTACAGACAATCATTGTTGTTCACATCCTTGTGAGGGATAAAGGTCAACTACCACCGATTGAAATCGGTGGCTTGAAATCAGAGGTTTGAATATGTTGCCAACAAGCATTCAAAACCCCATCATCTTTCCAGACGTGCCAGTTGACAGTGGCATCTCCCATGTTATACTGGGTGGTGAGGGTCTTAAAAAATATACCCGCAACATGGGCGATATTAACAGAGGCATTTCTGTCTCTGTTGACGGTAAAACCACAATGTGGGCATTTGAATACCACACTGCTGGTTTTATGCAACTTTCCACATCTACTGCATCTTTGGCTTGTATAGGTTGCATTCACAACAGCAACTTCTATCTTGTTTACCCATGCAACCTGTTCGAGTGCCACTCTAAACAGATTGTAGGGCAATCTCTTAACTCTTCTGTTGGCTTTTCTGTGCAACCTGCTATCTCTCAACCCATTCAAATTCTCGATAGCAATCACTGCATTATGCTCTTTAGCCAAATTTACAATAGTGTGTGCAATTTCATAAACTCTGGTTTTGACAAATCTACTCTCATACCCTCTCAATTTCTTGAGTTTTTTGATGGCTTTGTATCTCCCATCAGCATTGGATGTATCCCTAATCTTCTGGAGTTTGCTTCTTCTGATACTAATATCTCTCTGTTTATCCCATATATCTCTGCCAAGATACAACTGTTTGATAATTTTTCCGTTTTTACCCAGAATAGATATGGTAGCAAGGGTTCTACTGCCAATATCTACTCCTATAACAGCATCATAACTGTTTTCAAGAGCAATATCTTTATAGATAGAGACAAGAATTTGCCATTTATCTCCAACTCTCTTAAGTCTAAATGCAGTGGTTTTCCATCCTTTTCTGAGGAAATGGATAAACCTCTTCCATGCACCATCTTGGGCTATTGGAAGTCCTACCCTCTGTTTGAAGGTAGCGATAGATATTACAGGGTTTTTTCTTTTAGTAACTCTAAAGTCAGCGGAACGTGGAATGTTGTAAGGGATAGAAGCACTTTGCACAACTCCACCATTCTGCCAAGATGCAAAACAATCTTTAATCGTATCTTCAACTATCTGGGATTGCATGTTGGAAAATTCTTTAACATGCTTGTATTCAAAAGCATGGAGATTAAATCTGGTAAGAGGCACATTAGCAAAACCATCCCACCAGTAAATAGTTTCAGAGAGATGCTTTATGCTCTTAAGATATTGTTCCTCAAGTTTAAGGAGTTGACTATGCTTTTTATTGGTAAGTGGGAGAATGTTAAGTTTAACGGTCTTAACGACCCTCACCATACAAAAAATATATACAACAATATTATATTAATATTTCGCAATTCCTCCACCTATTTAAATAGGTGGTCTCCTTGCGAGGTGAAGTTATGAGTAAAACAGAGCAGTATACTAGACAGGTTTTGAATTATCTGCTGGAAAACAACATGCGTTATTTCAAAGTCAAACGTTTGGAGAAAAACATGGATTTGAACCGCTGGAAGATAATTGATGCTGTGAAACTGATGAAAAAGAAACAGATGATAGAAAAAGTAGGTAACACAACTTGGCTTCTCAAAGTAGATAACTCGCCATTCTGAACTTTGTGGTGAAATAACACAAAAATTTTTTTTATTACTGTATATATACTCATAGGGGTATTAAATGTTGGATGTGAAACACATTAAGGGTAAAGGTTTTGGAACTAGAATGGATTGGCTTTGCGTTGTCCATAAAGGGGAAGGGTTTGGATTTGGAAATGAGAAAGCCATAACTTGTGTGGATATGACTGTTCATGCACCTGAACATGGTAAACCAAATACTGTGCTTTCAACATATATGACCAATCGTTCATTGGTTGGACTTAGACGTGATTTTATCAAGGGAGCATATAACACGATTGAACAGGTTGCATTTGCCAAAGAAATAATCGACAACTGGGATAATATTAGGAGTGGAGAGGAGATTGATTTAGATAAAAAAGCAGATAAACTAATATCAGCATGGGGAAAAAGATGAACACTCTTCAATATCGTTTAGAGAAAGCATGCAATGAGACAACAGGAAGATTTCGTTTTGATGAACAGAATGATGTAGCAGTATGTGATTTTGGTACACATAAAGCAGAGGTTGATAAAGATAATGTAGTTGAACTTTGGTCATCAGGTTCATTGGCTCGTTTTTTTGCATCGGATATAAAAAACGGTTATTCAAACTGCAAAAGAGAAGACCAAACCGTTTTGTTTGTATCTGATAGTATCTTTGCGGAGATTGATTCTAATCATTGGCATATATTTGAAAAAGCGAAGGTGGTATAATGAATGAAGTAAAGGAAATGAAAAAGATACTTAAAGAGGGAGGATGATAATGGGAGAGATAACAGGAAAGACCATCAAGTCTCCCCTATGGGTTTGTCAGATTGTTACAGAAGGTGGTATGATTCAGTGTATAGATAATAGTAGACTATGGATGGTATTCTTGGAGTCAGATGGTTTGACAATTGAGAAACCAAGCGATAGATTTGAGTTCAAGTTAAAGAAAGACAGATATGCGGAGTTGTGATGGTGCAATATATGTATGTGTCGAAACATATCCTGATAAAAAACCCACATCTGCGTGGTTGGGTTTTCCAAGTTACTATAAGGAGAGATAAGAATGGATGTTAAAAGGATAGCAGTAAATGCAGACAAGAACGAGATAATATTCCTTGATAAAGATAAAAGAAAAACCCTCGACCTATCTCGAACAGTGCTTGGTATTACTGGAAATATACGAGTTAGTATAGCGAAAGGCAGTATCAACATTGAACCAATCCATGATATAATAAAATGCGAGTATAAAGGAGGAGACCATTGGACACAACTTTATCATTGTGAAACCAAGAGGAGGGGCAAATGAAGGAGAAAGGGGCGTTTGCATATAGTTTTGAATCATACAATTTAGGGGCAGAGGTATGCAGACGTGCTTTACGTGAAGTAAAAAATGCTAATAGAGTGGAAATGATGGTTGGTTCTCCTGATTTACCTTATCCTTTTACTTGTGTTATTGAAAGCGATGATATGGATGCTTTGGATAAAGAACTGGTGGAGTGGCATAGGTTTGTACCGAGACCTAATGAGATTGGTTTGAGAAACACTGATATGTTGCTGGATGAGGGACAATCTTTGTTAAGAAAAGAAACATGGGTCTCTCCCTTTTATGGGGGTGAACCAGTTAAGGTTTGGTAGGTGATATTATGAATGATTTTGCTAAAACGTGTAAGGCGATGGGAGGCAAATACGAAGCAGAGTATGGTTTAGTGGAGCCAGATGTTGGTTTTGAAACACTGCATGAGAAAGAAGCATTTAAACAATGGTGTATTTTAGGTCATTTAAATAATCTACCAGATGATTTTACAATATTTAAGGCACCAGGGTTTGTTGAATTTCAAAGTGAAATGTTTAAACCAACAGGTAAGATAAAATTTGAAACCTCTTTTAAGGAACAGTATGAACCAGATAACAAACAAATGTGTTTCAAATCAAATTTACCAGAGTTTTCTTCTATATTGCCTGGTGCAATATATGTATGTGTCGAAACATATCCTGATAAAAAACCCACATCTGCATGGTTGGGTTTTCCAAGTTACTATAAGGAGAGATAAGAATGGATGTTAAAAGGATAGCAGTAATTGCAATTAAAAAGGTGATGAAAAAATGAAAACAGATGTTAGAACACAAAAAGGCTGGTTATATTTACGTGAAAGTGCTGTTGGAGGGGAGTATGCTATCTGTGAGGTAAATGAAAAAAACAGAACAATTGATAACTGCATCTGGTTTTCAGGTATTGATAATGCAATTAGAGGAGCTAAAGAGATACTGGAAACATTTGAGAAATGGAGGCATTGAAAATGGGTGCTGTTAAAATGAGCATTAGAGATGAGTTTCGTACATGGCAAAAAAACCATCCAAATTTTGTTACACCTGATTTGTTAGAGTTTAAGACAATTGGTAAACATGTAGTGGAGTTGAGTGAAGGAGAAGGGTTAGCACGTGAGAAGATATATGGTGTCACGCTTTTATCTCGAGAAAAAGAAAATGATTTCTCTACACGTGTGGGTTATATGTCTGGTGTATCCTCTGCTTTTTTTGAACTCAATAAAGCTAAATCACATTTCAACAAAGTGATAGACGCTGTGCAAAAATGTAGATTGTATGAAAAGGAGGAGGACAAATTCATAGATTGTCTGAAAAAATATGTTTGAGGGGATAAAATGAAGAATGAAATAAAAGATAGACTAATTATTTGCAAGGCAGTAGGAAAAAACACAGTACGTTGTTATAACAGATATATGTCTGAATATGTAGAGGGGCATGACCCTATATTCAAAGATGTAAATAAAGTATCTTTTGATGGTTCTTCAATTCAAGTGGAAAACAACACCCCTATTATATGTAAAGTAGAATTTGGGTTTATAGAGTGTGACTAAGAGGTATTCTCATGGATTTCCTCTTTGACAGCATAGAAAAGAAATTTAGGGACAATCTTGGGAAAAGCGTGTTGGGTGTAGAACGTTCATCAAATTATTTATCAGTTGATTTAGATAACCCCAATGTTCTTGAGAAAAAATGGGGTCAATATTTTGGCAGCATATCTTTTCGTGATAAACCAAATTATATTGGGTTAGATGGAGATATACCAGTAGCTAAATCAGAGGATGACTATAAAGCGAAAGTGTATGATGTAATCAAAGGTGTTACAGATATAAAGGGATGTGTTGTATCAGAACTCCATCCACACAAATATAGTGTTCATGTGCATGTTTCTTGTGAGATAAAAAAAGAAGATGCAGATAAAGCAATAGAGTCTCTTGTTAACATAATTTCAAAAGAGTTTGGGTATGAAATCTAAACTTCCAAAAGAGAAATGGGCGCCAGATGCGATAAAAAACTATATATTAGAGTGTAGAAGAGACAAAGGTATACCACTGTTTAAAACGAAGTATGCGGGTGTACATCTATCAATAGATGACTCGCCTGCTACAATTGCCATGTGCTGGGCAGGTGAAGATATAGTAGGCTCAAAGATATTTACAGATATTCCAAGAGAAGATTTACATCTGCTTGAGGAAGGATTTGGTGATTGGAAGAGATTACTGTTGAAATACGGAACAGAAAGAGAGTTAGAAGAAGCTAAAAGGCAGGGGATATATGTAAAGAGCTGGGGGTTACCAAAATTCCAATCTATGTTGCATGCTGGGGTGGTACTAAAGCCTTTGTGAGATTTTTCAGCAGACTAAGACTTTTCTCATAAAATCTGTAAGAACCTCTGCTTTTTCATAGACTTTTTCCTTATCCAGATTATAATGCTGAATGAAACTATCAACGTTAACATTGTATCTCAATGGGCAGCCAAGCCAAGCTCTTGCCACATAACAACTGCCTTTACATACATTTGCATGCGGACATCCTGCACATTCCACAGGTGTTGTTTTAAAATTCTTTACAAAAATCTCCATATTTTCTTCAATGCTATCTATATCGTCTCCTATCCTACCTAAAGTGTAATTTAAATCCATATTGCAGGGTGTAATTCTTTTATCATAGAATATATTAATCCTCTCTTCTCCAGCACCACATCTCCCCTTTTTACCTATATACTGAAAGAAATTAGGTAAAGCAACAATGCAATCCTCTCTTTTTAAACACATATCAAATAAATCTCTTGTTAGGTTAGGAGGTAGAGGGGGATGGTCAACACGTGGAAACAAGGCTATAGGAACCCCATATTTCTCTCCAACATCAAACAACTCATTGAGGCTGTTGAAGTTACCAGTCCAAAAAGAGGCTCTAAGATATGGGTTAAGATTGTTTTTCTTTAATACAGGTATTAAATCCATTATCGTCTTCCACGTTTTTTCACCACGTATATAATCTGTCTCTTTTTCTCCTCCTTCAACAGATAGTTGCAACGCTTCTATCTTATATTTCTTTAGAAGCTTAATGTTTTTCCTAACCAGTGTACCATTGGTGGAAATGGTTATCAAACTTTTTGAAAACAGTTTAAGTCCCTCTTCAAGATATGGATACATTAGGGGTTCTCCACCTAAAAAAATAACCTTCTTTGGCTTAATGTTCTCATAAATCCAGCCTAAATCATCTAAAGACAAGGATAAAGGATGTTTTCTCCTCTCATCATCAGTTGCGTAACATGATTTACATGCCTTATTGCAAGCACTTGTGAGATAGATAATGAGCTCCTTCACTTCTAGCATGGTGGATTATATACAAATGGAGTTTTTTTAGTTTTTGGAAATTTTTGACCCAAACGCTGGGAGAGGGATTTGAACCCTCGAAGACCAGCTTGGGTCTATCTGGTCTTCAGCCAGACCCATTACCCTGACTCTGGCATCCCAGCATAAATTATAAATATGGTATATGATATATATTTATTTGGGTCTATCTGGTCTTCAGCCAGATTTTTTCTTTTTTTGGTGGAAAAGCAAAAGACTAAAAAATGGTGAATGTATATAACATTTCATGCGAAAGGAGAGAGAGATAGAAGATGGACATGTTATTAAAATCATTCAGGTGAGAACACAAAATAGAATTATACTACCTGCTGATGTAATGCATATTTTAAACATTAAGGAGGGAGACCATCTGGCTTTCATAAAGGAGAAACCAGGTGTTCGTGTAGTAAAAGCCATATTAGATATAAACCATCAAAAATAGAAGAAGGGCTAAACATGAGTAAGTTTGATAAGGAGATTGAGAGGCAGAAGAAGTTATTAGCGAAGATGACAGCCAAGGAAATGATTGATGAGATGAGTGAGATACATAGCGAGATAGTGAAGATAATATGGAATAGTCGGCTTACCCCTGTGTTGATGTTTGGTGTGCTTGAAGAAGTGAAAGAAGATATACGAATGAATTTAGAAGAAGTGATGAGGGTGTTGAAGGAATAATGCAGAAGGAATTGAGATTTGTTCTGTTAGCGAAAGATATTTTGGGTCAACTGCGTAAATCCCCTTATCTGTTGTTTGTGCGTGCAAGGGGATTAGAGGTAGCAGGTATCTTAACAAAAGTGGAGTTGAAATATGACCCTGGTTGGGGTGTCATGCGTTCATGGGCGAAAGGCATCACATTAGATGGAAAAAAGTTTGAGGAGCCACTTGATAGAAAAAATCAGAGAACAGGTGAACTTGAGGATTTAATCCAAATGAAAAATGATTTACTTCTTGTTACAGCTAGAAACTCTTCTGACCCAGATGATGAGAACAACGATAATTTTCAATATCTTATGAACCCTCATTCTGTAAATGAAGTTAAAGACCAGCTTGATGGGGTAAAGGAGAAAGACAGGATAATAAGGGATTTAGAAAAAAGATTAAAACAGTCATTGCAGAAACAAGACATGTATATGTCAATGGCTAATTCTGCAGAAAGTGAAATCAACTCTTTAAGGGAGAGAGTTAGGAATCTATCAGAGAGATTAGCTGAGCAGACGCAGAGGGCAGAGGAATATAAGAGACAGTTAAAGGAATTACAGATAGGTCTTCTTCGTGAAGAAAGCAAACTTGATGAAAAATTGAAGACATCTGAAAAGCTTGGAACACTTGAAGGCAAGGATTCAGCAGACTTAATACTTGAAGCAGCTAAAAAACAGGCACAGGCAAGAGAGGAACTTGATAAGATTGGTATGGGTGGTTTAACATCCTATGCCACAAAAACAGATTTGGAGAAACTAAAAGACGAAATTGTTTTGGCTTTGAAGGAGAAATCTGTAGAGAAAAAGGAGAAACCAGAGGAAGAGGGTAAGAAGTAATGGTTTCCTTACGTCTCTATGCTAAAGATGCTAAATCACTTGCTGAGGAGTTAGCTGCATATATATCAAACTCAGATTATGAGAAGGCAAGGGTTACAGCGATGAAGTTGCATGATGAGTTAATGAAACATCTTATGATGCGTAATATTGATGTTGAGGAACTGTCGAATTTGTTTCATAGAATGGATTTCTACCTTCGCACTCATTCTGATGGTGTGAACAAAAGAAAGATGTTATTTCAGCTTCTTGCAGAGATTGATAGGAGAGCAAGAAACCCTACAGGTAATCCTGTGGAAACAATTGCTGATATTTATGAGGCTTTTATGGATGTTGTCCCATTCAGTAAAGACAATCTCGTTACTTTGAAGACATTGATACGTGAGTTACATGAGCTTCGTGCAGACTTTTTGAAGATAAGAGATTCTCGGTATAATTATTATATTCAGATGATGGAGAAAGCAGAGCAGATGCAGACCAATCTTGCAAAATTATCTGGTGGTTTTGATACAAAGAAGGTTTTTGATGATTTAGCGAAAAACTATTCTGAGTTGTTGATAGCGATGCAGAAGGTAATAACTCCTCCTCTCCGTATAGAGATTCCTCCTGAAAAGTTATCGCATTTGGTTGAAAGAGGCGTTCCAATTCAGGAAATATCAAAAGCAACAGGACACAGTGAGGATGAACTTAGAGCAATGCTCACACAAGCGAAAATGGAGGCTGAGGAATAGAAATGGGTAGAAGAATTGTTTGCCCATACTGTGGTGAAAAAAGACAGATACGACACAGGTTAGGTAGCAAAAAAGCATTTTGCAGAAGATGTGAAAAAACCTTCTTTGTCAAGGAGGCATTTGCATGGAGCCAGTAGAGGTTGTTTTATATATGGAGGCATACTGTCCATATTGTAATTATGTTCATAAGTATATTCTAAGAGATTTGCAGATACGCCGAGATGATATAAATAGAAGATTAAGGGCAGAACGTCTTCCACCTATTCCTCCTATTGATATACGTGTTGTAGATGTTAATGTGAAATACGATGAGTGGTATGAAACATATTCAAAGAAGGTCGGTGGGCGATACACTCCTGTAATAAAAATAAAAGATGCTATCTTTTATCTATTTGGTAAAGACAAACCTACTACTCTTCAGCAAAAACATTTATCTGCTACTTCTCTTTTAAAATCTCAGATTATTGAGAAATTACAGCAGATTGTAACATCAGTTGAAAAAGAACCCTCTCCTGATGTTAGAGTAATTCCAGAACTTTCAAATAGGGTTGTTGGTAAAGCAGGTGTCCCTGCTTTTTGGAGGTATTAAATGCGTAAATTTATCCTTACTAATCGTATAGGCCATGATTTACGAAATGCTATTGAAAACCCTTCTTTTGTTTCCTCTGAGATTGCTGTATTTGATAACAGTGGTATAGAGATTGAAAGGATACCTGTAACCCCTCTCACATTATACATGTATAGCCCTGAGCCAGACCCACGCTACCAAAAACCTGAGAGAATCATTACTACAACAGGTGAAGTGGAGATTCCTGTTATGATACCGGAGGATACAGTTACAACAGGTGAGAATCCATTCATTCAATTAATACATAGATTTACAAAAAAAAGAAACGGTGTAACGCTTGAAGACATTGTTAGGTATTTAACTAAAGAGAAGAAGGTTTTACCAGCAGATGAGTATGGTATTTCTCGGGTAAAAGCGATGGTAAGAGAGATGTATAAAGGCAATGTGCTTAGTGGCTTGTTAATAAAGCAAGGTAATCTGTATATGGCTGGTGTTCGCCTTAAAACAGGGAGACAATTGATTAAATTATATTCTGGTTACGACCCTTTTGAGTATCAGATTATGCAGCATTTTGAGAGCAAAGGACATATTTCTCGTGAGGAACTGCATACATTGATAATGGATAGATTAAAATGGGCTAGGAACTCAAAGACCGTGGAGTTTTACATCAAGAAGCTGTTGAAGCAGGAAAACATCAAACAGATAGGAAAGGATTGGTTTGAATACAAAAAAGCATTAGAACCCTTCTAACCTCTTTTTTGGTGGAAAAGCAAAAGACTAAAAAATGGTGAATGTATACCAGTTACCATGATTGGAAAAAAAGAAGATGTTGAGGAGATTATTAGGACAAGGCAGTTAGATGCTGCTACCTGTGAAGCACTTAAAGGAACTATGGATGAACAGGGTTATTGCCTCATTCGCAGAGTATCAAATCCACAAGACCCAGATACCATACTTATTAAAGCAATAAAGTATAGAGCATCTGCAAGGCAGGAAGAACAAGGCTGAGTAACATGCGACATGTTCTGCTGTTACTAGTATCTATAGTGGCACTCTCCACACCTGCTTTTGCTTTAACTGTTGACCCAGATACTATCACGTATACTCAGGACTCAGGCTATAAAATCCAAATCTTTAATGTAACAAATCCAACAAACCATACTGTGTCAGTTAATATTACTATGCTGAACCTTACAGGCAAAGTGTTCATCCCCTCAACTTTTTTTACAATATCTAACCATTCCACCAGCCAATTTACAGCAGTATTCTCACTCAACTCAACCTATACAGGTAAAATAAAGTTAAATAGCTTATCAGGCAACGCAACAATCAACGTTACAGTAAAACCATCTCATATACAAACCAACTTTACTTTAATACCGAAGATGCCAAAAGCAGGTAAAAACCTACTTATCAAACTAAATGAAAACAAAGATGTTAGAGGATACATGCTCACGCAATCAGGAAACGTATATCTAATAGATGTTAAAGACGGCATAGGCTTCTTAACGTTAAATCCTGATGATTATGGTGATGCAACGATATATTTAGACAACAAAACAACATCTATCAGGGTGTTATCCTCTTATAACCACCTGTATATTGATACCACAGATTCTATTACAATCGGCGATAAACTCAAATTAACGGTTTATGCTGATACAACCCCTGTTCTATGTCCAATTATTTTAATAGCACCAGATGGAACAAAGACAAATAGGATTGTAAATAAAACCTCTGAGATAATGTTAAACAAGACAGGAGAATGGAATCTCACCGCTTCTTTTCAAGGGCTACATGCTTATATGAACATAGTTGTAAAACCGAAACCCCTTTCATTGTCTCTACCTGATGTCAAGGTAAATGAACCTGTTACTATAGATGTTGGTAAACCAGCAACAATCAAAATAGTTAAAAATGAGGTAACATGGACATATACTACTCCCAGCTCTCTCTCATTTATTCCGCCATGGGAGGGGAGATATGATGTTACTGTAACCACAGAAGATGGAGAAGAAGGAACAACCTCTTTTATGGCTACAAACACTGCATCTGCTTTAATCATAAAAGATGAAAACAATCTTCCTATCTCCTATGCTAAATCGGGTCAAACAGTTGTTTTAGAGGCAGTGGATGATGATGGTAATCTCCTTCATTCCACTTTTGATGTTGATGTATGGGGGGACACATACTGTGAAACAATTAAACTACATGATGGTAAAGCAAAGTATGTGTTAGGTGATGCTCATAGTTACTCTTTTACAATATCAAACACAGATGTAGGTGCACAGGTATATGTGAAACAAACATCTTCTTCTAATCCGGTATGGGGTATTGTTATTGCAGTTGCAGTTGGTTTGGGTATCTCGCTATATGTTGCCTATACCAAACAGTGGATTGATTTCTCTAAACTTTTACATAGAGACAAGTATGATGATTTATTTTGATTTTTTACATTTTTCACCATTTTTACACTTTTCTCCATTTTTATAAACAATCTTTAAATAATATTTTTGTTATTACTTTTACACAGGTGAAGGAAAATGGTAGTGTTTAAGTCAATACCAAATTTTTACTACATGAAAAGCAGACCAAAAACGTATAAGGCAAGTGATGCTCCATATGCGGTTGGTGGAAACAAAGGTGTAGTTCTTGCAAGACTCCCACGTAAATATCCAATGACTTCTCAACAGAGAAGGATAAAAGAGATTGCAAGAACATGCGGTATACACAAGGGAATGTCAAAAGCTGAGCTGATGAAAGCAATGAAGGAGTGCATCCCTTCAAAGTTCTAAAAGCCTCCCCCAACTTTTTTTCTTTTTTTTAGAAACTCCTCCATCTACCATACTTTTTGATACCATATCTATATAAAATCAAAAACTCCTCAAAAGAACCTTTGTACCCTTTTTCCAGCCATGCTCTGTATCCTGCCTGTGTAGGGCTATAAATGATGATTTCCTTTAAATCCTTCATCCCTGTTTTCTTTAACAGTTTTTCATAGTATTCCTCTGTTTTATGTGCCTTCACTTCTTTTTTTTCTTTCTCCTCAAGTTTTTTATCAACCTCTAAAATCTTCTTCATCAACTCATCTTCATCCATGTTCTCCCTCAAAGTAAAACATTTAGAAGGATTTCTATTTTTCTATCTCCCCCACCAATCTCCGTAACATCCTGTCTTTAAATATTATCGCCTCTTCAACGTGATGTGTGCTAATATTCTTTTTCTCAAGTTTAGCCATAGCATATGCAATCCTCAATATTGATAACTCTAAGTTCCTGTAACTCACTTCATCAATCGCTGTTTTTGTCAACAGAATATATTTTTTCAACATATTGATTACAACAGGTGTATCTTCTTCTTTGATATATGCTGTGCCATCATCAATCCATTTTAAGTATTCTCTTAAAACATTGATACCCATTTTTGTGTTTTCTCCAAAAAAGTTTTCAACAATTGTTTTAACTCCTTTTGCTCTTTCCTCTCTCGGCATAGTTTTAACTTTAAAAATAAAATCAAATCTATCCAACAAAGGTTTTGTTATTTTGTTTATATTGTTTGCTGTTGCTACAACTCTAACCTCTGCTTTAAATCTCTCCCTATGTTTTCCTTTCACTATTGTGTATGCTCCCTCCTCCATTGCTTGTAACAGACCAGTCATGTCTTTTCCACTCATCTTGTCTAATTCGTCTAATAATACTAAATTTTCATCATAATCTGCCAGTAATCCAGCTGTCATCCCTCCTCTCGCATCACCAACTAATCCAACCTTTGAAGTATGTTCTGCATTTACGATGATACCTCCAAAAATCTCCTGTAACGCCAAAAGTAACTCACTTTTTCCTGTTCCTGCTGCCCCCCATAAAAGTGTATGTAACCTCATTCTCTGTGCCCCATCGTTTCGTGTTGCCATCATAAGAAGGATAGCCTTCCTAATATCTGCCCATTCCTCACCTATTAAATGAGGTGCTATGAATTGCGATAAAAAATCCAAAGGTTTTTTTTCTTTTACTTTTTCAAATAACTCTTCTAATTCCTCCATTTTTCTCCCTCATTAGATTGGAGGGTAGCAGGAGGGGGTTAGATTTTTTGAGGAGAGGATTATTCGCCCACTGCTACCTTTCTCCCTATTCTGTAATTAGATACTCTTCTATATTTTTTTCTCTATTAGTATGGAGGGTAATGGGGTAAAAGTCCCAGAAGATGGAGGGGATGGGATGCATGAGCCCCCCATTACCTTTCTCCCTGCAAATCTTTTCTAATTTCACCTGCTATATCCCGCAAAACCCTTGTCAGATGCACTCTGCTTTGAAACACTATATTCATCTTTGTACCGTTTTCATCCTGAACATTGCCGTCACCATCATACGTGTACCCTGCCAACGAAAAACCAATAACTCTTCCTTTGTCATCTGTCAATAATTCAACTGCTTTCCTCTCAACCTCATGTGTCATCACATTCCAAGTCATCTAACCCCCCCTATAACGACATTCAGATATTTCATTTTTAATCTCATCTATCCTAACCTGCAATTCTATTTCATCCATCTTCTCTAATTCCTTTTCCTCTTCAATACTGACATCAACACTTTCTAACTCCTTAATCCAATCATTTAACGCTGCAACCCTCTCTTCCTTTTTCAACTCTTTTATCTCCTTAATTATCTGCTGTAATTTATTCTTAATCTCTTGTTCAATTTCCTCTTTGCTTTTTCCTATATCTACCTCTATGCCACCCAATTTCCTCTCTATATCATATATTCTATGTAAAAAATTATTCCTCCGTATTTGATATATTGGTCTTGCGATACTTAAACAATATTTATCTTTCTCTGTAATACCTATATACTGCCTTACTCTTTCCAAAGTATAAATGAAATCACCTAAAACCTTTAAATCCAGTTTTTCAAAATATTCTCTTGCTTCATCGAATGTCTCTAAATTCTTATACGTTTCTATATCCCATTCTTTTTTATCGGTCATCCTATCAAACCCTCTTCCTCTAATTTTTGAACAAGCCCTACTGCAAATATATTCGCTTCTTTATCACCGTATGCTTCGATTATACTTTTCTCTATAATTTCTATTGCTTTACTCTTCATTTTAAATCCTCCCAAATATCTCCTCAAATTCATTCCCTGTAAACTCCAACGCCCCTCTATAATATGCTTCAAGCATGTTTATTGCTTTCCTCAAATCTCCATGTGCTTTCTCTGCTATCTCCTCAAGTATATTGTTATCAATATCGACATTCTCTTTATCTGCGATAAATCTTAATCTACTCATTACATTCTCCTTCTTCAAAGACCTAAACTCAAAGGTAATCGCCCTGCTTCTTATTGCATCTATAATATTGCTATCATCATTACAACTAAAAATTATCTTTGCATTCTTCTCATATAATTCCATAGGAGACCGTAAAGCAAATAGACTATCCTTCATCATACTATCTGTTTCATCCAAAAAGATTATCTTATATCTTCCAAACATTGGTTTATATCGCATTGCAGGTATTATCCTCTCTCTTATGAAACTGAGAGTTCTGTCATCAGAAGCATTAAACATCAATAGTTCTACATTCAACTCATTCGCTAAAATCTTTGCCATTGTTGTTTTACCTGTGCCACTTTTACCATGAAAAATTAGATGGTTTATCTCTCCACCATTGTTTATAACATTCTGTGCATACCTCACTACTTTATCCTGCCCAACAAACTCCAACAACCTCTTTGGTCTATACTTTTCTACCCACGCCATTCTTTCAACCTCTTTGTCTCCACCCAACTCCTCATTAATATCTCCACATTCTCTTTCGTTACCTTTGTTAAAACCAGATTATCAATAGGAATACTCATTTGTGGCTCTGTCATCGGTTCTATAATCCTCTCACCATTTAGATAATCGCTTACCTTACCCATCCAAACTTTAAATCCTCTCTTCCCATCTTCTGGAATTAAAATATGCTCTATCCTTGCCCTTCTTAAAACCTTCAACAATTCCTCATTTATAGGATACCCTCTCCCCTTTATATAAAAGTGTTTCTCTGGTATTTTCACATGAGTTATAAACACTCTCTCTCCTTTCAATCTGCTGACACAACCGAGATATTTAGAATTAGAGCCAAATAGGAAGAATTTTTTCCCCCTCTTCTCTATATTTTTACTTACCCACATCCTTACCCCTCTGGTATTCTTGGTGCCAATATATAATAAGTATCTTCATCAGGATACTCTATTTTAATTGGCTTATCATCACCAAACAAAACAGTTATTTCCCAATTCACTCCATTTATTACCATGTTTCGCAGGTAATCAATAGCGTACAACCCTCTGCCTTTCTTTATTTGTGTGAGATATTCTACATCTGCGATAAACTCATTCATCTGTATATTATCGCTTTCACATGTAGCATAAACTTTACCATCTTTAACCACAAAAGAAATACCATCAGTTATAAACTCTGACGTATCAATTAACTCCCTAAATTTTCTCTTCTTTACATTAAACTTAAAATCATACTCTATATCTGGTGTCTTCAACATCTTCTTATCTTTCTCTATCTCCTTTATCCTTACCTTATCATTTATGGTTATGCTTGCTTTTTCTATCTTTAACTCCACATCCTTATCATCCATTTTCCTTAAAATATTTGTAAATAACTCAACATCCATTGCAAAATCTCTATCCTCAACCTCATATACTTCCCAATCTCGTGCAGGTATTGTTGTATATATCAGCATCACGTGTGAATAATCTGTTTCAACAATCTTCAACCCCTCCTTACTGAAATGTAAAGTGGGTTCAGTTTGCACTCTTAAGACAGCCACCATCTTCTTCAACAACTCTCTTTTAGATATTCTACATCTAATCATTTTTTTCACCTCAAATTAAATCTGAAAGATAATTGTTAATGTGTGTTATTATCTCCTCAAAATCATTTATCTCTCTCAAATCATCCAAAATATCAAAGTCATCACAATCTTCTATTTTAAAGAACACTCCTACTGCATCTCTATGTTCATTAAACCATTTCTTTAATATCTCTTTTTGCTTTCTTGTTAATTCCCTCATTCTCTTTCTACCCCTCTTTAAAATTCATTCAATCACTCTCAAAAATATCAACTACTTCTATTCTTTCGTTGTCAAGCATTTCCATTTTTGCGAGATAATCCCACAAATCATCTATGTTACCATGTTTTAGATTTATTAGTATAGTTATCTTACTCATTTAACCCTCCAAACTCCTTTTCAACTCAACAACTGCTTCATACTCTTCTGTTGTCCAAAAAGCCATTGCCTCATAATCTTCTATCATTTCTAAAATCTCTTCTCTGTTCATATCAACTACCCCATTCTCTTTCTTCTCTCCATCTCTCCAACCCTTCTTCTATGATAAAATCCTCCTGTTCAAATGTTAGATTTGTGTGAGGAACAATAAAATCTGTTAATTCATTTAGTAACTCTCTTTTATGATGTAAATCACTATTTAACAACTCTACTGCACATTGTTTACAAAAATAGTTTTTTCCACCCATTGTTCCCCAATAGTCATCATATTTCCATCCTCTTAACTCACCAACAGGTATAACCTTACCACATCTTCTACATACGCTTTTTCTTTTTGCTACATCCACACCATCAACCATTTCTATACCCTCTCATTAAAAGAATATCATCATCCCCCTCTGTTAAAATCTTTAAACTGCCATCAGGTAACATCACTTTTAACGCATACCTGCCATCATTTCTTTGAAATATCTCTTGTATTAATCCTTGCTTATTGTCAACTATAACTCTATCCCCTCTTTTAACCATATTATCACCGTATCAATCCTTGCTCTGAAAAATACCCATACCATATCCTTTCTAAATCATTGCCAAATTCATTTATCACTTCCTCCAACAACATCTCTTTTATGGTATCGTCTGCCTTCGCTAATCCAATTATCCCCTGTATCTCAACCAACTCTACATTTGCCCTTTCAACATCTCTGTTCACTACCATCTTTATCCCTTCCCTTTATCTCATTATACAATCTTTTCAAATTACTGAAACTCTCATTTATTTGATATAAACCGTCTTGAAGAGTAACCAACTGCCTTCTAAATTCTTCTAACTCACTCATTCTATCCCTCCAATATTCTCTTCACAACAGCAAATCTAAAACCTTTCTCTGTCCTTCTATGATAACTAACCTCCACCATTACCTCCCCATTTTCCTTTAACATCCTCTTTACTATCTCACTCCTACGCCCTGCTAAATTAATACGTCTTTTATCCTCTGTGATTAAAACAATCCCTGTTTTCGTATCTTCATAATCAACACATTTTACAATCTCTTCTTTGTTAAATCTATACTTATACCATCCATCTCTCTTACCAAATTTATATGTAGAGCCAACCTCTTTTATGACAATCCCCTCAATCTTATCCTTTTTCTCTAAAATCTTATCAGGTTTGTCATAAAACTCAATTAAACGAATGTGGTTACTGTCAAATACATTATCCCTCAAAATCTTTTTTCTTTCACTGAGAGCCATCTCTGTGGTATCCTCATTAAAATTTTTTAGAATATCGTGTATTATTGCTACAGCAGGAAAGAATTTGCTTCTTAATTCTATCTTCCTCTTATTCTCCAACTGCCTTTTTTGAAACAAATCAAAACTGTTTATCCCATCCTTACCAAAAACCACTATTTCACACACATAAACCCCATCTTTTAAAGATAAAGCCCCTTCAACAATTTCAGGATACCTATACGTTACAGGATTAGGATTTTCACCGTGATATATCTTTACATTATCACCATATTTTTCTATTACTGCACTCCCACCATCATATTTCTCTTCATAAATATATTTTAAACTCTCATTGTTTTGAGGAATGGTATCTATCTTCTTTGGTTTCATTAGATTATACATTTTTATCAACCAATTCACTCTCTGCTAATTTACTCTCTTCAACTATCTTAAATAAAGGAAATATTTCCAACAAAATCTCCATATCTTCTATATTGCTAACCTCTCTCTTATCCTCTGGTTCTTTTTTCATAACCTCTATTGCTTTATATAACGCCTGTGAGATAATATATTCTCCTCTCTTACTCACAAGC
>Ga0190334_1000260_pt1 | contig 27514 bp, 32 predicted proteins | sample 48720478_MG_FD_161270 | JGI IMG/M metagenome (GOLD analysis project Ga0190334, IMG submission 161270) | Hydrothermal vent sediment bacterial communities from Southern Trench, Guaymas Basin, Mexico - 4872-04-7-8_MG | ecosystem: Environmental > Aquatic > Marine > Hydrothermal vents > Sediment ... | reverse complement strand
CATCCCCCCCTCTTAATCTCCCTCCCCTTCCCAAAGGGAAGGGGGGATTCGCTGTATATTCTCCCCCTCCCTCTGGGAGGGGGAGGTGTAATAGGGGGAGGGAAACACCAATTTCCTAACCTTTTAACCCTAAACCTTAAACCCAGCACCACCCAGCACCACTTTTGAAACAAAAGTGGTGCTGGGTTGGAATATTAATAATGTTAATAATAGTGCCAATAAAGAGAAATGAGGAGAACGGGAAAATTTTTAAAAATTCCTTATGATTTCCGCCTGCCAACTTGGAAAAGAATCAAAGAACGCTGTTGGAATCCTAAAGATAAGCGGATTTTTACTCCCAAAGTTTTCGGCTGGGGCTGGTCTATCAACTTTTACCCCGTTAGAAAAAAGTTTTCTCACGGGGTTTATCAGCTTTTAAAAAAGTTAAGGATAAAATAAAGAAAAAATCCTCTATATGACAAGGATTTAGAAAATATCAAGTTAAAACAAAAGTTATGGGAAACAACAATCAAGAAACAGTTTATGCTTTTATAGATGCCTCAAATCTTTTTTATGGTGGTGAGAAAAGTTTGGGTTGGAAAATAGATTACCAAAAACTCTTAGTTTATTTGAGGAATAAATATAAAGTGTCTAAGGCCTTATACTTTGGTGGAGTAGAGATTTACGATTTTAAGTTTGACTACCTCAAAAATGAAACAGTTCCGGTGAAAGAATTAGAAAGATATTTAACAAAAATATTAAAAGAAAAAACAGATAAAATGAGTGAGGCAGCACTTTTATTATTGGATCGGCATTTGCGAAGAGTGCGCTTTTATTTAAAATTAGAAAACTTTGGCTATGAGCTTCACCTTAAACCAGTTAAGTTGTATGAACAGGACGATGGAACAACTAAGAGAAAAGCCAATTGCGATGTTGATATGACTTTTTATCTTATGAAGGAGAAAGACAATTTTAAAAAGGTGATTATTTTGTCAGGCGATGGAGATTTTTTGCCGGTTTTGAGATACTTACGGGAAATTGGCAGGGAAATAATAATTTTAGCCCGTGGTCCAAGGACTGCCCGGGAGATTAGGCAATTTGCAGGCAGTAATTTCAGAGATTTTGAGTATTTGAAGTATATATTAAAAATGGAAGAAAAGTAAATGGGACGGACTCATATAGAATCCGTCCCACGTTTAGTACTTATATTGTAGCAAAATAAAAAACACCTTGTCAACCCTGTTAGAAGTTTTTCTAGCCCAAATAGTTATCGCTCCTCTATCCTGATATTGCCCTAAATTATATCGGGCTTCAAACAAGATCAAGCCCCGGCTATCTACAATAGAGAATTCAAGAAATCAAAATTAAGGATAAAAATTAAAAATTGTAATAAGATAACCTATGCCCAAAGAACAGAAATTTTATCAAAAACCCTTCACCCTCCACGACTTGCCAAAAGAAGAATGCCTCTGTGAACGGCTTAAAAAATTGGCTTAAAAAAACTTGACAAGATTTTTTGTTTTGATAAACTAAAGGTATCAGTTAGTTAATACCTTTAGTTTATAGTTTATGAAAAAAAGAAATATTTTAGATATTTATCGCTCAAATAAAACTGTCTTTAGTTTTAAAGACCTATCTTTGATTTTAAACGAAACCAATAAAAACTATTTAAAAAGTACAATTTACCGATATGTGAAAACTGGAAAATTGTATCGATTGCGCAGGGGCATTTATGCCAAAGATAAAAATTACAACAAATTTGAACTGGCGACAAAAATATACACTCCCTCTTATATAAGTTTTGAAACTGTGCTCTCAAAAGCAGGAATTATTTTTCAATACTATAGCCAGATTTTTGTTGCTTCCTATCTTTGTCGGGAAATAACAATTGATAATCAGATTTATTCCTACAAAAAAATTAAAGATGATATTTTAACCAATTCCTGCGGTATTGAAAACAAAGAAAATTATTCAATCGCTTCTCCAGAAAGGGCTTTTTTGGATATCTTGTATCTTTACAAGGATTATCATTTTGACAATCTTTCTTCCCTTGATTGGGAAAAGGTTTACAAAATTTTGCCAATTTATGGAGAAAGTGAGGTTCTAAAAAAGCGAGTAGAGAGATATCGTTCTTAAGACCTTTTGCGAAATAAAATTTAAGTACAAATTTGTTGTATTTTCCACTTGTATTCCCCTTCTCTCTGGGAAAGAGAGAGAGTAAAAGGTAGGATAGAAAATTCCTTCATTTCCTCCCCCTTCCCTTTGGGAAGGGGGAGGTGAGGAGGGGGATGGGAAAGAGAAGGACCTCCCCCTCCTTAATTCTCTCCCTTCAAAGGAGAGGGAGGAGAGAAAAAAGAAATCCTCCCCCTTCCCTTTGGGAAGGGGGAGGTGAGAAGAAGGAAGGAGGAAAAAATACCTCTCAAATCCTCCCCCTCCCTTTGGGAGGGGGAGGAAATAGGAGGGGGAGGGGAAGAAATATAATTATCTTACAAAAGATATGGCTCTTGATATAACCAAGCACAAAAACATTTTAATTAAAATTTTAAAAGACATTTATACCGAGCCGTCGCTTGGTCCTGTTTTGGGTTTCAAAGGCGGCACCGCGGCTTATTTATTTTATGGCCTTCCTCGTTTTTCAGTGGATTTGGATTTTGATTTGCTTGATCTAGAAAAAGAAGATTTTGTTTTTGAAAAGATCAAAGAAATTTTGAAAAATTACGGCACTTTAAAAAAGGCGGACAAAAAAAGATTTAATTTTTTTTATTTGCTTTCTTATGCCGGCAGAACTCAAGGAGAGCAAAATGTAAAAGTTGAGATAAACCGGCGGGAATTTGGCTCAAGATATGAAATCAAAAACTATCTTGGTATTTCAATGAAGGTGATGGTTAAAGAAGATGTGTTTGCTCATAAATTGGTAGCGATGTATGAAAGATTGGGCAAAACCAATAGAGATATTTTTGATATTTGGTATTTTTTAAAAAACGACTGGCCTATAAACAAAGAGATTGTAGAAAAAAGGACCAAAATGAATTTTAAAGATTTTTTAAAAAAATGCCTGAATTTAGTGGAAAAAATAGATGAAAAACATATTTTAGCCGGTATGGGCGAACTTTTAGACGAGAAAACAAAAATCTGGGCAAAGAAAAACCTCAAAAAAGACCTATTATTTCTATTAAAACTAAAATTAGAAAACCTATGAGACCTCTTACCCTCCACGACTTGCCAAAAGAAATATCCGCAAGATAACCAAAGTTGGCCGCAGAAGCTATGCGGTTACCTTACCTATTGAAATTATCCGTTCTTTCAAATGGAAAGAAAAACAAAAAGTCATCTTAAAAATCAATAAAAAACGCAAAACAATTACTGTCAAAGACTGGAAAAAGCAAGAAAATAAAAAACCAAAAATTATGGTAAAATAAAGAAATGTAAAAATATGTGGTATTTATATTTAGATGAAAGCGGAGGTTTGGGGTTTGACTTTGTAAATAAAAAGCCGTCCAAATTTTTTACGGTGGCAATTTTAGTAGTGCGCGGAGAAAATAATCGCAAACTTGTAAAGGCAGTCAGGATTACATTGAGAAGAAAATTTAAAAACAAGAAAAAGGTTGAAGAATTAAAGGGCTCAAAATGTCCATTAGTTATTAAAAAATACTTTTATCGTCAAGTAAAAGATATTAAATTTGCACTTTATAGTATTACTTTAAATAAAATTCGTGTTTATGAAAGATTAAGAAAAGATAAAGAAAGGGTATACAATTTTATGGCACGTCATGTGTTAGATCAGATACCTTTTGACAACGCTAACTTGTGAGTGGAAATTATTATTGATAAATCAAAGACAAAGAAAAATATCTTTGAGTTTAATCAGTACATTTTAAGGCAGATTAAAAGTAAGTTTGACCCAAAAGTTCCTCTTGATATTTATCATTACGATTCAAAACAAAATTTAGGGCTTCAAGCAGTTGATTTATTTTGCTGGGGAATTTTCCGAAAATACGAGAGAGGTGACAAAGAATGGTTTAATATTTTTAAAGATAAGATTGTTTATGACCAACAGTATTTGTGAGACAAAAAAATCCCCTTACGGGGGAACGAGCCTTATAGGCTTGAAACGCCGGGGCTCATAGCCTCACAGAGGGGAGCGCCCCGGACAACCTATAAAGGGCTTACCGTTCACTTTTAATATAGCATAGTTAAAACCTTTGTCAAGAAAAGTTATCCACATTTTGAATTATGGATAAAACTTCTGCTTCTGAAAAAAGAGGTATAGGAAATTATAAAAATAAAAATTTACGTTAATATATTACGGGTTGAATATCAAATAAAAATGAGCAGCTAATTTTTAAGAGGAAGAAAATTAAAGAGGAAGTTTCCCTCCCCCTCCTTACTCCTCCCCCTCCAAAGGAGGGGGAGGATATAGGTGGGGGAGGGAGATAATAACAATCAAACCATTACCAAATTGGTCAGCAATTACAGATTATCAGTTTTGACAATTCTATCAAATTTTTTAATCTTTTTAAAGAAAAAATTCATTAAATTTGAGCATTTTTCAGCTGCTCAAATTCATTTGATAAATAACCATTACGTAATTAAAAATTATGCCCAGAAGAAAAATGTCTAAGAGAAATATTCGCATTGAAATTATCCGAAAACAATTATCATTAAGGACTGGAAAAAGCAAGAAAATAAAAAACCAAAAATTATGGTAAAATAAAGAAATGACTAAGGAACAAAAATTTTATAATGCGTTCACCCTCCACGACTTGCCAAGAGAAGAACGCCCCCGCGAACGGCTTAAGAAAGTCGGGGTTGATAATTTGTCTTTAGCCGAACTTTTGGCTTTGATAATTGAAAAATTTGTTTGATTTTATTATTTTGCCCATTAAAATAAATGTAGTAGTCAAAATTTAGATTTTTTGTCCAGTAAATATGTTAAAAAAGAAATAATTTTAAGACAAAAGAAAGAAAAAGAGAAATCTTAGCCCTAATTGAAGCAAGCCAAGAATTAAAGTGTGATAACTTAACCATATCAGCCTTAAAATTTGCTCCGTAGGTCTCGCTTGGGCGGGATACTTTGGGGAGAAAAAACTAATTTAAAATTATGGCAAGAGGTAAAAAAGAAATTATCAAAAGATTAAATAAAACTTGTGCTGTATGTGGCAGAAAAATTAAAGTGATTGTGTATAAAGATAGGACTTATCGAAGAGGTCATTATTTTGGCAAAATTCCTTTATATACCAAAAAAGAACTCAACAAAGCTCTGAAGGCGGGTACCCACAAGGAAGAAATTGGCAATTGGGAAATTAATGTTTTCAACAAAGACCCAAAACCCTATAAATACGAAGAATACTGGGAATGTCCAAAATGTTATTGGCGAAAATAATCGATTTTTTAATTTGGTTGAAAGAAATATACCAAATCCATAATCATTTTCAAAGAAAAAGCAAAGAAAATTTGGCAGAATAAACCTATACCCAAAGAGCAGAAGTTTTACCAATTGTCTTTAGTTGAACTTTGTTAGAGTTATTTTTTTATTTGCGATTTACTTTATATTGACAATAAAAAGAGAATTCGCTAATATGGTATATAGTTAATACATAGGCTATAAAATGAAAATAAATTTATCTACACCAAAAGAACCGATAGAGATTAAAGAACAGATAAAGGCATTTCATCAGAAATACCCTGGTGGCTCAATTGATTGGGCTTCTCTTAATGTATGGTTTGGCAATCAGTTACCGAAATATCTTTGGAAAGAGTGGAAAGACAAATTAAAGTCATCCGGATTTACTTGGCAGAAATTTTTGAAACTATTGAAATATCGTACAGATGCTATTATTCTTTGGTCTCAAGACAAGTTAAAATGGCAAAATTTAATTAAAGAAATCAAAGAATTAATTAACAGTCCATTAGGAGAAAATATTAGAAAATAAAATTAAATTTAGAAAAATGAAAAAATACAAAATAAAAGATTTACCAGAAAAGGAGCGACCTCGAGAAAAATTATTAAAATATGGTGCTGAAAAATTAAGCGATGCTGAACTTTTAGCAATACTGCTTCGCACAGGTATAAAAGGAAAATCTGCTCTTGAAATTGCTAAAGAAATTATAAATAACTGCGGCGGTTCTTTTCGAGGATTAGCCGGCAAAGATGTTGAAGAAGTTATAAAAATTTCTGGAGTCAAAAAAGATAAAGTGGCAGCTATCGCTGCTGCTTTAGAAATTGCTCGTCGAATTTCAAAACAGATATTAAAAGAAAAAGGAATAATTTAATAATATGCCAAAACTGCCAGATCCATTTTCCACAAAACCAACAAAAGAGCAAGTAAAAATAACTCGTGAGATTTTGGATTTTATCTTTAAAGATCCCCAAATTAAATACGGCTTGCGAGAGTTTTCTAAATTAAAGATTGAAGAAGTTTTACAGGTTTTTGAAAAAGAAAAAGGGAAATTTTATATTCGTTGTCTTAAGCGCGACAAAGATATTTTAGTTTGGAACAAAGAAAAACAAAAAGGGGCTCCCGAAGAAATTATTCGTCAGTTGTGGATAGTAAAATTAATGAAAGATTATAAATATCCTCTTGATAGGATTGAGGTGGAAAAATCAGTACAATTTGGAAGAGAAATTCATAGCAAAAAGGCAGACATCGTAATTTATAAAAAAGATAAAATTACTCCCTATATTATTTTTGAAGTAAAAGAACCCAAAGCGCGAAAAGCAGAAGAACAATTGAAATCTTATATGTCAGGAGAAGGTGCTGAAGGAGGAGTTTGGTCAAATGGAATAGAAAGGTTAATTCTCTATAGGCCTTATCCAAAAGAATATATCACCGCTCTTTCTAATATTCCTCGTGCTGATCAAACTTGGGATGATTTATTCGAAGAGAAAAAGCATTATGATGAATTATCTGACGAGTTTGATCTTTTCTTTATTATTAAAAGATTGGAAGAAATGGTTTTGGCTCAAACAGGAGTCAATGTATTTCAAGAAGTATTCAAGCTAATTTATGCTAAACTTTACGATGAACTACAAGCCAAAAAGGGATTGAGAAAAAATAAGGAGGTTTTTTTTAGGCAATACAAAGATCCAAAGAAGACCTATCAAGTTATAAATTTTGAACTTTTTAAGCCTGCCACTAGAACCTGGCCTGATGTATTTAATCCTGATGTTGACAAGATAGAACTTACTCCTGAGCAATTACAAGTTTGCGTTCCTCTTTTAGAGAATATAAGACTTTTTAGGTCAGATAGAGAAGAGTTAGATATTATTGATAAAGCTTTTGAATACCTTGTTTCTGAAGTTTCAAAAAGTAAAAAAGGGCAATACTTTACTCCTCGAAATGTAATTAAGGCGTGTGTTAAGATGTTAAACCCAAAACAGGATGAGTTTGTAATTGATCCCGCTTGTGGCTCTGGTGGATTTCTTATTCATACTATGTATTGGGTTTGGGATAATTATTTAAAAGAAACCAGTTTTGAAGCGAAAAGAGATTATGCAGGAAAATACCTATTCGGAATAGATTTTGATGACAATATGAGAAAAGCCTCACAAGCATTGATGCTAATTGCTGGTGATGGAAAACATCATATTTTTAAAAGGAATTCTCTTGACGCAAGAGATTGGATTGGCGAAAACGCAGAAGAAGCAAGGACTGAAATAAGAAAAGTCGGGCTCCTGAGAAAATTTGAAAATCCGCAAGAGAACGAAGAAAATCACAAAACATTCAGATATTTAAATTTCGAGGTTTTAATGACCAATCCACCTTTTGCCGGTGAGATTACAGATACTGGACTTTTAAGACAATATGAAATTGCTAAAAAAGAGGGAAAATTAAGAAAGAAAATGGAAAGGCATCTTTTATTTTTAGAGAGATGTTTAGATATGCTTAAACCTGGTGGCAGAATGGCAATTGTTTTGCCTCAAGGTGTTTTGAATAATACAAATTTAGAATGGATAAGAAAATGGCTTTTTGATAAAGCGAGAATTTTAGCAGTGGTGGGACTTCATGTTAATACTTTTAAACCACATACCGGTACCAAAACATCAGTTTTATTTTTACAGAAATGGAATGATAATCCAAAGTTTGGTTCATTGAATCCCTATCAAGAAGATTATCCAATTTTTATGGCAGTTTCTAAAAAACCAGGCAAGGATAACTCCGGGGAATATGTTTATAAAAAAGACGAAAAAGGAAATTATATTTTAGACAAAAAAGGTCGGCGTATTTTAGATCATGATTTAGACGAAATTGCTTCCGCATTTGTAAAATTTGCTAAAGAGCAAAAATTTAATTTTTGGAAGTAAACTATGGTAGTACACGATAAAGATTTCAAGGAATTTTCTGAAAGATATTTAAAAATGTCAGATAAAGAACTTTTTGAGTTGAGAAAAAAACACATTGGTTGCTTATTTGCTGGTCAAACTGGGTCTCAAGATTATGAGGAGAGAAAAGCTATTATTGAATTAATAGACAAAGAGCTAGAAAGAAGATATAAAAGACAAACCATTAAAATAAGCGTTATAGCGTTAGTTGTCTCTATAATTTCTCTTTTAATTTCCTTATTTTTAAAAATAAAATGACTTACTCTATTATCAAACTATCACAACTTGAAGGTGCTTTACGGCTGGATGCGGAATACTATCAGCCGGAGTATTTGAATTTAATTTCAAAAATCAAAAATCAAAAATCAAAATTATTAAAGGATTTTTTAGAATTACTTTATCGCTATCCGACTTTTTATAATCTTCAATACTACAAAAAAGGGGTTTTGGTATTAAAAGGGGAAGATATTTTACCCGAAGGATTTATTCAAAACCAGAGTCAGGATTATATTTCTGAAGAAGACGCTAGACGATTTCCTAAAACGATGCTTAAAGAAGGAAATTTAATTTTCAGTGTAAGAGGGTATGTTGGAAAAGTAGGAATAATTGATAAAAAATACGCTGGCTCAATTATAAGTGCTAATTTAATCAGGGCTGTTATAAAAGAGATTTCTCCATATTTTCTTTGGGTCTATTTAAATAGTAAATATGGACTAAAACAAATTGACAGGACGAAAATGTTAACAGCTCAAGAGACGATTATTGCGGACGATATTAAAAATTTTTTAGTTCCTGAAATAAATAGAGAAAAAGAGATTGATATAGAGAAATTAGCAAAACAGGCAATAAATAAATTAAGAGAAAGCGAATCTCTCTACTCCCAAGCCGAAAATTTACTTTTGGAAGAGTTAGGATTAAAGGATTTTGAGGTTGAGGAGGATTTATCTTATATCGTCAATCTTTCCGAAATAAAATCCGCTCATCGCGCCGACGCCGAATACTTTCAGCCGAAATATGAAAAGTTAATTGAGAAAATCAGGAAATACAGCTCGGCTTCCTTGTTAGACCTGGTGCAGAATGTACCGGCAAGATTTAATCCGAAATCCCAGCCAACAAAACTTTTTCGATATGTAGAACTTTCAAACATTACTTCTTCTGTTGGGACAATAGATGGATTTTCAGAAGTATTAGGAAATGAAGCGCCAAGCAGAGCAAAAAGAGTGTTGAAAGCTGATGATGTTATTTTTTCCAGCGTTGAGGGCTCATTAGGAAAAGTGGCTCTAGTTGGAAAAGAACAGGAAGGATGTCTAGCATCAAATGGTTTTTTTCAATTTAGGACTAAAGATATTTTACCGGAAGTTTTATTAGTTTTAGCAAAAAGTTTTGTTTTGCAAATGCAGTTTGAAAGAGAAACAGCGGGTACTATCCTTACGGCAGTACCAAAAGAAGCTGTAAAAAATATTATTGTTCCAAGGATAAAAAAATCCATTCAGCAAAAAATCGCCGATTTAGTTCAAAAATCTCATCGAGCCCACCAAAAAGCCAAACAATTATTAGAAGAAGCCAAACAGAAGGTCGAAAATTTAATTGAAGTAAATTTATAAACACTATGCCAAGGTATCGTCCCTTAAAATATTCTAATTCTAATATTTCAATGCAGTGTCCTAATTGTGGTTGGTATTTAGTTACCAAGGACGGAAAGAATTGGTTTTGTAAGAGGTGTAGATCGAGAGGTAGAGTTGAGGATCTATATAAAAAAGAAAATTCGGAAAATAAGCCTAAGTTATCCGAAGAATGGAAAAAGTTAACAGGAGAAAAAGATACTTAAATGAAAGAAAATAATTTTATGCAGAAGCCACTTTCTGAAGAATTTGTTAAAAGAGCAATTATTAAATGGTTATCGAGAAATAGGTAGGGAAGGAATCTGGAATTTGGCGGGCTACATAATTAAGGCTTCGATATTAAGGTTATGAACAATAAATGGCCTGGATATTTTATTATTGAAACAAAAGGAGAATCTACAATTAGACAAGAGAATGAGGTGGCCTTTGTGCATGGATTAGGTCAAATTATTACCCGAATGAAGGTTGTTAATGCGCGTTATGCATATAATTATGGATTAGGATTCCCAGAATCAAGTGTAAAGATTGCTATCCGTCGAATTCCTTGGCAAGTTGCTAAGAAACTCTGTTTATATGTATTTTCTGTAACTTCTGATGGTGAGGTTAAAAAATATTCCTGGCAAGATTTGAAGGAGGTTTGAGAGTTCAAGATTAGACAAAAGTGAAAATTCAATTTATAAGTAAATTATGAAGAAGAAAATAAAGATTTACTTAATAATTGTTGGTATAATAGGATTCCTTCTCTTAGTTTTGCATACTTCTTCTTTATTCGATATTACAGTAGATACCACTTCGGTTTTATTATTAACAATTCTTATTATACTTCCTTTTGTTCCTAATTTAAAAAAGGTAAGATGGGGTGAGTTTGAAGCGGAGATACTAAGTGAGACCGGAGAAAAATTAAGCGGAATTACTACAATCAGTGAGTTAATTAAAAGTTATCTAAGACAAACGAATGAGCACTCTCTAGCTCCGGAAATACCTAACTCGGAGGAAAAACTAACGGTGTCAATCTTACAAAAACAGATTAACCTCTTAATGGCACAATTGGTTGAATTACAGAAGCAGTTGTCTGAAATTGAAGCCACTACTTCTAGTGAAAAAGAAGTAGTAGAGAATTATAGAATACAAATAAACGCTTTACTAACACAGTTAGTTGAACTTCAAAGACAATTGAATGAATTACAAAATATATAAAAATAAAATTAGATCAAGTCAAGAAAAAAAACAAAAGATTTAATTGAAAGATGATCAATTTAAATAAAGCATTCAAAGGAGAATTATTAGAATAAAACACTAAAAACATGAAAAATATAGAGACGCCAGATAAAATGCATCTAGAAAAGTTAATAAATCAATTGCGTGATGGTAGATTTGTTATTCCTGACTTCCAGAGAGAATTTAAATGGACACCTGCAGATGTGAAGGAACTTCTCATATCTATTTTCGAAGATTATTACATAGGTACATTATTATTGTGGCGTGCAAGTAAGGAAAATCAAGAAATATTAAGTTGCGAACCAATCTATGGATTTAAAGAAAGATTCGGAGATAAAGCCGATCCAGAACACATCGTTTTAGACGGCCAACAAAGATTGAGTGCTCTTTTTTATGCCTTTTTCGCACCTAATAAAGCATTTCCGAACAGAAAAACAAGGTGTCTCTTTGTAGTAAATTTAGAAGCTTTACTGGCTGAAGATTACGAAAACGCTATTGATTATGAGTGGTTATCTCAAAAAGTGAAAAAGCTTTTGGAAGATAAAGAGGGTCAATTTGCCAAGAAAATTTTTCCGTTAAATATATTAGGAGAAAGGGGAGGAAGAGAATTATATAAATGGTTAGAAGGTTATGAAGATTACTGGACAAAAAAGATAGAACCAAAACAAGCCAAAAAAGAGAGAGAAAAAATTGAACAATTTTTTGATGAACTCCTCGATAGTTATGACATGAGTTATATTGAGCTGGATAGAAAAATGGAAGTCTCTAAAGTTTGCGACATTTTCACTAAAATCAATAGTACAGGAATAACTTTAAATATATTTGATTTATTAAATGCGCTTTTAAGACCAAAAGATATATTTTTAAAAGAAATGTGGAGAAAAATAGAAAAAGAACTTGGAGTTTTTAAATGGCAAAGCTCTAATGTGCAGCTTTTACAAACCATGTCTGTTTTGGAGCAGAGATATTGTGCACCAAAGTATTTATACTATTTAGTTCCAGGAACTCCAAAACAAGTTAAAAGACCTGATGGTTCAATAGAAACAAAAGAGCTAATTTCTTCAAACGAGGAATTCCTAGAAAAGTGGAATTTCGTAGTTAAGAGAACAAAAGAAACAGTAGACAAATTAAAAAATCCACGAGACTTTGGAGCAATTAACCCTAGGTTTGTTCCTTATCCTACTATGTTGCCTATTTTGACGAGTTTATATGTAGAAAAAGAAAAAGATATTTATCCTGATAAGAAAAGCATTGAAGATAAAATTAAACAGTGGTATTGGGCATCTATATTTACTCAAAACTATTCAAGTTCGGTAGAATCACAAATAGCCCGTGATTTTCAAGAAATGCAGAGATGGTTTCAAGATGAAACAAAAGCTCCTCGTGTTATAGAACAGTTTGAAAATGAATTGCACAATATAGACTTAAGAACAGAAAATAGACCGGGGTCAGCGATATATAAGGCGATATTTAATATTCTAGTTATAAAAGGAGCAAAAGACTGGGACACTTTTGATCTCCCAGAATATTCCGTCTTGGAAGACCATCATATTGTTCCTCGCTCTTGGGGGAAAAAGAACGGACTTAATGACAAAATCGATACAATACTTAACAGGACTCCATTATCCAATGATACTAACCGTCTTGTAATTGCTAATAAATTGCCAAATGTATATTTGCGAGAAATGTTTAGAAAAAACAAGGACCCAGAAGAAGTTTATGAATTATTAGAGTCACATCTAATTTCAAAGAAAGCAGTTGATATTTTAATGAGGAAAGAGTTTTTGAAAGAAGACTTTGAGGAATTTATCAAAGAACGTCAGAAAACCATTATTGATGAAATTAAGAAATTTTTAAAAATTGAAGAAAAACCGCAGAAAGGACTGATAACGCCAGAAACTCCTTTTTCCAATAAATTACAGATAGAGCGATTAATAAAAAGTTGTAATGATTTTATATACTGGATTGATAGATATTTTTCCAAAGTGGGGTTAGAAATTATTATTCAAAGCTTGCAATCTATTGCTCAATCTAATCTTAAAGAAATTAAAATTTTAACATCGGTAGATAAAGCAGATCTGTTATTAAGAAAAAGCTTTAAGGATTTCAGAAAAGAACTTGAGAATAAAGGTATAAGAACTGAACTTCGTGTAATTCCTCCCGGTAAAACTAGATCAGAAATTCATGACAGATGGGTTATGACCCAAGGAAAAAATTATAATCTTCCCTCTGTTGAGACCTTACAAAGAGGGCAGTATAGCGAGATAAACGAAACTAAAAATGAACCACCATTTGAAAAATGGTGGGAAGAAAGTTTAGACATAATTACCGATTGGGACAAAATTGAGCGACTAAAAAACAATTATGGCTAACAAAAATCAGACAACTTGTCTTTCGTCGTCAAAGCTTAATCTTTTTAAAGAATGCCCTCACTACATTTGCTAACTGGGAGGATTTGGAATTGTAGAAGGTTGAAAATGTTAAATTAAGCAAGAATCTAAACTAGGAGGATTGAAAAAATCAACCTCAGAATTTGAAAAATATCTTAAATAACGACAAAGGTTAGAAGAAAAATAAAAGAAAATTCAAAAAAGATAAATTTCTGATTATGGCTAAATCGTTTAATTATATTTTTATTGACGAATCAGGCGATCCCGGAAAGCCATATAAGATTGATAATAAAGGGAATAAAGTTTTTACCGGTGCTAGTCTTTTTTATATTCTTACAGCCCTATGTATTGATTCCCAAAAATTATTTCTCTTAGAGAACGAATTTTTAAAAGTGAAAAACAAATACGGATTTAAAAGTGAAGTAAAATCCGAAACTATACCATTGAGATTATACAAAGATTTATTAAGGATAATTAATAAACTAGAAATAAAAGTTTATTATCGTTTAATTGACAAATTAAAATATAAAGGGAAATTTGCTGTGGATGGGGTAAAGAAACTTCACAATGTATTTGATGAGTATAATTTGGCAAAACTGGTTAGGTTTGCCGTGATAAAAGAAGATTTAAAAGATGTTGAGGTAGTAATAGATAGAGCCGAACGGAGGTTGCTCGATGGAAAGTTTGATAATTTCAATAACTATTTAATGAATAAAGTTAATACAAAGACAATAAAAAGGGTTAATTATGTTACACATGTTAATTCAGAATATGTGAATGCAATGCAGATGTCTGACCTTGTAAGCGGAGCATTGAAAGATTGGTTTACGAAGCGTAATCCAGAATTGAAAAAAGTTATAAATAAAAATCTTTTGATTAAAATATGGTGATAAATAAAAAAAAGCGGGCACCCAGACCTGGGACACGCTTTTCAATATAAATATTAGCAGATATAAATTTTAATGTCAAGCAAGAGTTATCAACCAAAATGTAAAAGGCAGAGGTTAAAGATGGGTTTATTTTGACAAACCTTCAAAAGAATTAAAAAACATCTCTTCAATACGTCTGCTCTTTGGTACGCGATCATCCCTGCACAATTTAATTATAGAAAAAAACAATTTAATTATAGAAAAAACAAAATGAATAACAATCCTCTTAAAAATTTAGTAGAGATTATCAAAACCGGTTCTCCCCAGGAGGTAAAAAAAGCTCAAAAGAAAGTGGAAAAATTTTGGTATGAAGTTTATATCCCAAAACGGGAAGAGGGTAAAAAAGATTTCTCAATTTTTCTTGAGGAAATTAAAAGATTTGATGAGATTCAAGACATTGATCACCAAGCCTATTTTATTAATACTCTCAAGTGGCCCCTTTTAGCAATTGGAGAAGAATATTTTGAGCAGTGGACTAAATTTATTTTAAAATATATTCAACATCCCTCAGGGAAAATTAGACGGGCAATTGTCAGGGTAACTGATTATTTAATTAGTGATATTAAGCTTGATTTAAAATTGGATTTTAAAGAAAAAATTAGTCTTAAAGAAAAAGAGAAAATTAAAAAGAATAAAAATCGCTTCGGCTTTTTTGTTGAGGCTGTAGAAAAGCTTTTAGAAAAATATTGGCAACCAAAATTTAATAGATACAAATATATCAGTAGTTTACCGGTGAGTGTTTACAAAAGTTTACAACAATTATTAAATGAAGTTTTACTTCAAAGTGAATTTTATGAAAAAATCTATAATGATTTTTTAAGAGAAAAATGGGAATCACAATTGGAACCAGAGGATGCTGAAAAAATAAAGCAAATAGAGGAAAAAATTCAAGAGTTAATTGAAAAATATAATCTTAATGAGAAGTTGACGGTTTCAATGATTAAAGATTGGATTTGGGAGGAAAGCGGAGAAACAGTGGTGGATGCCTCAAATAGATTTAATAAAAAAGTTTTTGGCTATTTTAAAAATGTTAAAACCATTGATGAGTTAGATGAAATTCTTCATACCTTTGCTGATGCTTGGAATTATTTTCCTCACCAAATTTTGGGTGGGAAATCGCCAAATCAATTGGTAAAAGAAGCATTGAGAAAACAGCCCGATTTAAAGAAAAAAACTGAGAAGATGCCAGATTTTATTGTTGGAGGAAAGAAAATACCTTGGGATGAGTATTGGGCAACGATGAGAGAGGTAGAAGAATTACAAAAGCCTTTTAAAAAGTGGGTTCAAGAAAGGATTTTACCAGAATATCAAGATTATCTTACTAATGAAGAAAAATTGTCGCCTGAAATAGTGGAAAAAAATTTAGAAGTTGCTGAAATATTTTTTAGACGGGCTATGTGGTTGGGTTTTATAAATTTTGATGAAATTAAGCTTGAATTTGCTAAATATGAATTTCCTCGTTGGTGGCAAACCCATGTCTTGGGAAGCGACCTAGACGAAAATGAAATCTGGCATTCATTAAAAAAACTTTTCAGGTTTTTAGCAATAAAATATAAGGTTAACACTGAAAGATTTTTCAATATTTAAAAAAATGACTATTGCTAATCGAAAATTTTTTCTTAAGTGGTTGCCTTTTAATTTTTGTGATAGATTTTGTGAAAGATGCGAGGAGTTTCGAGACGAATGTAAAGTTTATCAAAATGAGTTAAGATTCAGATTCCAATGTCAATTGGAAGGGAAAGATCCTTACGATACAAAGGTAGTTTTTGAGTATGTTGGTCAAATGATGGCTCAAACTATTGCTATGCTTTATCAAATGATGGAAAAAGAGGGAATAAAAATTACCAAAGAAGACGAGGAAAGATATAAAAGAGAAGAAGAAATGGAAGAAGAAAAAGTTAAAAGTCATCCTCTTTATAGAAAATGTTGGGCTCTTTCTGCTGATTTTAGAAGGTTTTTGGAAAATTTTTGGGAATTTTTTGAGGAAAGACCTTGGATTTTAATTTATCTTCAAAACGAAATAGAGGAAATTTGTTTTTATTGTCATTTAATTGCTGTGAAATCTATCCGGGCTTTGTATTCTCAAATTGAGGAACAAAAAGATAGAATAAAATCTCCTCGTCCAGACTCTCTGGTTTCTGGCAGTCTGGGATATTATTCTCTGATTACCTGCCAAAGGAGTTTAGAAAGCATTTTAAATGTAATGAAAGATGTAGAAAAAAGTTGGGTTCCTAAAATAAATCAACTTTTGAAATCAATCGAAGAAACAAAAAAAGAATTCAAAAAAACTTTCCCAAAAGTTGAAAACTACCGAGATAAAATTATTTTTCATGGGAGATTTTTGAATTAAGTCGGCCTGGAAAGGTTACGGTTTCGAGAATAAGATTTGGCAGATTTGAGAAATTAATTAAACTTTAAATATGAGTAAAAATAATTTTCAAAAAGGCGAAATAGTAATTTACAAAACTTCTCAGGGACCAGAAATTAGAGTTAAACTGGAAAAAGATACTATTTGGCTTGATGCGCATTTAATGGCGCAACTTTTTAATGTAGACAGAACAGTTATTGTTAAACATATACAGAATATCTATAGAGACAAGGAATTAAGTAAGAAATCAACCTGTGTAAAAATTGCACAGGTTGCCGCGGATGGCAAGATCAGAAAAATGAATCTCTATAATCTGGATGTGATTATTTCTGTAGGTTATCGAGTTAACTCCAAACAGGCTACACATTTCCGTATTTGGGCAACTAACGTTTTAAAACAACATTTAATTAAAGGTTACACTATCAATGAGAAACGACTTTTACAAACACAAAATCGATTAAAAGAATTACAAAGTGCAATTGACTTTCTGCAAAAGAAATCTAAATGTCAACTTTTAACTGGCCAGGAAAAAGAAATATTAGATTTACTTGCCAATTATTCTAAGACCTTAAGTCTTCTTGAACAGTATGATAAAGGTAGAATAAAATTAGTAAAAAAATCCAAGGCAGAATTTGTTTTAGAATATGAAGAAGCAAAAAGGATTATTAGAGAAATAAAGAAAGATTTAATAAGTAAAAAAGAAGCAAGTGATTTATTTGGTCAAGATAACGAAGAAAGATTAGCAGGAATTATAAAAAATATTTATCAAACATTTAAAAGCAAAGAATTATATCCATCACTGGAAGAAAAAGCCGCTCACCTTTTGTATTTTATTGTAAAAGATCATCCTTTTATTGACGGAAATAAACGCATCGCCTCTTTTTTATTTGTTTATTTTCTGGATAAAAATAATTTTCTTTATAAAGAAAATTATGAAAGAAAAATCAATGACAATGCTTTAACTGCTTTAACTCTTTTAATTGCGGTTAGCGAGCCAAAAGATAAGGATATTTTGATAAAGATTATCACTAACCTAATTAGCTGAAGAATATGCTTTACCAAACTTTTAATTCAATAAAAAATCTTTTGGATATGAAAAATATTAAGGATAAAAAAGTTTACGCTTTTATAGATGCCAATAATCTAAATTTGGGAATTAAAAGTTTAGGATGGAATTTAGAGTATAAAAGCAAAATGAAAAAGCACCGCTAAGGGATAGAACCCAAAGAGGTGCTTTTTCCTGTGTATTCTATTATGAGAATAGCAAATCTATAATTTTTGTCAAGCAAGTACCTGTGGATTTCAAAAAAATTAAAAAAACAATTTTGCTAACTGGGAGGATTTGGAGTTGTGGAAAGTTGAGAAAATTGAAAAAATGTCAACAAAAATATTCTCACATTCTTGAGAATGTTGGAATGTTATTTTATTTTTGAAAAGTAAGTGAAAGGTCGAATTTTGAATTATAAATAGTTTAGAGCAAAAAATAAGTAAGAAGTAAAGTTATGAATTTTGAGGAATATCAAAAGAAATCAAGAAAAACAGCCATTTATCCTAACAAAGGAAATAATTTTATTTATCCGGTTTTGGGCTTGGTTGGTGAGAGTGGGGAAGTGGCAGAGAAAATTAAGAAGGTGATAAGAGACCATAACGGAGTTTTCAGTGAAGAACAGAGGCAGGAAATAAAAAAAGAGTTGGGTGATGTCTTGTGGTATATTGCCCAAATCGCTACCGAACTGGGCTTGTCTTTGGATGAAATAGCCGTTTTTAACATTAAGAAATTGGAATCTCGAAAGAAGAGAAACAAACTTCATGGGAACGGAGATAACAGATGATAAAGATTTATAAACAAGTTATTTGAAACTATGATTGATAATAATCAAACAATTTATCTTTCGCCATCAAAACTCAATCTTTTTCAGGAGTGTCCGCTTTGTTTTTGGTTGCATATGGTAAAAGGAATTCATAGGCCTGAAGGACCGAGTTCAACCTTACCAAGAGGAATGGACAATTTGATTAAAAAGTATTTTGACCGCTATAGAGAAAAGGGAGAAATGCCGCCTGAAATTAAAGGGAAGGTGCGAGGGAAACTTTTGGAGGATCAGGGTCTTTTAAATGAGTGGCGGAAAACCACAAAGACAAGTTCGCCGAGGTTTTTTGACAAAGAATTAAACGCCTGTTTGTTCGGCGGTTTAGACGAATGTTTTGTGGATGGGGATTATTTTATTCCAGTAGATTACAAAACACGGGGATTTGATTTGAAAGAAGATTCTCTTTCTTATTACCAGACCCAACTTGACTGCTATACTTTTTTGTTGGAAGCAGAGGGATACAGGCATTTATCATTTGGTTATTTGATATATTATATTCCCACCAAAGTAGGGGAAAATGGGAAGGTTCAGTTTAAAGTTGAGGCCTACAAAATAGAAACAAATCCAAAACGAGGTTATGATATTTTCCAAAAGGCAGTAAGATGCATTCGCGGTCCACAACCTGCTTCTCACAGCCAATGTCAATTTTGTTCCTGGGGTAATGATTTTATGAATTTTGAGTGATCAACTGGATAAAAAATTCTTTATTAATTGAAGGAATTAAAAAACAATTTTGTTGATTGGTAGGATTTGAAATTGTGAAAGTTCAGAAAGTTGGAAGAGAGTCAAGTATTAGTAGAAGAAGTTTCTTGTCCAAAATTGAATTTTGAAAAAACGATTAGAAAGTTGGATCAAATAAGGTATATCAAATAATTTTCGATAATTTATTAATAAAAAAAATTTTTATAAAAAGGTCGGGAAAATAAAAATTTAAAATCAAGATTTTATGTTGCTTGCTTTAATTTTTATCTTTTTAGGAGTAATATTTTTGCTGAAAAATCTAGGAGTTATTACTGCTGGAGTTTGGAGTCTGGCTTGGCCGACGTTTTTGATTTTGATTGGTGTCTGGATGCTTTGGAAAAGATATGAATGGAATAAGTGGAAGGAGAGAATCTGGAAAAAATTGGAATAGAGAGTATTCAAAGCAAGGAAAAGATTTAAAAACCGGGGATAGATATATTTTTTCAGCGAGTTTTTAGAAGAATCAGATAAATAAAAATGGAAAATATTAATTTTGAGGAATTTCAAAAAATTGATTTAAGGGTTGGGAAGATAATTGAAGCAGAAAGGGTAGAAGGAACCGATAAACTTTTGAAATTAAAAGTTGATTTGGGTGAAGAAAAAAGACAATTAGTTGCCGGTATTGCTAAGTTTTACCAGCCAGAAGATTTAGTTGGGAAAGAAATTGTTGTGGTAGTTAATTTGGAACCAAAAACTTTTAGAGGGATTGAAAGTCAAGGAATGCTTTTGGCAGCCGATGTCGAAGGAAGACCAGTGATTTTAAAGCCAGATGAAGAAGTGCCGCCTGGCACCGAGGTCCGCTAAGATGTTGATAGTTAAGGTTTTTTTCCAAATTCAAAAAAAGAGGAAGTAATCAAAAAATCTAAAGATAGTTTTGAGGTGAAAATCAAAGAAGAACCGGAAGGAGGTAGAGTCAATAAGAAGGTGCTAAAACTTCTTAGTGCTTATTTTGGAGTTTCCGAATCAGAGATAAGATTGGTAAGAGGTTTCAAAAAGAGAAACAAGATTTTTGAGATAAAATAACTAAGTTGATTTTAGTAGATATTTAAATGAATAAATGAGGATTAAAATTTTTGAGACAAAGGCAAAATCAATTTTTACTCGGACAAAGATTCCTGGGGCAAAGTGGGTGATCAATCAATATGTTGGTTGTGCTCATTCTTGTTTGTATTGCTATGCTAAATTTATGTGTCAATGGCGGCCGGATAACTATGGAAGGTGGGGGGAATGGGTGGAGGCAAAAGTAAATGCTCCGGAACTGGTAAAAGGAAAATATGTTGACGGCTGGGTTTATATGAGTTCTGTTTCCGATCCTTATCAGCCAATTGAAAAGAAATTAAAACTGACTCGCAAAGTGTTAGAAAATTTAGATAAAAGAATTAAACTTTGCATTCTTACTAAATCAGATTTGGTTTTGCGGGATATTGATATTTTTAAAAAGTTTGAAAATATTGAAGTTGGTTTGACAATAAATAGTTTTAACGGTTCTCTAAAAAAGGTTTTTGAGCCATTTTCGCCGGCAAATGAAAAGAGAATAAGAGCTTTAAAAATTCTTAAAGAAAACAAAATAAAAACTTATACTTTTATTAGTCCAATAATTCCTGGGCTGATAGATTTGGAAGATGTTATTAAAAAGACCAAGGATTTTACTGATTTTTATTGGTTCGAGATAATTAACATCCGGTTGGCTGGAGAAGAATTTATTAAAATTTTAAAGAAAAAATTTCCTAAAAGTTTTGAAATTATTAAAGATAAGAAAAAAATTGATAAGTTTATAAAGGAGTATAAAAATATTATTGATTCGGAAAAAATAAACATTCGAGGAATAGAAATTCATTAACAAGTTTTGAAGAAAAATATAAAACATTCTTGTATTCTTAAGAATATGAGAATGTGACTTTATTATTATTCTGAAAAGTAAATGAAAGGTTGAAAAATAATTTAGGTAAAAAATTGAGTAAGAAATAAAATAGATTTAATGTTAATAAAGGTCAAAGTTTTTCCAAATTCAAAAAAAGAGGAAGTAATCAAAAAATCTGAAGATAGTTTTGAGGTAAAAATCAAAGAAAAACCGGAAAAAGGCAGGGCTAATAGGGAAGTAGTAAGAGTTCTTAGTTCTTATTTTAAAATTTCCGAATCAAAAATAAGATTGATAAAGGGCTTTAAAAAAAGAAACAAAATTTTTGAGATAATTGATTTTTCATTCGAGAGCTGAAGTTTCGTTTAACAAAATAAAAACTTGGGAGATTTCTTGCCATTTAAAAGGAGGTTCTATCTCTATTTTTTGAAAAAGACCTTCTTTTTTTTCAATTTTTCTTATTTTCCCTAAATATAAATCAGCAGGAAATTTTTGGTCTAAGCCAGAAGTAAAAACACTGTCTCCTTTTTCTATTTTTTTTTCTTTAGAAACCAAATCAACAATAATTTTACTTTCTTCTCCTTTGGCTAAACCGATAATCGGTTTTTCTTTTTCCGAGCTGCTAAAAATTTTTACTGAAGTAGAAAATTCTTGACTAAAAAGAGTGGCTACTTTTGCTCGCTCGCCAGAGATTTTTTCAACCAAACCAAAAAGAATATTTCCTGGCAAAATAACCGGCATCCCTTCTTTAACTATTTCTTTATCTACTTCGATTATAATAGAAGGTTGGTAATTAAAAAGGTTTAAGCCAGTTACTTTGGCTAAAAAATATTTTCTTTTTGGCTCTTTTTCTTTAATTTCTAAAAGTTTTTTAAGGTTTTTGTTTTCTTTAAGAATTTCTTTTTTTTGACTAATCTCTGAATAAAGAAGGGCGTTTTCTTCTTTAAGAAGATTTATTGTTTTTAGATAATAACTTGGTTTAAAAAGAGAAAAAAACCAAGTTGAGGCTTGGCTAGAGAAAAAGAAAAAGAAAAAAATTGAGAGGAAGGCAATAAAAGTTAAAAAGATATTTCTCATTTCCCTTTTTTGCTTTTTATCTGGATTGACAATTCTTTTAATTGGTTTTCAGAGACAGAAGAAGGCGCTCCCATCATTAAATCTCGACCTTCGCCTGTTTTGGGGAAAGCCATTACTTCTCGAATACTTTTTTCGCCTAAAATAGTGGCTAATAATCTTTCTAAGCCAAAGGCAATTCCGCCATGAGGGGGCACGCCATATTTAAATGCCTCTAATAAATGGCCAAATTGTTTTCTGGTCTCTCTTTTTGGATAACCAATAACTTCAAAAACTGCTTCTAGAATTTCTGGCTGAAAACTTCTTAAACTGCCACCGCCAATTTCTTCGCCATTAAGGACTAAGTCGTATTGGCGGGCAAGGATTTTTTCTGGATTTTTTTTGATTTTTTCAGGGTCTTTTTCCTTAGGCAGAGTAAAAGGATGATGGGTAACTTCCCATTTGCCTTTCTTTTTTTCAAACATTGGAAAATTGACAATAAAGCAGAAAAATAACTCGTTTTTTTCTTTGCTCAAATTGGGTTTATCAGTTTTGAATTTTTCTATTGCTTCTTGGTAGGTTATTCTCGGGAAGGGAATCTTGGCGATTTTCTTTTCCGGAAAAACCTTATTAACTATTTCTAAAATTAATTTTTCAACTAAAGCAAGAATTTCTTCTTCTTCAGCAAAGGAAATTTCTAGATCAACCTGAGTAAATTCTGGCTGGCGGTCTCCTCGAGTATCTTCGTCTCGAAAACATCTGGCAAATTGATAGTATTTTTCAAAACCAGCTACCATCAATAGTTGTTTGTATTGTTGAGGAGATTGAGTTAAGGCGTAAAATTTTCCTGGTTCGAGACGTGAAGGAACTAAATAATCTCTGGCTCCTTCTGGAGTTGACTTGCTTAAATAAGGAGTTTCTATTTCTAAAAAGTCATTCTTTTCAAGAAAATCTCGAATAACTTTAGTAGTTTTGGCTTTAAGAGAAAGATTGTTTTTCAATCTTTCTCTTCTTAAATCAAGATAGCGGTATTTTAATCTTGTTTCTTCTTTAATCTGATAGCCGTCATCCTCTATAGAAAATGGCAAGGTTTTGGCTTGAGAAAAAACTTCTACTTCTTTAACTTCGATTTCAAATTGACCGCTAACTAAATTTTTATTCTCAGTTCCTTTTGGTCTTTTTTTGACTCTGCCAACAATTTTCACCACCCATTCCTTTTCCATTTCTTTGGCTTGATTAAAAACTTCTTTATTTTTTACTGGAAAAACTAGCTGGACTAAACCTTCTTTATCTCTTAAATCAAAAAAGATGACTTTGCCATGGTCTCTTTTTTTAGAAAGCCAGCCGCAAAGAAGCACTTCTTTATCTAAAAAATTTTTTACTTGAGAAGAAAAAATCCGTTTCATCTTTTAATTTTTATTTTGATTTTAATCTTCAAGTTTTTTGATATCTTCTTCGTATTTTCTTGCTAACTCCATTACTGAGTCGCCATAAAATCTAAATTGCCACTTAACTGAACCGGCAAAATATTTCATCGCCGCTCGCCATTCTGACCTCCAGCTGTGATTGGTTGCGCCGTTATCTCGTAGAAGCAGGGCGCAGGCAACAAAAGCGTCTTGGACATTCCAAGGAGAAGGGGGGTTGTTGCCAGTAATTTGGGCAATTTCATCTTTGTAAATTAACCAGGTCGAAGGCAAAAATTGGGCTGGTCCCATTGCTCCGCCCCAGCCATAATAAGAACCATCTCTGTTTTTCATTGGGCAAGAAAGAGGTAAATCGTCAATATTTAATTGGTGACCGGCTTTTTTTAATTCACTGACAATTTGTTGGAAAGGCAGTTGGTCTCTATTAGGTTTCATAATTTTATACCATTTTTTGTAAGGAGGGTCACTTGCTCGATTACAGGTACCGATATTTTTTCCTAACTTTGATTCTTGACTGATAACTGCTAAGATAAGGGCTGGTCTGACACCGGTTTTTTGAGAAGCAAATCGGGCAAATTTAACCGCGTCGCCGAATTTAATTGGCTTACCTATACCTTGAAGTTCATATAAACGATTTCTAATTTGAATAGCTGTTTCTTGGGATTTTTCTAAAAGTTTTTTGTAAAGAGATTCTTTGCCTTTTGTTAATTTAAGAATTTTGTCCTTTTCGGCTTGTTTGGCTAAAAGTTCCTTTTTTTGAAAATTTTGAAGATTGATAAGAGCAACTGTTTCTCTTTTGTCAGCCAAAAGTTTTTCTTTCTCTTCTTCTAATTCTTCTTTTGTTTGCTTTAATTTCTCTAAGTTTTTTCTTAAATTTTCCTGAACTAAAGAAATTGAGTTGAGATTGTCAAAAAATTCATTTAAAGAAGAATTTCTTAAGGCGATTTCTAACCAAGAACAAATTTCTTCTTCGTGAAGGGATTGAAGCAAAGAGGAAAGAATTTCTTTTTCTTTGTTAATTTGATTTTCTTTTTCCTGAATTGATTTTTCTTGAGAAAGAATGTCTTCGTTTAATCTTTTTAGAACAATTTGAGTGGCTCTAATTTGGAGATTAAATTTGGCAATTTTATTTTCTAAAATCCTTATTTCTCTTTGAAGAGAAGAGGCCTTTTTTTGGTTTTCAAGAATATCTTTTTGGTATTTCTCTATTTGCTTTTCGATTTCTTCTAATTGTTCTTCCAGTGCCTTTCTTTCTTTTTCGTTATCTTTTTCATTGTTTTCATTTGCCGAGAGGACTAAAAATTCGCTTTTAGAGTTTGGAGCTAAAACATTAATTTGAAGAGAAGGAAAAATAATCATTAATCCTAAAAAAAGAAAGAGAAAAATCTCTTTTTTTTCTTTGAGTTTTAGAATAAAAAAAGAGAAATGTTTCTTTTCTTTTCTTAGGTCTAAAAATTCTTTTTCTGAAAAATTTTGCCTTTTGTTTCTTATCATAAAAGATAAAAGGAAAATTTATCCTTATTGAATTATTTCTAAGTCCTTTAAGTCCTGCTGGCTGATTGTTTTAGACCAGATGCCATGAAGATTGCACTTGGCTTTAATTTGGAAATTAAAATTTTCTTGAGGATTGATTACTAGGAAAGTTATTGCTTCTCTATCTAAAGACGGATCAAATTCTCTTTTCTGAATTAATTTGCCATCCTGAAAGATTTCTATCCATTCAATATAGTGATTTGTTTCCATTGGATGAGGGATTCTGCCAATTTTGATTACCAACTCAGTTTCTTTGTTTGACTTTAAGGGACTGCTTAAACCGATAAATGGCTGGTGAAGCAATTCAATTTCTTGATTGGGAATTTGTTCCATAGTAAATTAAAATTAATTGTGGGTGGCTTGGGGGATTTGAACCCCCGACCTCTGGGGCCACAACCCAGCGTTCTGCCAACTGAACTAAAGCCACCATTTGAAAAAATGATAGCAAAAAAAATAAAAAAAGACAAGAATTGAGCGAGGGCAGACCTTGCCCAAACTCAAAGCTCAAAACGCAAAGTGCAAAGCTAAAAATTTAAATCTCAAATCTCAAATCTCAAATCTCAAATCTACATCTTAAATCTCAAAACCTTTCAATCTAAAATTTTAAATCTAACCCCGAACCATGTGAGATTCAGGATTACCCCGTACCCTCAGTGGTACGGGGTAAAATCTAAAATCCACATCTAAAAAGTCAAATCTGAATTTTAAAATCCGAAATCCGAAATCCGAAATCCGAAACAATGACCAAAATTCAAATGTTCAAATGACCACCCCCTCCTTACTCCTCCCCCTCCCAGAGGGAGGGGGAGGAAATAAGGAAGTCCTACCTATTATTTCCTCCCCCTCCCTCTGGGAGGGGGAGGAGTAAGGAGGGGGTGGGGATATTCATTTCGAACATTTAGTCATTTGAAAATTCGAATTTGTTTCGAATTTCGAAATTCGAGATTCGAATTTATTCAAGATTTTAGATTTTAATTGTAGATTTTACTTTTTACTTTTTAGATTTTAGATTTGTTTACTTTTGCGTTTTACGCTGTAGTTTTGCGCTTTGCGCTTTGCGTTTTACGCTTTAAATAATATCAATGAGTATCTATTAATATTGTTATTGACAAGAAAGAGAATATTATTATAATTTCCTTTGCGGTAAATAAAGAAGTTTCTTTCTTTATTCAGCTCGTTACTTGCTATTTGCTCTTGACAGGTTAAAATAAATTCTTATTATTTAAAAAAAAAGTTTAATGAGTTTTTTCTCTTTCAAAGAGAGGGACTAAAAAGTAAAATTTTTAAAAGCCCTTTTTGTTTGGGTAATTTTTTTGTTTGAAAAAATTATTATTTAAAGAGATGAAAAAAATAATCTTCTCTTCGGCAAAAAACTTAGAAGTTCCTGCCCACGATCTCAATGAAATACAAATTGAGTCATTTAAATGGTGGCAGGAAAAAGGATTGAAAGAATTATTTGAAGAGATTTCTCCAATTAAAGATTATACTGGCAAGGAGTTTGAGTTGTATTTTAATGACTATCATTTTGATGAACCTAAATATTCTGAGAGAGAAGCCAGAGAAAATGGAACAACTTATCAGGCAAGTTTAAGAGTTAATTGTACTCTAATTAACCATGTTTCTAAAGAAAAAAAGGAGCAAGAGGTCTATCTAGGAGAGTACCCTTTAATTACTGAGAAGGGTATTTTTATTATCAATGGAGTAGGCAGAGTAGTAGTTTCTCAAATTATTAGATCAAGTGGTGTTTATTTTGTGGCTACTCCTACTAGAGACAAGAAACTTTTTGGGGCTAAAATTATTCCTAATCGAGGTTGTTGGCTTGAATTTGAAACAGAAAATGATGGCGTGATTTATGTCAGAATTGACAAAAAAAGAAAAATTCCAGCCACAGCTCTTTTGAGGGTTTTTGGCTTGGTTACAAACGAGGAAATTTTAAAGAGATTTAGCGATGTTGATAAAGGCAGCATCAAATACATTGAAAGAACTTTAAAAAAAGATGCTTCTTTTGACGAGAATAGCGCCTATGTTGAGATATATAAGAGAATTAGACCAGGTGATTTAGCCACTCCTGAAAATGCTGGCAATCTTATTAAAGGGATGTTTTTCCGCTTTGATAGATACGACTTAGAAAAAGTTGGTCGGTATAAAATCAACCAAAGATTGAATTTGAATTTTCCTCTTGACCAAGAACACCGACTGCTTAATTTG
>Ga0190334_1000259_pt1 | contig 27521 bp, 26 predicted proteins | sample 48720478_MG_FD_161270 | JGI IMG/M metagenome (GOLD analysis project Ga0190334, IMG submission 161270) | Hydrothermal vent sediment bacterial communities from Southern Trench, Guaymas Basin, Mexico - 4872-04-7-8_MG | ecosystem: Environmental > Aquatic > Marine > Hydrothermal vents > Sediment ... | reverse complement strand
TACTTCCCATAATAAGCATCCCTCGACTCTTTTCTGTAAGATTTAAAATGATAAGAAGCCTTGAGATAATCTCCATCTGCAAGACTTAAGTATCCCTGAGCTATGTGGTCTTTTCTTTTGCCAAAGAAAACACTCCAGCTTTTTTTTGCCAGAGATTTTTCTCCGTAAAGAAAATACCCTACCCCTTTTTCAAAGTCATTTGCCGCCAGCAAAAGCAAAGGAAAAAGCAAAATAAAAATATCCTTTCTCATAAGTTTTAGTTTATAGACAGCACAGGAAAAAGTCAATCTATATCATCCGGAAAATTATCCGGCTTATTTTCGTCTGTGTGGGTTAGCTCATCTTCATTATCAATCTTTCTCTGTTTCCTTTCCATAAAATTTACTATTTTTCCTATTACAAAAACCAGGGCAAAGAACAAAAAAAGATAAAATCCCTCCTCGCTTTTTAAAATTAATACCACTAAAAAGAACACTCCCAGCATTAAAATCCAGAGGATGGAGGCACCGAAAATAAACTTTATTATTTCATATAAGCTTTCAAAGAAATCTCTCATCTGGAATATTTTACTACCAGGCAGGGATCTGTCCCCATTTTGCTCATGCATCAAACACTCAAGAGTTTAGAATTAGCAGTTATTTAAAAGGTTTAGAACGAATAAATGTATAGCTTCCCAGGGTGAATACCCCATTTTTATTTTCCAGTCCAGTTCGAAAAGTTCTCTTGCAAAGTTTTTTGAACAAACCCTGGAAATTATGTAATTAAGGCTACCCACTACCATGGCGGGTTCTTCACCTTTCCTTTTCAAGGACTCTATCACTTCACCAGCCTTTATGGGGTCGCGATTAGCTATGGCAATTTCCAGTTCCCACACAGGATATTCCCTGAGAGGAACCACAAGCTCACGGACAATGTCAACAGTTATGAGTTTTGAGGGATAAAAGAGTAGCTTCTGCACTTCATTCCAGAGATTTAATGTATCGTCTCCAGCCTGTTTTAAAAGAAGGATCATGGCATTTTTGTCTATCTTTTTACCAGCTCTTTCAAGTTCCCCCCTTATCATAGCAGCCCTTTCTCTTTCATAGGGTATCTTAAAATATTCCATTCTACAGGAGATAGATTTAAGAAGAGTTTTAAGCTCGCTCTTATCATTATTTTCAGAGGAAATAATCACCCCATTTTTTATAACCTTTTCCACAACTTCCCTCTCTGACTTTTGAACCCTCTCTTCCTTTGAATTCAAAATTCTCACCCCGGGATATGCTCTTGAAAATAGCGACGGATTTCTAATTTCCTCAAGAATCTCCCTCCAGCTCCTTTCAAACAGATAGAAAATGCGCCCTTTTTGAACAAGAGAAGAAAACCTCCGCTGTCTGGAAAGGGTGTCTCCTCCATACAGGTATATAGATTTAGAAGCCTTCAAGGATTGTACTCACTATTGAACGGGCAAAATTTCTTGCTATCTTATCTATGGTCTCTGACTGCAGAGAAAGAAAGTTCACGGCTCCTGTGCCCTGAGCTTCATATTCATCCCTGAAAGTATAGGATGAACTGGAAAAAATTACCCTTTCTGTCTTCAGGTCTTTGAGTACGAACTTTCCGGTGACAAAAACGGAAAATCTTCTTGACTCGCCAGCAGTATTGATCCCCACGGGATAAACCCTGAATCCCTCTATGCTCCCCACAAGCTCCGCATCCGCATCCTCTTTTCGGTCTACAACTTCCTTTCCCCTCCTCGCCATTTCATCTCTCAATGCAGATGTCATGTAGGTCTCAACCTCTGCTCTTGATGTATTGTTCTTTACAGGAGGAATGTAAATCTTTTTTATATAAGGTGGTAAGGTTGTTCCTGTCCCTGCAAGATGATACCCGCATGATGAAAAAATCGCTAAACTCAGGATGATTAAAACGAATTTTCTCATTTTACATGTATGCTTACTATTTTCCCAGGAACATATATAAACTTTACAATCTTTTTCCCTTCAATAAATTTCTTAACCCTTTCCAGAGAAAGCACCCTTTCCTTAATGGATTCTTCAGGTTCGTCCTTTCCAACTTCCACCCTATCTCTTACTTTCCCATTTATCTGCACAACTACTGTAATCCTTTCTTCTTCAAGGAGTTTCTCATCGTAGGAAGGCCAAGGTGCTCTGGAAATAAATCCTTCCTTTCCTGCCTCTTCCCAGATTTCTTCTGCAAGGTGAGGAGTAAAGGGAGAAATAAGATGAAGCATTGCAAATAGGGCTTCTCTAAGAGCTCCTCTTCCTGAGGCAGTACTTCTCAATCTTTCCTCGTTTTCGTTTAGGGCGTTATAGAATTCCATAAGAGCTGCAATAGCGGTATTAAAATGCATTCTATCGTGGATTTCCTCTGTCACCTTTTTGATTGTTCTATGGGTAATCTTTCTTATTTGAATAGCTTCAGGAGAAAGATCAGGTTTTAAATCCTGCTGCATTAAATCCAGATTTCTTTGAAATAGTGACCAGATTTTCTTTACAAATCTGTATGCTCCTTCAATTCCCGCATCCGACCAATCCAGGTCTCTTTCCGGTGGAGCAGCGAAGAGTATAAATAATCTTACAGCATCCGCTCCATATTTCTCTATCATCTCGTCGGGTTCCACAATATTTCCTAAGGATTTGCTCATCTTTTTCCCGTCTTTTATAACCATTCCCTGGGTAAGCAATCTTGGGAAAGGTTCAGAGAATCCGATCAGCTTTAAATCCCGTATGAACTTTGTGAAAAACCTTGCATAAATAAGATGCAAAATGGCGTGTTCAACTCCTCCTATGTATATGTCCGGAGGAGCCCAGTATTCTGCTTTTTTCCTGTCAAAGGGAGAAGAGAGGTTCTCAGGATCAGTGTAGCGCAGATAATACCAGGATGAATCAAAGAAAGTGTCCATAGTATCTGTCTCTCTTCTTGCATGACCACCGCACTTTGGACATGTTGTGTTAACAAATGTTTCAGATGTTTCCAGAGGATTACCTTCGCCTGTAAACTTTACGTCTTTAGGCAAAGTCACAGGAAGTTTCTCTTCCGGAACAGGAACAACCCCACATTTTTCGCAGTACACTATTGGAATTGGTGTTCCCCAGTAGCGCTGCCTTGAAATTCCCCAATCCCTGATCCTGTAATTTACAGCTTTATTTCCAAATTGACGGTCCTCTGCAAGGGCTATCATCCTTTTAATTGCTTCTTCACTCCGCAGACCTGTAAAACCAGCTGAATTTATAAGAATCCCTTTTTCTTCATAGGCTTGCTTCAATGGAAGCTCTATGTCACCGTCTTCTGGAACTATAACCACTTTTATCGGAAGATTGTATTTCCTTGCAAACTCAAAATCTCTCTGGTCATGGGCTGGAACGGCCATAACCGCTCCCGTTCCATATTCCATAAGCACATAATTTGCAATCCATATAGGTATTTGCTCTCTTGAAAAGGGATTTATTGCATATCTTCCTGTAAATATTCCTTCCTTTTCAGGTTCCTCTTCCCTGGAGAATCTTTTTTCTTTTATCTTTTCCTGACACCATTTAAGAATTTCTTCTTCCTTTGGAGTACCTCTTACAAGGTCTTCCACAAAAGGATGTTCAGAGGAAAGGACAAGATAGGTAGCCCCATAAATAGTATCGAGACGGGTGGTGAATACTCTTATTTTTTTCTCAAGTCCCACGACCGGAAAATCTATCTCCGCTCCTTCAGACCTTCCTATCCAGTTCTTCTGCATTACAAGAACTCTTTCTGGCCATTTTCCCTCAAGTTCTTTATGCCCTTCAAGAAGTTCATCTGCATAATCTCTTATTTTCAAAAACCACTGTTTTAGCTTTCGTTGTTCTACAGGGGTACCGCATCTCCAACATTTACCCTCCTTTACCTGTTCATTTGCAAGCACTGTATTGCACTTAGGGCACCAGTTTACCCACTCTTCTTTCCTGTAAGCCAGACCGAGCTGGTACATTTTTAGAAAGAACCACTGGTTCCATTTGTAATACATAGGATCGCAGGTTGCAATTTCTCTGTCCCAATCATAAGTTATTCCGAGGGATTTTAGCTGTTTTCTCATGTGAGCTATATTGTCATAGGTCCATTTCTTCGGTTCAATTCCATGCTGAATTGCTGCGTTTTCAGCTGGAAGGCCAAGTGCATCCCACCCTATTGGATGTAGCACATTGTAACCTTTTTTCCACATAAATCTTGCAACAACATCTCCTATGGAGTAATTACGAACGTGCCCCATGTGTAATCTTCCTGAAGGATATGGGAACATTTCTAGAACATAATATTTCTTACCTTTAAAATCCTCTGCATGAAACGACCTGGCCTTTTCCCATCGGTCCTGCCACTTCTTTTCGATGGACTTGAAATCGTATTCCTTCATATTCTCCTCCAGTCAGACTATCTTAAAAGGAATTCGTCATTAAGTCAATTGGAGCCTGTTTCTATCCTGTCTTCTATATCGAAGGTGCCGAGCAAAATGTATTTCTCGCTCTTGGCGAAATACAGGCGGCAAATTACAGGCTCCCAGAAGGGATTATCCATTAATGCTTTGATCGAAGAACCCGCATAGCCACCATCTGAGGTCATCGTAATAACTTCAGATACTCCGCCGGGCTTTAGAGGCTTTCTGATTGCAATCTTGTAGGAAGTCCCGAGCTTCATTTCTGACCTTTTCCTTAAAAAGACAGCATTAAAGGCGATAAAATTTATGGGTTTCTTTCCCACATTTTTCACCCTGAATGAAATTGTAGGAGCAATAAACACTTCCCAGGGTTTTACCATAGATTTTAAAGGTGGAGTAGAAGGAATCCACTTGGACTGAAAATCCACTATTTTTATAGATGCAGCAATATCCTCAGGTTTCTGTTCAAAAGCATAGAAAACCAGTGATAAAATAAACCCTGCTATAAGAGCCACAAGAAGGAAATATAAACTACTTCTGCTTGTTTGCACCTTCTCTTAATCCTCCAATTTTTTCTCTATAGGAAAAGTTCCCAGGTCAACGAGTCTTCCTCCCGGTATCCCGGCAATGATTCTCACCTCAGCCTGTTTCCAGTATGGATTGCTCTTAAAGCTTTCCTTTGAGCTTGCTCTAAAACCATAAGGGCTACGCAGAAAAATTTCTTTGCTCTTCTCTCCGGGCTTTATTGCTTCTCTCTGCGGAAAAGCTTTGTAGTCGTAACCCAGAGCTTTTTCCTCATTTACCAGTTTGAATTCCGCATTAAAGTAAAGAATACGTACGGGTTGGGACCCGGTATTTTTTAGCCTAAATCTAATGGAAGGAACATAAACCACTTCCCAGGGTCTGACCTGAGGACCGTATTTCTGAACCCATTGAGTTTTTATGTCTACCACCTTAATCCATTTCTTTACCTGCTCTGGAGAAGGACCCTGAGAACAGCTGATTAAGGTTATTATTAAAATTATTGGTATAAGAAAAATCCACTTCTTCATTTTTCACCTCTATATTATTTTACCATCTAAGAATTCAATAACCTCAAAAAGAGAATTCACAAACACCACCTTATTTTTATATTCTTTTTTTACTTCTTCGCTTATAACCTTATCTATTATAAAAACATTCCTGAATGTGAATGGCTCAGCTGCTTTAATATCCAGCACATTATCTCCAACATAAATACATTCTTCACTTTTTAACCCGAGAAGTGAAAGAGCCCTGTTCATTGCTTCAGGATATGGCTTATAAACTCCATCGTCTCTTGTAACAAGAACGTCAAGAGGAATTTTTATTTTGGAAATTAATTTCTTTGCAAGTTCTCTCGAATTGTTAGTAAGAACCCCTATCTTAACATTTCTATCCTTTAGGAAATTTATAAGTTCTTTTGCACCTTCAGCAACCTTCCCTTTGCTTGTGGCTTCTCTTTCCATTTTTTCAAGCAATTTGAATTTTCTGGACCTTTCGGGTTCTTCGAGACTGTTCAAATGGTCAAGAATTAGGCCCTCTCTTACCCCAAGTCTTCTCTTAATTTCCTTCCAGTTATAAGGGGAAACAAATAGTGTTCCATCAAGGTCAAATATTGCCCCTTTAAGGGAGAAGGAATTCTTCAACATCTTTTCCTGTTCTTTTTTTAAATGTGCACGCAAGGGACTCTGCGCCATCTCTATCCTCATCCAGAATAATTTTCTCTACCCTTCTCCAGGGAAAAAAGAAAGTGGAAATCGCCGTTCCCTTTTTCCCTCCGTTTACCTCTATTATCCAGGTATTGAAGGATTCCACATTGAGCCCTCTTATTATAAGGCCACTGGGATGTAATTTTAGAATCACCCCGAAATACCTTTCCTTGGGAGTTTCAAGATATGCGATAACGATTGAATTTTCTTTAATTATGCTCATATTAATATATTACAACTCCTGCATAACCCACCACGGGTTCTTCCCCTGATACCTCACCTGAATTAGAATAAGAAAGGAGCTCCGCACGTTCTGCGCCCAATTTTAAAGAAGCATCAATCATAATGGCTGTGGGAATGTATCCGCACATTGATATATCGTTTTCAAAAACTGTTCTCAAAAGTCCTTTCCAGTCAAGAGCTACTATCCTTTCCAGTGCTTTCATATCCTTTTCCTTTGCCACATAGGACGGAACATAATGACTCATATCCGAACTGGCAACAACAAGCACTTTGCCTGGATATGAATTGACGGCTTGAGAAATGGCTGTTGAGATATCCGTTATCTCGTCAATACCGAGCGGGGCAAGCACTATGGGAACGATTTTTATTGAAGGATTTAAATACTGAAGGAACGGTACCTGGACCTCAACTGAGTGTTCCTTTAAATGAGCAAGATAGTCTTCTTCAAGGACGGAAGAACCTTTAAGAATTGAGCTGGCAAGGTATTCATCTATTTTCACTATCCCGAGAGGAGTTTCCCATTCCCCTTCCGTTAAAATAGATGCTTTTGTTCCCAATCCTGTATGATTTGGGCCCATAATTATAGCAACCTCAGGAGCATATATAGAAGAATAGACCACCGCAGCAACATGGCCAGAATAAATATATCCGGCATGCGGAACCATCACTCCCTTGGCATCATAAAGTTTTTGGGGAGTAATATCCATGGCCGTCTCCAGCCATTTCAAGAGGGAATCTCTGGAACCAGGATAAAAAAGTCCGGCTACAGCCGCTTTCCTCCTCATTTTAACCTCCTTAAAACTGATTTATTAAAACCTGAATAAAAGGTTTTCCTGAAAGGAGACTTACTTCTAAAAATCTCCAGAGTATAGAAAAACCCGTTTATGCCAAGGACTGGCACTATCTTATTATCATCTAATCTATATGAAATTCCTACCATTGGATAAAGCTTCAGAAGTCCATGATATGAGGAAATTTCAACGGAAAGGAAACCTCCTATGGCCTTCCGGTGAAACTCCTCTGATTCAAGGGCCTCTGCGAAAACTGATGAATAAATACCATCTACAAAGAGATGAGGATTTGAAATACCCTTCCTAATATTCGCAATTCGGAAGCTAACCTCACCATAAATAAGTGCGCCTTCCCTCAGGACCTGTTCTCCCCAGGAAATGGTCTTATAGGTAATTCCGGAGGGGTTGTCTTGATCATTACCATAGGAAATAGAAAGAAAAATGCCTGAGTTTCTCACCGGTGAGGCTAAAAATCCCGCATCAATAAAATAACCTTTGCGATTTATATGGCTTCCAGTCCAGTTGTCTTCAATTTCAATCTGCGGGGATATGTAAAACTTAATTCTGTTGGTTTGATTACTAAAGATAAAATCACCAGCTCCTGATAGAGAGGCCCTTCTTTCTTCTCCCACACGGTCTGCAAAAGAAAAATAAAAATAAGAACTCCGAAGAGCTTTTCTTTGGGATCTGAAGATGGGAAGTGCAAATCCCACATCCATTTCCTTCTCCTGTGGATAAATTTTTAAGGATAAATCGAGTATAACCGGGGAAGGAGAAAAACTATAGAAGTTGAACTCAAGTCTGTCGGAAGCTGTCTTACTAGAACTGAAAGTAACCTGATAAAAATTTTCATCCAATGAATCATGACCTATTGCACCAAATTCAACTATATCCTCTTTCCTCCATAAATTAACAAAGTAAAGGTCTGGAAATAGCAGAGATGCTAAATTGTAATTTCTTAAAGGTCTACTATAATTAGGGACTTCTTGCGCATTTATATCCTCAAGCCGAGACCAAAAAATTTCCTCCCCCCTGAGTATAGTATTGTACAGAACTTTTTTCCCATCAGAAATTCCCAAACAAAAAACGCTGTCATTGTACAAAGCAGGGCTCTCACAAAATCCAGTTTTGGTAATTCTCAATATCTTTCCATCCTTCCACAAATAAGCCTCCCATATGCCATCTTCATTTGCTGAAAAAATTAAACCCTTTCCTGTGAAACTTAAATTAGTCTCTGTAAAAGGAGTCTGGGTAAGCCTTTTCAGGACTCCTTCTTCCAGGACATAAAGGTCTGACCCTATGCCGTCCTTCCTCGCACCCAAAAATATTTCTTTCTTAGAAACAGTTATGTCATATATTTCCAATTCTTCTGTTCTCAACAATTTTTCCTTTACTCGAGTTTCAAGGTTCATTTTGTAAAGGACAGAACCACAGCAACCATCGGAGAATGAATAATAAAGTTCTCCATCAAAAACAGCAAAAGCTTTTATAGGTCCCTTGAAAATTATCTTCTTTTCTCCTGAAAGGAGGTCAACTGAAATTATTTCTCCGACATTTCCGTAACCTAAGTTAATTTTGTTATTAAAACCTGGCGCAATTTCAGGTCTTGCGTAATACAATTTTCCATCACCAAATTTAAAGGGAAGATAAACAGGGTCCCAAGCTATAATCCTTCTTTTGCCATTGTCAGGGTCCAATTCAACTATAGAATATGAGGGTATGTAATATCCAGCAAAGGGCAAACTGATTTCAAGGACAGAAAGGTACAACTTTCCCTCATATTCTCCAAGCCATTTTATATCATCTGCCTCAAAAATTACTTTTTTGTGGCTGACTTTCCATTGAGAAACGAAGTCCTTATAAAGAGCTTGAAAGTTTCTCCCGAATGTTTTTCTATACGCTCCTGGAGTTATTCCCACAAATTGCAAAATCGACCTACCATAGGCCGAAATAAATTCACTGAGAGAATTTTCTCCATATTTTTCTGCCAGAAATTTTGTAAATTCCCCCCCATATATGTACCTCATGGAATAAAAAGGATATACAAGGGGTTCTCCCATTAAAAAAGAAAGATCAAAAGGCTTTGAATTTTTCATATATGCACTGTAAAACCCCTCGTTTAATCTACCTTCATAGGGCACCAGGGTAGATTCAGAATAAACGGCCATTCCCTCCACAAGACTCTGAGGTAGTATTAGCTGGGGTAACAATACTCTTCCGAAAAGGACTCTTAAAATATGATAGATACCCCCCATGCTTGTAAGATGAACCGCATGGGTAAATTCGTGAACTGAAACCTGCCTCCACCAGCTCCTCATGGTACCGAATTCCGGATGAGGATAGGGTGGAGAAGTAAAAATGTGTATGGAAGGGACAAATGGATCGGTGTATCCGTTACTTTCAAGCCCTAAGTCTTGAATTACAACAATGGTTTTTTCTCGATAATTTGAGCACAGGTCTGAAACCTTTTCATAATATTGCTCAAGATAAGTCACCACTTTAATGGCTTCCCCCTCCCTGCCTTCTGGATAATAAATTACGAAATGTTCGCTTTCAATAGTTTCCCAGGCAAGAAGGGGGAAAATAAGAAAGAAAGCCGCTATAGCTTTCTTCAGCATAAAAAAACTTTATAATCTTTCGGATATGGTTTTACCCTGCATGAATAGTAATAGATAATCTCTTCCACCTGCCTTGGAATCCGTTCCGCTCATGTTAAACCCACCAAAGGGATGAACTCCCACAAGAGCACCGGTACACTTCCTGTTGATATAGAGATTTCCAACATGGAAGAGTTTCTTGGCCTTTTCTATCTTTTTGCGGTCTTTCGTAAAGACTGCTCCTGTAAGCCCGTATATAGTTCCATTGGCAATTCTTATGGCATCGTCAAAGTCCTTAGCTTTTATCACAGAAAGAACGGGGCCGAAAATTTCCTCCTGCGCAATTCTTGCGTTTTCCGGAACATCAATAAAAACGGTTGGCTCAATATAAAAACCATCTTCTCTTGCTTTGTTACCGCCCAGAATCAGCTTACCTTCGTTTTTACCTATTTCAATATAGGCCATTATTTTATTTTCTGCTGCCTGGTTTATGACAGGACCCACGGGATAGTTCTCATCGGCAGGACCTATCTTCAGCTGTTTTGTCTTTTCTATAACAAGCTCAATTATCTTATCGTAAATTGGTTCTACTGCAATTAATCTTGAACCAGCGGAACATTTCTGACCCTGATAACCAAAAGCGGAAGCAACAATACCTGCTGCGGCTTCTTCCAGGTCAGCATCTTCAGCTACTATAATAGGGTCTTTGCCTCCCATTTCAGCTATAACTCTTTTAATCCATATCTGACCCGGGGCTGTCCTTGCAGCAAGCTCATTAATTTTAAGGCCTACATCCTTTGACCCAGTAAAAGCAATCATCCTTGTTTTAGGATGGGTCACAAGGTAATTCCCTGCAATAGAACCCGGTCCTGTGACAAAGTTTAAAACTCCTTTGGGAAGGCCTACTTCTTCCATAAGTTCAACAAATCTGGTTGCTATTGCTGGGGCATCGGAGGCAGGCTTAAGAACTACGGTATTTCCTGTAACAATAGCTGCGGTGGTCATCCCAAGAAGAATAGCAAGTGGAAAGTTCCATGGTGGGATAACAACAACCGGGCCAAGAGGAATATAGTAATATTCATTATATTCTGGAGGATATGGGGTAAGAGGCTGATTTCCTGCAAGGCGAAGCATTTCTCTGGAATAAAATTCAAGATAATCAATAGCTTCGGCAACGTCACCATCTGCCTCTGCCCAGTTTTTCCCCACTTCGTACACCATCCATGCAGCAAACTCATATTTTCTTTCCCTTAGCCTCTTAGCAGCCCTCAAAAGAATGGCGGCTCTTTCCTCGGCAGGGTAAAATCTCCATTCCTCAAAAGCCCTTAAAGCTGCCTGGAGAGCTTTTTCCGCATCTTCCGTATTTCCTTTCTGGTAATAACCTACTACTTCGTCCTTTTTTGAGGGATTGATAGAGACGAAGGTCTCACCTGAAGTGCTATCCACCCACTCTCCATCAATATAAAGCTTGCCCTTATCAGGGAAAGAAGCCCGAACCTTCTTAAGGGCCTCTTCCATCTTTCTCCTGTTTTCCGGAATGGAAAAATCTGTGAAGGGTTCATTTCTGAATTCGGGTAACATTTTTACCTCCTTTTATGAAAATTCCTTAAATTGAATATACCATTTTTTTTTTATACCTTCTATAATTAAATAGTCGGATGAAAAAGCTAACTTTTCTTGTTTCCATAATCATATCGGCGATATTTCTTTACCTCTCTTTTTCCAACTTCAATCTTCATGAGACCCTTAGCTACGTAAAACGCACAGATATTGGAATGCTTCTTTTAGCATCTCTGATTTTCATAATTTCTTTTATATTAAGAGGAATAAGATGGAAAATAATTCTTGCAAAAAGCGGAACGGTCTCTGCCAGGATTGCAATTGCAAATATTTTCGTTGGTCAAATGGGAAATAATATTCTGCCGTGGAGAATGGGCGACCTCTGGAGGCTTTTCCTCCTGAAAAAACAAGAAAATGTTTCCATGGCATCTTCAGGGGCTGGTCTTGGCATAGAAAGGCTATATGATGGGATAACAATCATAATCCTGGGTATCATAAGCAGTTCCATATATTCCGTTTATGCAAAAATGCTAAGGGCTTTGTACTATCTTGCCGGCGCAGTGGCACTTATTGTCATTCTTGTAGTGGCATTTTTTAAAATTTTCAAGAATAAAGAGGGAAAACTTATAAAAAACATAATGCTGGGGATTTCAACAATGAAGGATCCCAGGACATTTCTCTCTCTGATTGCTTTCTCTCTGATTATATGGTGTATAGAAAGTTTATCATTTTACTTCTTTTACCTCTCCTCAGGATTTCGCCTTACAATACTTCAGATTTTCTTTGTGGTTTTTGCGCTTAATATAGCTCTCCTGATACCTGCTGCTCCTGCAAGCCTTGGCACCTTTGAATATGCAATTGTTTTTTCCTCCAAACTTTTTCATATTTCCAAGTCGGCAGCAGTTTCCCTGGCAGTTACAATACATTTTATGAGATTCCTGTCCATAAACCTGGTAGCTCTGTTTTTGATGCTTGTATTGGGAATGAAGGTAAAAGAAGAAATTATAGAACTTGAAGAGGCCGCTCAATTGCAGGATGAGTCTTCTGGATAAACTTAAGAAATACGAGGAAGGTGATTTCACATACATAGAAGGTAATTTTCCACCCGTATTTTGTAAAAGCCGGGGGCTGGAAATAACGGATTGTCAGGGGAATACGTACATTGATCTGAGCAGTTTTTTTGGGGTGAGCATTCTGGGACACTCACCTGACTTTGTAAAAAAGATGGCAGAAAAGGAATTTTATCACTCAATGGGCGACTTAATTCCCTCCAGGGAAAAAATAGAGCTTCTTGAAAGACTGGCGAAGCTCCTTGGCGGGAATATGAAAGGTATCCTTGTACAGAATGGCTCGGATGCTGTAGAAGCATGTCTTAGAACCGCATATATTTACAAAAAATCAAGAAAAATTATTGCATTTGATGGAGCATACCATGGAACAGGACTCGGAGCTTTGAGTGCCACTTATGGAAAGCACTTCAGGAAAAAATTTGAGAAAATTCTGCCATTTGAAGCAAAATTCTTCCCTTTTTCAGAAAGCTCTCTTAAAGAAATAGAAAGCTCTGTAAAAAATGAAGATATATCCGCCATAATAATTGAGCCCATTCAGGGAAGAGCGGGAATAAAGCTGGCACCCAAAAAACTTCTTGAAGGACTGCGAGAAATAGCATCTTCTTTTAATGTGCTGCTTATATTCGATGAAATATACACCGGTTTTTATAAAACCGGCTTCCCCTTCGCAAAGGACTTTTTTAATATAGAGCCGGACCTTATAGCCATAGGAAAGGCACTTTCTACAGTTTTTCCTATATCTGCATGCATGGGAAAGTCTGAGATAATGGATATCTGGGGAAAAACTTCAGGAGAGGCTTCCTATACATACACTTTTTCTGGAAATCCTTTTTTATGCAGAGTTTCCCTTGCTGCTCTGGATGAATATGAAAGAATAAATGCGGCAGAAAAAGCCAGGGAAATAGAAGGATGGGTAAAGGAACTGTCAAAACCTTTGAAGGAAAAGGGCCTTATAAAGGAAATCAGGGGAATCGGAATACTGTGGGGTTTCGATTTCAAAAACCCCGGTTATGGATACCAGATTTTTAGAAAATTACTTGAAAAGGGGTGGATTACTATCCCATCCGGATTAAATGGTGAAGTGCTGGAGATAATTCCTCCTCTTATAGTAGACAGAAGCACTCTTAAGCGATTTTTCTCAACTCTTGAATTCCTTGTAGAAGAATTATTACTTTAATAAATGTTTCAACCAAGTCTTTCTTCTCAAAGGTCTGTCATTTTTTATTCCCCAGCGGAGAGAGTCATAATCCCCTACAATACCTACATATTTTCTTGCCCTCGTTATTGCTGTGTAAACAAGATTTCTCTGGAGCATTATCCAGTGCTGTTTTACCGTAGGAAATATTACCGCTGAATATTCACTCCCCTGGGATTTGTGTATGGAAATAGCATAGGCAAGAACAAGGTCCTCCACATCCTCTTCCCAGAGCAGAATTTCTCTACCGTAGAAATTCACAATCAGTGTTTTTTCATCTCCATCAACAACCCTTCCTATTTCTCCATTGAAGATTTCTTTTAAGTAGTTGTTGTAGGTTTGCATTACCTTATCTCCCACTTTAAATTTCTTTCTCCCGATTTTTATTTCTCTGCCTTCCGGATTTAACCTTTCCTGAAGTTCTCTGTTTAGTCTTTCCACACCCACTTCTCCCTTATACATAGGGGATATAACCTGAATCTCCTCAGTAAGTGGGTGCAGACCAAGTCTCTGCGGAATTTCTCTGGTTGCGAGGTCCATTATCTTTTCAAATACTTGCTTTTCAGGGAAGAATTCAAATTCTCCTCCCTTTTCTGTATAGGGGATAAGTCCCTGCCTAATTCTTCTTGCGTTTTCTGCTATCAAACTGCCTTCTTTTTGTCTGTATATCTTCTTCAAAAATACTGCGGGAAAAAGTCCGCTCGAAATTATGTCAGAGAGTATGTTTCCCGGACCCACAGAAGGAAGTTGATCTTTGTCACCAACGAGTATCAGTCTTGCTCTTACAGGAAGGGCTCTAAGCACTGCCCTGAAAAGCCAAGCATCTATCATGGAAGTCTCGTCAAGTATAAGAAAATCCACATCAAGAGGCCTCGCCTGATTTCTTTCAAACTCCATCGAAAAAGGGTCGAATTCCAGCAAGCGGTGGATCGTGGTAGCTTCGAATCCAGTGGCTTCTGTCAACCTTTTGGCTGCTCTTCCTGTTGGCGCTGCAAATTTTACCTTCATTCCCTTTGCCTTTGCTACCAGACCTATGAACTTTATTATGGTAGTTTTACCGGTTCCAGGCCCTCCGGATATAACAAGGAACCGTGAGGATAGTGCATTTTCTATAGCCTTCTTCTGAAGTTCATCAAGCTCTATTGGAAATGAGTTAGCAACCTGCCTGAAGGAATCAGAGAGGTCTTCCAGGGGAAGCAACTCCTGAACATCTCTCATCTTTAGAAGGGCCTCTGCAATTTCTGCTTCCCAGAGAAAGTATTTTTTCAATCCCACCTTTTTGTCCCTTATAACAAAATCTCTGGAAAGAAGGGCACTTTCAAAATTATGCTGAGAAATTTCCAGATAGGATAACTTCTCCCACAATTTTTCCTTTTCCATGTAAGTGTTGCCACTGGCAGCTTCCTGTTCCAGTAAATACACAATGGCGGCGTGGGCCCTTTCTTTACTATCTAACGGCACCCCAAGTCTCTTGGCAATGGAATCCGCCTTTTTAAATCCGATTCCCCTGAACTCCAAGGAAAGGCGATAAGGATTTTCCAGAATAACCTTTTTCGTCTCCTCGCCGTAATGTTCCACAATCTTCCTTGCAATGGAAGAAGGAATAGATAATTCTGAAAGAAAAATTAATATTTCTCTTTTTTTCCCCAGGTCCACAAAAAACTCCTGCAGTTTTTTCGCCTTCTCTTCTGTTATCCCTCTTATATCGGTCAACCTTTCAGGGTTGTTAAGAATGGTATCAAGGGTTTTCTCTTTAAACGTTTCAACGATCTTTCTGGAAGTTTTTTTTCCAATCCCCTTAATGCCTGCAGAATATATTACTCTTTCAATCCCACTTGATCTGATCTCATGGGAAACCACTTCCTCCACGGAAAATTCTCTTCCGTATTTTCCTTCCTTCCACCTTCCTTCAAGAACCACATATTCTCCTTCCGTAAGAAAGTCCAGCTCTCCAGAGGCTTTTACAGAACCCTGCTCTGTCTTTAAAAGAACCACGGCAAAGCCTGGAGTTTCGTATATCTTTTTTTCTACCTCTCCCTCTATTTTCACTACAGCATTATAGCACATTAAAAATGGTGCAGAATTGAAAGCGAATTTCTCTTATTTGAAAAGGGACAGACCCCAATTTTTTAAAGTTTACTAAAATGGTAGAATATAAAGATGGACGAACTTAAAATTGCAGAAGATTTAATCAATGGAAAAACAACAGAGGCATTAAAGGATATAAATGACTATTACAGCAACATCAGGGAAAAATCAGCTTATATCCTGGGAAACATCAACTCAATTCCAATTGAAGAAATAAAAAAATCACTTAATATTTTCCCTCCGGAAACTGCCATCCGAATTCTGATTTACCGTGCATTAATCGGAGAAAGCGGGCTGGAGGAGGAAATTCTTCAGGGAATTGGTGTTTTTGACTTAAATGACCTCGATATGAGAGCCCTAAGCTCAATAGGACTTTTCCCGCAAAGCGGAAAATCTCCAAAGCCTGAAAATTATCTTAAATTCGTCAGAGAATCTTTTTCCCCTTTTAACCTTACTACAAACAGACTATTCGCAACCGCCTCTGCACTCAGCATGAAAAATCACGGCCCCAATCCTGAACTTTTCAAGGAAGCCCTTAACCGACTGAGTGCCTGTACTGACTATTTTGAGGCAACAGAGGGAGTAATAGAACTCATCGAAGCCATGGAAGGAAAGCTCAAGGAAGTATGCAGAGACGCTGTGGAATTTTCAAGATGGGTACTTTTCGACAGCGAAAGAAGCAGAATTCTCTCGAAAATTGCAGAAGTCCTCAGAAAGGAAGGAACCCTTTCTGGAGATTCCGCCGAATATCTTCTTCTTGCAGCAAGAGAAATAGAAACTACCCCTTTCAGATTCGAAGCCATAATGGAAATAATGAAACAGATGAAAAAATCTGGACTCATTGAGCTTTCCTTAGAATTTTTAAGCAAAATAGAAAACAGTTTCTGGCAGGGTGGAATAGCATATGAACTTTTAAAAGACAGGGATGTCTCATTTTTTGAAAAGGCTCTATCATTCGTGTATGACCCTTATTGGAGACTTCTTATAAAATTAAAAGCAAACCCTGAGCCTGAAAAAGAAATAGAAACAGTGAAAGAGTTTATAGAGGATGAATTTCTCCCCATGAGCATAAAAGTTAATTCTCTTAAATTGATATTGGGAGAGCTAAGTGAAGAAGCAAAAAAGCTTGCTGAAAACTTTATTAATACAGAAGGAACTGAACAAGAACTACCATCAGCTTATGAAAATCCTTCAAAAGAGAGCGAAGCCAGCCTTGATGAAGAAGTTGAAATTTTCCTTTCAATGGAAATTACGGAAAGAGATTATCTATCACGGAAACTCACCAGGAAAGTTTTTAAACAGAAAAACAGAGCTAAATATAAGGCTTTTCTTGCCCAGCTTGTACATCATCCTCAGGCTTTAGAACTTGCTCTGTGTGAAAAACTGAAAAATGACTACCCGGACGAGTCAGATAAAGTAATAGAGCTTCTTTCCTGATTCTCTATAATTAATCCAGCAAACTTGACAGATAGTGTATAATATCAACTGGAGAGCGGGGTGGAGCAGTCAGGTAGCTCGTTGGGCTCATAACCCAAAGGTCGGTGGTTCAAATCCACCCCCCGCAACCACTTTTAGTTCAACCTCAAATCAACTTTTTCAATAAAGCCTTCTGCTATCTTTCTCATATTTTCCATCCTTTCTTTTGAATAAGAGTTTGGCATAAAAGCAGGCTGGAGCGTATCGCCAGGCCTGTACATCTGAAGAGCATATCTTTTCGCTCCTTTTATCATTGTGGCTATCTTTCTTATGTCTGATTCATCCACTATCCCTGGAACAAGGGTTGTTCTGAACTCATAATCGGTATCATTCCACAAAAGCATTTCCATGCTTTCTCGAATCCTTTTAAAATTGCATCTTCCTCCTGTGGCAAGGGAATATTTATCAGGGGAAGTTTTAATGTCCATTGCAATATAATCCACAAGATTGAGAAGACTCTCCAATCTTGAAGGAAAGGCTCCGTTCGTATCAACCTTGACCTCAAGGCCAAGCTCCTTCACCCCCTTAACAAGGCCTCTCAGTTCTGGAAAAAGCAGGGGTTCCCCTCCGGTTATTGTAACCCCATCTATTAATTTCCTCCTCTTGCTTATTTCTTCTATAGCTTTTTCTATACTTATATTTGGAACGCTTCTAACTTTTTCAGGGATCACAAGGTCACTGTTATGACAGAAAGGACAGCGGAAATTGCATCCACCTATAAAAACAACCGCGGAAATCTTCCCTGGAAAATCAAGGAGACTTATCCCTTGAATTGCTTTTATCATCTTCCCCTTCTACTCTATACCCTTTCAAATATTTCCTCTGCTTGAATTCCTCCTGTTTTCCTTTATTCCAGTTCTGTACCGGACGATAATATCCCACCACTCTTGAATAAACTTCCGTGGGAATTACTTTTACCTTCATTTTTCCCTCCAAAATTAGACTCTTTTTATAACTATCTTTACATTATTTAACCCATCAGTCCGTGCTGAAGAAGACTCGGAATCCTCGACAATCCTGTAAGCTCCATCCTGAAATTCTTTTAACTCTTCTATATTCATTTCAACCTCCACCCCAAACCGGGCAATTTCCTCATCGCTATGAGGATATGGGCAATAATAGTGTTCCCCCGCAATGTATCCATGAACAGGACAAATTGAAAATGTAGGGGTAATACTAAAATAGGGCATTCTGTAATTGTTTACGATTTTCCTAACAAGACTCTCTACCATCCTCCAGTCATATATGGCTTCTCCAATAAAGAGATGAACCACTGTGCCTCCTGTAAACAGAACCTGCAGATCGTCCTGATGTTCCAGCACTTGGAAAATGTCTTCAGCTTCATACACGGGCATGTGTACTGAGTTTGTATAATAAGGGGCATTCACAGAGCCGGAGGTTATGATATTAGGAAATTTTTCCTTATCTCTCTTAGCCAGCCTGTAAGAAGCTCCCTCAGCGGGGGTAGCTTCGAGATTGTAAAGATTTCCGGTCTCTTCCTGAAAATCAGAAAGCTTTTTTCTCATGAAGGTCAAGATTTCTATTGCCCACTGGCGAGCTTCAGGGTCTGAAATGCTAACCCCAAGGAGATTTAGAGCTGCCTCATTCATTCCTATAAGGCCGATGGTTGAAAAATGGTTGGCCCAGTATTTTCCCTCAAGCCTCTTTATCTCTTCAAGATAAACACGTGAGTATGGAAACAGCCCTTTTTCTGTAAGGTCTTCCACTATCTTTCTCTTTATTTCAAGGCTGTCCTTTGCTATTTCCATTAATGTCTCAAGCTTTTCCAAAAATTCTTCTTTGCTCCTCGACAGATAGGCAATTCTCGGCATGTTGATGGTTACCACCCCAATAGAACCGGTAAGCGGATTTGCCCCAAAAAGCCCGCCTCCTCTCTTTTTCAGTTCCCTGGTATCCAGTCTCAATCTACAGCACATGCTTCGGGCATCCTCGGGCTTCATATCTGAATTAACAAAATTGGAAAAATAAGGGATGCCGTATTTCCCTGTCATTTCCCATATTGGTTTAAGAGCCTCATTCTCCCAGTCAAAATCCCTGGTAATGTTGTATGTGGGAATCGGAAAGGTAAATATTCTTCCCTTTGCATCTCCCTGCATCATTAGTTCTGCATATGCACGGTTTATCATATTAACTTCTTTTTGAAATTCTCCATAAGTCGCATTCATTTCTTCGCCTCCGACTATCGCTTTCTCTTCCTTCATGAATTCTGGAACCTTAAGGTCAAAAGTGAGGTTTGTAAACGGCGTCTGGAATCCAACTCTTGTGGGCACATTGACGTTAAAAAGAAATTCCTGCATTGCCTGCTTCACCTGTTCGTACGAAAGCCCATCTTTCGCCACAAATGGTGCAAGGTAGGTATCAAAACTGGAAAAGGCCTGAGCACCTGCTGCCTCACCCTGCAAGGTGTAGAAAAAATTAACAATCTGGCCAAGGGCGGTCCTGAAATGCCTGGCAGGAGAAGCCTCCACTTTCCCGGCAACCCCTCCAAAGCCTCTCAAAAGCAGGTCTTTCAGGTCCCATCCTACACAATATGGGGCAAGAACACCCAAGTCATGGATGTGGAACTCTCCCTCACTATGAGCTCGTCTAATTGGCTCAGTATAAATCTTATTAAGCCAATAGCGGGCGGTCAGGGAAGAAGAAATATGAAAATTAAGTCCTTGTAGTGAATAACTCATATTGGAATTTTCCCTTACTCTCCAGTCATTCTGATTGAGATATTTCTCTATTATTTCCTCAGCTGAAGAAAAAACTGCAAATAAGTCTCTTGCCTCAGCCCTTTTCTGTCTGTAAAGAATATAGGCTTTAGCAACCTCCTCATACCCAGCCTTCATAAGTGCTCGCTCTACCTGATCCTGGATTTCTTCCACATGCGGAACATTCCCTTTAATGAAAAAATTCTCATAAAGGTGTCTCTCTACATCTCTTGCTACTCCTATAAAATCACCGTCCACTCCTGTAGCTTTCATTGCCCTGAAAATAGCAAACTCAATCCTTTTTCGTTCATATTCAACAATTCCACCATCCCTTTTTCTGACAAGCCATTTCATTTTTCCTCCTCAATATTTTGTGCTCTAAAAATTTTTTACCACAACATTTTGTTAATATCAAAAAATTTCGACAAGAAAAATCACTTATCAGCACATTTGCGGAAGAGCTTAATATATGAAAGGAATAAGAAGGAAGGCAGGAAAAAGTCTTTTGAAAAAGTAAAGCTCTTCTCAGAAAACCATAAAATAATTTGCCTGGATATTCTCAAGCCGGTCTTGCTGAATCAGCTTATTTAAATCTTCGCTGATGTCCAACCAAAAAGCTTATAAAAAAATTGCCCGGCCTTTCCCTCCAATCCCTTGGATTTGCGTCACTTTACGTGACGAGGGAGCCGGGCTATAAATTAAAAGATAGAACAATTTTTCTATTTTTCAATATTTTTCCCCTCTTTTTTGTAAGGGAAAGGTATAAACTGAACTGAAGGTCTGTGCTGTATAGGTTGAGGGAATAGCTCCATTAAATCGTAAACCAAGGTGGGAATTTCAGTGGAAACCTCTAACCCGAGTTCCTTTAATTTATCTATTGTAAGGGGATAGTCATGTGTCCATCCACCAGAAGTAAGCTTTTCAGATATTTCTCCTGCTCTCTCTCCCATTTTTTCATATAGAAGCTCTTCTACAAATTCTTTCATCTGCTTAATTGCTTTCTTTGCCACATCCAAAAGAATAAGGGTATTGTCATCCATATCCTTTGGGTCTTTCATCTCCGCTGCTTTTATAATACTCACAGCTGGAAACTGACCTATCTGTGGGTCAAGAGGGCCAAGAACAGCATTTTCATCCATTACTATTTCATCGGCAGATAGGGCTATTAGAGTTCCCCCACTCATTGCATAATGGGGCACAAACACTGTGACTTTTCCTCTGTGTGCTTTCAATGCTCTTGCTATTTGCTCAGCGGCGAGAACAAGTCCACCAGGGGTATGAATTATAAGGTCAATGGGCATATCAGGAGGAGTCATTCTAATGGCTCTTAGAATTTGCTCAGAGTCATTTATATCAATATATTTCAGAATTGGAATACCGAGAAAATTCATGGACTCCTGTCTGTGAATGAGAAGAATTACCCTTGAGCCACGTCGCTTCTCTATTTCCCTTATAAGCCTGACCCTAGCTCCTTCCATCATCCTCTGTTTCAAAGAGGGAAGCAAAGCGAGGAAAAGTAAAAATATCCAGAAAAGATCAAAATAGTTCATTTTTCCCTCCTTACCAGGGCCTGTAATATCTATATCTGGGCCTGGCTTTTTTTCTGAAAAGCAACACCATTGCCATCCCTGCCAGGAATCCTCCAATATGTGCCCACCAGGCAACACCTCCAGCTCCAGGCATTGCAAGGGAAGCACTTCCATTCAAAAATTGTATAAAGAACCACAAGATAAGAAAAAAGAACGCAGGAATTGGAATAATATCTATAAAGAAAAACAGGAAAACCAGAGTGAATACTCTGGCATAGGGATAAAGTATAAAATAGGCACCCAGCACCCCTGCTATAGCTCCAGAGGCTCCTATCATTGGAACGCTTGAAAATGGATGTATAAGATACTGGAAAATCGCTGCGGCAAACCCTGAAAGAACATAAAAGATAAAGTATTTTAGATGTCCAAGGGCATCCTCCACATTGTCTCCAAAAATGTAGAGAAAGAGCATGTTTCCAAGAAGATGGAACCACCCACCATGGATAAACATTGAAGAGAAAATCGGAAAAACAGCTTCCAGAAGGGGACATGATATACATGTCAGAGCCTGAGAAAACTTCAAAGGCACAAATCCAAAATTAAATATAAAAAGGTGTAAAGCTTTAGGAGACAGAGCAAGTTCATAAAAGAATACGAGAAAGTTTAATAGAATTAAGCCGTAATTAACAAAAGGGGTAGATTCCGAAGGGATGTCGTCTTTTAATGGAATCATATCTTGTCTATTATCTCCTCTATAGTTAAATTATAGGGAAATTTTAGCTCTTCCAGGGAATCGGTTAAAACTTTTTTCAACACTTTTCTTTCTTCTTCATTTAGATACAGAATTTTCTTGGATTCCCATTTCCTAGGGACCTCTGCATAGTAATCGTTTGACCTCAGAAGTTTTTTCAACTTTGCCATGTCTTCAACTTTTGCGATTGCGGTTTTTTCTCCCACAGGTCTCAAAATTTCTCCAATTTCCTTTATTTGTAATACTTCTTTTAAAAGATAGGTACTCTCAAATTCAACAACTATACCGAATTTTAACTTTAATTTAGAAAATCTAGCTCCCCATGTTTTTATGTTTTCTTCAAGGTTAACAGGTAGCTCTCCCCAATTTCTCATAGCTTTAAGAATATCCTCTGGTTTCTGTCCCTTTTCTATCAAGGATAAAACTGATTGCCTTGATATTCTGTAAATGTATATGCCATCACAAGATACCGGTTCAGCCACTCTTTCCAGGAAATATAGATCCCCTGGATGAATTTTTACCCTCGCAATCACTTCGTAATCCGGTTTTACAACAGGTTTTTCGAATATAAAATCAGGGATTTTACCCTTTATAATGTCCTTCCCTGCTTGTGTAAATTTTATTTTTTCTCCTGAGTCGAGAATGTTCAACCATTCAAGTTCCTTTAAAATCAAGTCAATAAGAGGGCCTTCAAGCTCTTCCCATTCAGGGGTCCTTTTCTCTCTTCTCAGCTTCCAGACACCGCCTTTTCTATAAAATTCCGGGTATTTCTCTCTTAATCTCCTTTTGAAAGCCTCTTTTGGTTCTCCCTCCTGAAGTTCGCTTATTACAAATTTCCTTGCTCCTCCAGGAGTTTCTCTTTCTCCCATGGATTTGAGATTAACTACCAGTGGAAGCTCATCCCATGACTCTGTCTCAAGAAACGTGGAATAAAGTAAATACCAATATCTCCCTACATTCCCCTTCAAAAGCTGGGAAAACTTCTTACCCTTTCTCCAGCCCTTTCCCGCTACAGAAAGCAGTTCTGCCTCATTTGCAATGCTAAGGATAAAATCGAGTTTTTTCTTGGGATAGTTAATATTGAGATTCTTTGCCCTATGGAAAAAATCTGAAGGATGAGCCCCAAGCCTTACTATGTCGTTTATTATTAAAGGATAATCCATTCATAAAAATTATATCATGGGAGCATTGAGACTATCTTCTGTTGCAGGTAGAAGGCGTTCTGCACTGCGTATCCACCGAAATCGTTGTTAAAAAGGATGTATTTTCTTCCTGGAAGGGAAACCAGTCTCTCCGCAAGGGAATTAAGGTATTCTTCCGTATAGGAAGAAGAATAACGGGAAGTCGGACCATGCCTTCTAACATAGTAAATTACAAAGCCCTCGGGGTATTCATCGGGCATGCCTTTCCAGTCAGTTATCACTATTCCCATACCCCTTTCCCTGAGAAGCTCAAAAATATCCTCTCTCCACCAGGAGGGACTTCTGAATTCAAAAGAAAACTCAATGTCCATCGGTAACATTTCAATAAAATTCTTCAAAAGCCCTATATCATATTTAAGATTTCCGGGAAGCTGGATAAGAACAAGCTCCAGTTTTTTCTCAAGCAAGCGGTAGTTTCCGAGATGCCTTTCTATGTCCTCAGGAGCAACCTTTAACCTCTTTCTATGGGTAATAATCCTAGAAAGTTTCAGAATATACGAAAAATATTCACGTGCTCTATTTCTCCATTGAATAAAAGTCTCAGGCTTTGGAAGTCTGTAAAATGTTACATTGAGTTCTACAACAGGAAAGAAAAGCATGTAATGCTCAAGCCAGGATGACTGGGGCAATTTCTCAGGATAAAAAATCCCTCTCCAGTGCTTATAAACAAAGCCGGAAGTCCCTACCTTTACCTTCGCCCGATCCAGTCTCTCAAGCTCGGTAGGTCCAATCTTCTTATACACCATTTTCTATCTCTTTTTCTTAACGAAAGATATCCTGTTTCATACCCCATTGGTGTGCCAGCAAGTAAATATGTTTTTCCCTTTATTCTGCAGGTTGCCCTTACTTTTATCCTGGCAGATGCCCATGCTCCTCTGTGTTCAATATCGTAGAGAACATATCTAATGGAAATTTTTTCAAATTCCTGCCTGTACTTATTCCAATCGCTTAAAGCGTCTTTTTTTGTATAATCTATTTCCACAAAATCCTCGCACAGACAATCAAGTGAAGGGTTAAGCCTTTCGAGAGAATGGACGCAGGCTTTTACTGTTCCTCTTATTCGGGAAGCTTCTGTAAACAATGCCTGATACCCAACTATCAAGATACCTATCAAAACTATAAGGGCCAAAAAATTTTTGAGGTTCATCATTTTCATTATACCTTTTTGGAAGAGAGCTTTCCTATTTTCTCTTTGATAGCTAGTTCTTTATAATAGAAGTATGGAAAAAATTCTTGTTCTTTCTGACAAAAAGGATATCCATAAAATTCTTGACTCATATGAAATCGAAAGAATAGCCTCCTCACCACAGGCTCTACCCAAGCTTTTTTCTTCCAATCCAGCCCTTATAATTGTTGATGAAACATTAGAAATTGAAGATATACTGGAAGCATCAGAAGATAAAGGCATTCCGGTTATCGTAATAACTGAACATCAGAATATTTCTCATTCGGTTGAATTAATTAAAAAGGGAGCCTTTGACGTGCTTATCTACCCTTTTAAAGAAGAAGACCTGATTTTATCTGTGGAAAAGGCTGTAAATAGAGGGAAGGAACACCCACGAAAAAAATGGGGATTTTCACTGGTGGGAGAATCAGAACCTATGCAGAGACTCTGGGAAGACATAAGAAGAGTTTCAAGAACAGACGCAACTGTTTTAATAAAAGGAGAAAGCGGTAGTGGAAAAGAATTGGTGGCAAGGGCCATTCATTTGCTATCCAAGCGAAAGAAGGGCCCTTTTGTAAGTCTAAACTGTGCAGCCATTCCAGAGGAACTTATAGAAAGTGAACTTTTCGGACACGAAAAAGGCTCCTTTACAGGAGCTATAGAAAGAAAAATAGGAAAATTTGAAGCTGCTAATGGGGGAGTGCTTTTCCTTGACGAGATAGGAGAAATGAGCTTGAAAACCCAGGCAAAATTGCTTCGAGCAATAGAAACAGGAGAAATCGAAAGGGTAGGTTCAAACAGACCAATCTACGTGGATGTCAGAATTATTGCAGCTACCCATAGAAATATTGAGGAACTCGTCAAGGAAGGCAGCTTCCGGGAAGACCTCTACTACAGAATAGGGGTTGTAATCATAAATGTTCCTCCTCTTAGAAAGAGGAAGGAAGATATTCCTATCCTGTTCAATTACTTTATGAAGAGATTCTGTGAGGAAAACAATTATCCGGAGAAAAAAATTACTCCAAAGGCGATGGAAGTATTGAAAAATTACAACTGGCCCGGAAACGTGAGAGAGTTAAAAAACTTAGTAGAAAGGCTCATGACAATGGTAAATTCTCCTGTAATTGATATTAGACATATACCGGATTACATAATTGTAGGTGTGGACGAGGAAAAATCCGCAGTTTTCAGGGCAAAAAACCTGAAGGACTTCAAAGAAAGAGCTGAAAGGCTCTTTATTCTCCAAAAGCTCAAGGAAAATGACTGGAATATAAAAAAAACTGCAGAGGCTTTGGGGACTCCGAGGAGTAACCTTTACAGAAAACTTGTTCAGTACGGGATAATTAAAAAGGAGCAAAAAAACGGTAAAGGCGACTGAACTTGTAGACAGGCTTGAGCAAGTTTATTTACCTGATACTGGCTCTTATTTTAGTTTTGAGTTCAATATTTCTCACAATTTATTCTCCAATGGAGAACATATCACTTAACGCAACGGGGAACCGATCCGATACATTCTACGTTTCTGGTCTTAAAGGATTTATTGTCTATGGTGATAATGCTGGAGGTTTTGTGGTTGATAACTGATTATCTAAAGTCCAAAACTATAAATGCAGAACCGTTTGTAATAATTGGAATAATCTCAGCTATAAGGAAAATTCTCATTGTTGGTGCCCATCCTCTAGAATCTGCCACCTAAGGCAAGATTTTATTAAACATGAAGGAAATAATAGTTTACACAGGAGTAGTTCTGGTCCTCGTTATTTCTCTGTTTATAGTAAGATAGAGAAAGTGTCTGCGCGAAGGTGTCAGGGCGAAAAGCAAAAACAGCTGAAAAGTAACTGACTTGTTCAGCAAGGAATTTGGCAAAAGAGGTAAAATATTATATAGGGGAGCAGGTGAGCTACCGCTCGCCTTGAGGCGGGAGGAAAGTCCGAACTCCACAGGGCAGGGCGGTCCGTAACGCGGACCGGGTGCAAGCCCAGGGAAAGTGCCACAGAAAATAGACCGCCCCGTCTCCGACGGGGTAAGGGTGAAAAGGTGGGGTAAGAGCCCACCGCTCCGGTGGTGACACCGGAGGCACGGCAAACCCCGCCCGGAGCAATGCCAGAAAGGGGTGGCTTACCCGGCCTTAACCCCTGGTAGGCAGCTTGAGGTGGCGAGCAATCGCCATCCCAGATAAATGGTAGCTTTAAACAGAATTCGGCTTACCGCCTGCTCCCCATTTATTTCAGCTTTGACTAACTTCCTATTTTTTATTATTCTTGCATTTGAAAGGAGGTAATTATGAAGAGAACGCCTTTATATGAAGTTCATAAGAAGCTAGGGGGAAAGATGGTTGAATTTGCAGGCTTTGAGATGCCTGTTATGTACACGTCCATAATTGATGAACACCTTGCTGTACGAACAAAAGCGGGCATTTTTGATGTGAGCCACATGGGAGAAATCTTTGTCAGGGGCAATGATGCCACAAAATTTCTGCAGTGGATAACCTCAAATGAAGTAGAAAAGATGAAAAAAGGAAGGGCCAAGTATAATTCATTCCCCACAGAGAAGGGTACCGTCGTGGATGACCTGCTTGCTTATAAGCTTGCCGATGATGAATATATGCTTGTAGTAAATGCAGCTAACACAGACAAAGATTTCCAGTGGCTCATGGACCATACCAAAGGATTTGATGTAAAACTCGAAAATGCAAGTGCAGAAATTGCACAGATTGCCATCCAGGGACCTGAAGCCCAGGCAATCGTTCAGAAACTTACTGATTATGACCTTTCCTCTATTAAGTACTACAGGTTTGCAGAAATTGAATTCTTGGGAGAGGACGTAATAATTTCAAGAACTGGCTACACTGGAGAAGATGGTTTCGAAATATACAGTAAGGCCGACGCAGGAGAAAAAATATGGAACGCTTTGATGGAAGCTGGCCAGGAACATGGGCTAAAACCGGCAGGGCTTGGAGCCAGGGATACTCTTCGCCTAGAAGCCGGCATGCATCTTTACGGTAA
>Ga0190334_1000258_pt1 | contig 27546 bp, 22 predicted proteins | sample 48720478_MG_FD_161270 | JGI IMG/M metagenome (GOLD analysis project Ga0190334, IMG submission 161270) | Hydrothermal vent sediment bacterial communities from Southern Trench, Guaymas Basin, Mexico - 4872-04-7-8_MG | ecosystem: Environmental > Aquatic > Marine > Hydrothermal vents > Sediment ... | reverse complement strand
GCTCCCGAAGTAGTCACTATGAAAGACACAATAATGAGCTATCTACGGGGTAAAAAGAAGTCCAGTATAAAATTAGCTTTGGACTTAGTCAAAAACAGAATAGCCGAAGGGATGTTCTCAGCAGGTAATACCGGAGCGGTGATGGTCAATGCAAAGTTTATCCTTGAACCTATAGAAGGAATTAAAAGACCTGCTCTTGCGGTTGTTTTCCCAACACAGAACAGAGAATCTATAATCCTAGATGTCGGTGCCAATGCAGATTGCAAACCTGAGCATCTTTTCCAGTTTGCAATTATGGGAACCATTTTTTCGGAAGAAATTTTAGGCAAAGAAAACCCCTCTGTCGGGTTAATGTCAATTGGCGAAGAAACTTTAAAAGGAAACAAACTTACAAAAGAAACATTTAAACTCCTTTCCAATTCAAATCTTAATTTCAAAGGGAATATTGAAGGACACGTGATTCACCAGGGGATAGTGGATATTATCGTAACCGATGGGTTCACAGGAAATGTGGCTTTAAAAGTGGCGGAGGGAATGGCTGAAAATCTTTACGGGCACTTTAAAAACACTTTAACGAGAAATATTTTACACAAAATGGGTCTTCTTCTCCTCTGGAGTGGCTTAAGAAAATTAAAGAAAAAGTTAGACTACTCTGAATACGGTGGAGCAATTCTTTTAGGTGTAAAAGGGGTAGTTGTCATAGGTCACGGAAGATCCAGAGTAAAGGCAATTAAAAACGGATTATTAACCACAAAGAAAATGATTGAAAGTCAGGTTGATATAAAAATTGCAGAAAAACTGAAGGAGGTAAACATTGGAGAATAAGAGGGTAGCAATAATCACGGGAGCATCAAGAGGGATAGGAAAAAGTATTGCAATTGCTCTGGCAAATGAGGGAATCTCTCTTGCTCTGGTATCAAGAAGTGAAGAAAGTTTGGAGAAACTTAAAAAGGATCTTCTCAATTCAGATTCTCATTCTGTGTTCCCTTGTGATGTTTCGAATTTTGAGGAAGTTGGAAATGTTGTAAAAAATGTCTTTGAAAAATACGGAAAAATAGATTATCTTATTAATAATGCTGGAATCACCAGAGATACTCTTCTCCTCAGAATGCGAGAAGAAGATTGGGATAGTGTCATAGCAATTAATCTTAAAGGAGTTTTTAATTTCACAAAGCATACAATTCCTTATATGGCAAAACAGAGATCAGGCAAAATAGTTAACATTAGCTCAATAGTTGGATTGATGGGAAACGCAGGTCAGAGTAATTATGCTGCCTCAAAGAGCGGAATTATAGGGTTTACAAAATCTATCGCAAAAGAGTACGGAGCTAAAGGGATTACAGCAAATGTAATTGCTCCTGGATTCATTGAAACAGATATGACAGCCAAACTTCCCGAAAAAGTTAAGGCAGAATACATCAAAGCTATACCACTTAAAAGATTCGGAAAGCCGGAAGATATTGCAAATGTGGTAAGATTTTTGATTTCAAAAGATGCAGATTATATAACAGGTGAAACAATAAATGTTTCAGGTGGTCTTTATATCTAAAAAATTTAAGGAGGAAAAGAATGACAAAGGAAGAAATTTTAGCAAAGATCAAAAATTTTATTACGGATGAGTTCAAGATTGAAGAAAGCCAGATCACAAATGATGCAACTTTTTTAGAGGATTTGGGATTTGATTCTTTAGATGTTTCCACATTACTTCAGGATGTAGAGGATATGTTTGACATTAGAATTCCCGATGAAGATCTTGACAAAATAATGACAGTGGGAGAACTTGTTAATTATATAGCAGAGAAAAAATCATAAGATATTCTGTAAAACAAAAATTTGTTATGTCAAAAGAAAAAGTTTTAAAACTTAGAAGAGTTGTTGTCATAGGTATCGGTATAGTCTCACCGGTTGGCATCGGTCTTGAAGAGCCATGGGAAAATGTTAAAAAGGGTAAAAGCGGAATAGGAAAGGTAACGAAATTTGATACTACGGATCTTGGCTCTCAAATTGCAGGAGAAATCAAAAATTTTGATCCTACGAAATATATGGACAATAGAGTTATCCGTAGGAATGATGAATTTATTCACTATGCTGTGGCAGCTGCAAAAATTGCCTGGGAAGATTCAGGATTAAAAGAACTTAGTGAGAATGAACAGGACAGAACAGGAGTTGCAATAGGTTCAGGGATAGGTGGTATTGGAATGATTGCTAAGAATCAGAATATCCTGATGGAAAAAGGACACAGAAAAATTCAACCTTTTTTTATTCCCGGGGCAATAATTAATATGGCCTCGGGAATATTGTCTATGATATACCAAGCAAAAGGCCCCAATCTTTCCACAGTCACAGCATGCGCTACTTCTACCCACTCAATAGGAGAAGCTTTCAGGATAATTCAAACAGGTTATGCTGACATAATGATTACAGGAGGTTCGGAAGCTCCCATAACACCTCTTGCCATAGGCGGATTTGACATAATGAGAGCCTTATCCCGAAGGAATGATGAGCCCGAAAAAGCTTCAAGACCATTTGATGCACAGAGAGACGGGTTTGTAATAGCTGAGGGCTCTACAGTTCTTATTCTTGAAGAATATGAAAGAGCGAAAAAGAGAGGAGCTAAAATATACGGAGAAATAATAGGGTTTGGAATGAGCTCTGATGCTTACCACCAAACATCTCCTGCACCTGACGGTTCGGGAGCTGCAAGGTGTATGTCAGAAGCATTAAAAGATGCTGGGTTAAAACCCGAAGAGATTGACTACATTAATGCACATGGCACTTCAACTGTTTTGAATGACAAAACTGAAACAATGGCTATAAAAAAGGTTTTCGGAGATTATGCTTATGAAGTGAATATTTCATCAACAAAATCCATGACAGGTCATCTATTGGGTTCTGCCGGTGCAATAGAAGCAGCTTTTTCTCTCCTTGCTATGAGAGATGATATTATACCTCCCACTATCAACTACGAAAACTCTGACCCTGAGTGCGATTTGAATTATACTCCGAATAACAGCATAAAGAAAAAGATAAAATATGCAATGAGCAATTCTTTCGGATTTGGTGGAACAAATGCTACTTTGGTCTTTAAAAATATAAGAGAGGAGGATTGAGATGGGAATTTTTTGGGTAGCACCTATTAGCGCAGTGGTTGCCCTTCTTTTTGCTTTCATATTTTATAAAAATGTTATGAAAGCAGATGAAGGTACGGAAAAAATGATAGAAATAGCTAATGCGGTTAAAACAGGAGCAAAGGCCTATCTATCACAACAGTATAAAGTTGTTGCCATATTTTTTATAATAACATCTGGATTTTTAGCCTTTCTGGCTTACGGACTCCATGTTCAATCAGGATGGACACCTTTTGCTTTCTTAACAGGAGGTTTTTTCTCTGCTCTTTCCGGTTATATCGGAATGATGACAGCAACAAATTCCTCAGCAAGAACAGCAAACGGAGCAAGAAAATCTTTAAACGATGCTTTGAGAATTGCTTTTAGAGCTGGAGCAGTTATGGGACTCACCGTTGTCGGATTGGGTCTTGTTGATATTTCAATCTGGTTTAGTGCTCTTTACTTTGGAGCGCATTATAGCCTAAGAGAAACAACTGTTATTCTCCTTTCATTCGGAATGGGAGCATCACTTCAAGCTCTTTTTGCAAGAGTCGGAGGAGGTATTTTTACCAAAGCTGCGGATGTAGGAGCTGACCTTGTAGGAAAAGTTGAAGCAGGAATTCCTGAAGATGACCCAAGAAATCCTGCCACAATTGCAGACAATGTTGGAGATAATGTTGGGGATGTTGCAGGGATGGGCGCAGATCTTTATGAATCATATACCGGTTCAATTTTATCTTCTGCAGCTCTCGGAGCAGCAGCTTTCATAGCTAATAAGACTCTTGCTTTTAATGCTGTTGTTTTACCAATGACAATTGCAGGATTGGGCATTCTCGCCTCTATAATCGGTGTATATGCAGTTAAAGCTAAAGAGGATGCTTCTCAAAAAAATCTTTTAAATGCTTTAAATAGAGGTATTTACCTCAGTTCCGCTATTATTATAATTGGAGTTTTCTTTTTAGTTAAAACACTCCTCCCTGGAAATATGGGGATAGCTGGTTCTGTAGTAATCGGGCTTATTGTCGGATTGGTAATTGGAAAATCCACAGAATACTATACATCATCAGGTTATAAACCTACAATATTTGTAGCAGAGCAAACAAAAACCGGTGAAGCTACAACAATTTTAGCCGGAATGTCTCAAGCAATGATTTCAACTGCGATTCCAATTTTAGCAGTCGTAACAGGTATTGTCGGAGCTTTTGCCTTTGCAGGCGGATTCTCAACTCCGATTAAAGGACTTTACGGAATAGGTGTTGCAGCAGTGGGAATGCTTTCAACACTTGGTATTACACTTGCAACAGATGCCTATGGCCCTGTTGCAGATAATGCAGGTGGAAATGCTGAGATGGCAGAATTACCTCCCGAGGTTAGAAAAATCACGGATGCACTTGATGCGCTCGGTAACACGACAGCTGCTACAGGAAAAGGATTCGCAATTGGTTCAGCCGCTCTTACAGCTCTTGCCCTTCTGGCAGCCTATGTCGAAGAAGTTAGAGCCGGCCTTATTAGAGCTGTTGAACACGGAAGGGTTTTTGCTGATCTTGCAAAACTTGCAGAACAAAAAGGAATTGAACTTATTAAATTCTTACATGATCTTACTATTGCAGATTTTATGAGAATATTTAAAGTAAATCTTATGAATCCTATGGTAATTTCCGGAGTCTTCATCGGCGCAATGATGGCATTTTTCTTTTCCGGCCTTACAATAAAAGCTGTAAGTAAAGCTGCCGGGAAAATGGTTGATGAAGTTAGAAGACAGTTTAAAGAAATACCGGGAATTATGGAAGGTAAGGCAAAACCTGATTACCAGGCCTGTGTTGCTATTTCAACAAAAGGAGCACAAAAATCAATGGTGGCACCTTCACTCGCTGCAGTATTGGTTCCTATTTTTGTGGGAATTATTTTCGGTGTTGCAGGAGTGATGGGACTTCTGATAGGAGCTTTAAGCTCAGGTTTTATTCTTGCAATCTTTATGGCAAATGCAGGTGGAAGTTGGGATAATGCTAAAAAATATATTGAGGAAGGAAATTTAGGTGGAAAAGGCTCTGCTTCTCATAAAGCCGGAGTTGTCGGAGATACTGTCGGAGATCCTTTAAAAGATACATCAGGGCCATCTTTAAACATCCTTATTAAACTTATGAGTATGGTTTCTGTTGTTGTGGCAGGTCTTACAGTAGCCTTTCATATTTTTTAAAAACTTGACAAAAATAAAAAAAATTATATATTAGTATATAATTTAGAAAGGGAGCCTCGGCCTCGTAAAGAGGCAGCAAAAGAGCTATAAAGAAGGCTCCCTTTTTTATTTAAGGGGGATTTTATTTGCATACTTAATTCTTTTGTTCTAAAATAAAATATCATAAAGATTAAAAGGAGCTGAAAAATGAGAAAAAAAGGAATTATATTAACTATCTTTTTGCTTTTATTTTCCACTCTCTCTGTTTTTTCAAGTAGTCAAAATTGTGTTTGCAATTGTTTCACAATAATTGCCGGGAAAAATACAACAGTGGACGGCTCTGTACTTTTAGCTCATAATGAGGATGATGGTGGAAATCAATTTTTGCAAATTATGAGAGTTTTCCCAAGAAAACTCCTCTTCCCCACTTTTGCCTTTCTGAAAAACGGGAAAAAAATTGAAGTTTCTTCTCAGACACAGGAATTAATCTGGTTTGAAATGCCCGAGCTTTATTTTGCAGATTCTTTTCTAAATGAAAGCGGAGTTGTAATAGTATCGAACGGCTGTGCCTCAAAAGAGAATGCTCATGAGGAAGGGGAAATTTCATATATGTTAAGAATGCTTGTCGCAGAGAGAGCTCGCTCTGCAAGAGAAGCAGTTCTCCTGTTGGGGGAATTTGTAGAAAAGTATGGTTATGATTCATTAGGAAGAACATATTCGATAGCAGATAGTAATGAGGGATGGATGGTTGCTGTTGTAAAAGGTCACCATTGGGTTGCTGAAAGAGTGGATGATGATAAAGTCGCCATAATTCCCAATCATTATAATATCCATAAAATTGACCTTAACAATACTAAAAAATTTTTAGGATCAAAGGATATAATCTCTTTTGCAATAAAACGAGGGCTTTACAATCCGAAAAAAGACGGAGAATTCGACTTTGCCAAGGTTTATGCTGAGAACCTAAAAAACACATATAATACATATAGGCAATGGAGTGCATTGAGATTAATTGGAGGTAATAAATTCAAAGTTGATGATATTTATCCCTTTGAAATAAAACCAATAAAAAAATTATCACCCAAAGATTTAATGAGAGTTTTAAGAGATCACTTTGAAGGGACAAAATATGATTTAAGCAAGAAAAAGGGAGGACCAAACACACCCACTACCTATGAAAACAAAAGGCCTATTTGCGTTCACACAACCAGATATTCAATAGTTGCACAATTAAGAAACAATCTTCCAAAACCAATTTCTTCTCTTTTATGGTTATCTATCGGAAAACCTGATACATCGCTTTTTATTCCCTTATATTTCGGGATAAAAAATTTCCCTGCTGATTTTTCCTTTAAAAAACCTCCCTATGATTATGAATCAATAGTAAAATCTCACTTTTCACCTGTAAAATCTTATTTCTCAAAAAATAAATTGATCTATACAAGAGTAAACCAAATGGAAAGATTTGTTGAAAAGGATTATTACAAGAGGATAAAAGTACTCAAAAGGATTTTTGGAAACTTTGAGGAGGAACTTTTGAATTTTCAATCACAATTTGAAAAAACCTTCCTATCATTATACAAGCAAAATAAAAAAAGTGCTCTTTTTTTCCTGGACACGTACTTTAAAGGCGTATATATGAACTTTAAGGAAAAAATAGAAAATGCTGAAAAGGCTTTTATTAAAAGTTCGAATTAGGGTTGACAAAAAGGGTTTAAAAATTTAAAATTGACTAACTTTATAATAATTTAAGGAGGAATCATGAATTCAAAGGAATTAATTAAAATTAACGATGAATACGGTGCTCATAATTATCATCCGCTCCCAATAGTTATTTCAAAAGCTGAAGGAGTCTGGGTATGGGATGTTGAAGGGAACAAATACATGGATATGCTCTCTTCGTATTCAGCTCTTAATCAGGGACATAGACATCCCTATATTATTGATATAGCAAAAAAACAATTAGACAAAGTAACTCTTACATCAAGAGCATTCCACAATGATCAGCTTCCTCTTTTTCTCAAAAAAATTTGCGAATTCTCGGGTTTTGAGATGGCTCTTCCAATGAATACAGGAGCAGAAGCAGTGGAAACTGCGATAAAAGCAGTAAGAAAATGGGGTTATTATAAAAAAGGTGTTGAAAAGGATAAAGCCGAAATAATCGTTGCTGAAAACAATTTTCACGGAAGGACAGTCACAATTATAAGTTTTTCAACCGAAGAGCAATATAGAGATGGATTCGGGCCTTTTACACCGGGATTTAAGATTGTAAAGTATGGAGATGCTGATGAAGTTGAAAAAGCTATAACTTCCAACACAGTGGCAATCATGGTTGAGCCTATTCAGGGAGAAGGAGGGATTATAATACCTAAAGATGGATACTTAAAGAAACTAAGAGAGATAGCAGATAAAAATAATGTTCTTCTTGTACTGGACGAAATTCAAACAGGACTCGGAAGGACCGGTAAAAAATTTGCATTTGAGTGGGAAAGCATAAGACCTGATATGATTATTCTTGGTAAGGCTCTCGGAGGAGGTGTGATGCCGGTTTCAGCTGTTGTATCCACAAAGGAAGTTTTGGGTGTGTTCAATCCCGGAGATCATGGCTCCACTTTCGGAGGAAACCCACTGGGTGCAGCTGTTGGTATAGCAGCTCTTGAGGTACTTGAGAATGAGAATTTACCTGAAAAAGCAAATGAATTAGGAAATTATTTTATGAATGAATTAAGGAAAATCAATAATCCCGTAATAAAAGAGGTTAGAGGAAAAGGGCTTCTTATAGGAATGGAGCTTAAAGAGCTCGCAAGACCATATGCCGAAAAATTAATGGAAAATGGGCTTTTGTGCAAAGAGACCCATGAAATGGTAATCAGATTTGCACCACCTCTTATAATTACAAAGGAGGAAATAGATTGGGCATTGGAAAAACTTAAAAAAGTCATGGAGGGATAATGAAAGTAAAAGAGGGAAAACTCAGCTCTAAAGGGCTGAAAATAGCAATAGTAATATCAAGATTTAATAATTTTTTTTCCGGAAGACTTCTTGAAGGGGCCGTTGATGCAATAAAAAGGACGGGAGGTAGTGAAAATAATATCACGGTTTACAAAGTTCCCGGATCTTTTGAAATACCGCTTTTGTTGAAAAAACTTGTTAAAAATAATGAAGGGAATAACAAAAATGAAAAATTTGATGGTATTTTGACCCTCGGAGTTATTATCCGAGGAGAAACCCCCCATTTTGATTACATAGCAGCTGAAACAACCAAAGGAATAGCAAGCGTTGGGATAAATTCCCCTATCCCTATAACTTACGGAATAATAACAGCGGATACGATTGATCAGGCAACCGATAGAGCAGGCACAAAGATGGGTAACAAAGGGTTTGAATCCGCAATGGCTCTTATAGAAATGATAAACCTTTACAAGGAAATTTAAGAAAATCTCAGTAAAAGGATTTAATCAGAGATAGATGGGAAGAAGAAGAAAAGCCAGAGAAGAGGCATTAAAAATACTTTTTGAGTATGATTCCACCCATGACGAGATTGATGAGATAATGAAATGCTTTTGGGAAAATCTTTCCACCACAAAAGATAGAAAAGTCAGGGAATACACCAAAGAGTTAGTGAAAGGAGTGGTAAATAACTTAGAATTAATAGACAAAAGCATTGAAAAGGTGTCAAAGAACTGGAATCTGCAAAGAATGTTCAGAGTTGATAAGAACATTTTAAGAATTGCTGTTTATGAACTGATGTTTAAAAAGGAGACTCCCATACCTGTGGTAATAGATGAAGCGGTTGAAATAGCAAAACTTTATGGAACAGATACCTCACCAAAATTTATTAATGGCATACTTGATTCCATAAACAAAAATTTAAGAAAAGAGCTAAATTGATAAAGCATCTGTTTTTGCTTTTTTTTATTTTCAGGCAGATTAGTTTCTTTATTCCGATAAATAATAAAATAAATTTTTATGATTATAGGATAGAAAATTTTTCCCAGAGTGTAAGAATAATAAAAGAGAAAAATGATATAAGAATAGACATAAGATATTTATTTAAAAAACTTCCCTATGTATCCAGAGGATTCTTATTCCCAAAATTCAAGGAGAATGATAAACTCAGCTCCCTTGCCAAAAGAATTTATCATTCATCAGATTCATATACATCTTATGTTAAAAATGTTTTGCTCTTTTTAAAAGGCAATCTTAAATATGATGAGAGCAAAGCTCCACAGGACCCAATAACGGTTCTGAAAAGAGGCACAGCTTTTTGTACAGGTTATACTAATTTAGCATATGTGCTTTTGAAAAGAGGCGGGGTTATAGTAAAAAAAGTGTCGGGATTTTATTTTTTTGATAAAAAAAATATTCTACAGAAACACAGCTGGATAGAAGTCTTTTTCCCGAACAATGGTTGGTTTGCAATAGATCCGATTTCAGGAGAGTTTTCTGACTCTTACATTTACGGGGAAATAAAAGAAAAAAGCATTTCTTTGAAAGATATTTCAGTTTCCTATTCAATTGAAAACTGAAAACCTGTGATATAATTTGTAATGAAAAAGATATTAATAATAATTTTAAGTTTAATTATCACCATAATTATTATATTTCATCAAAAAAATGAAGAACAGAGTGGAGTTTATCTTCTTAAACCAGCAAACACAAACATTTTCACAGCTAAAAAAGAAGTGGAAAACCTTAATTTACCCTTTTCAGGGAAAATCAAAGGAGGTCTGTTTCTGAGAGGAGTTAATGCTGAAATAGAGATAAATAGGAAAAAGCTAATAATAAACGGGAAATTTCTCCATTTTTTTCCGGATGAAAAAAATGTGAAAATTAAAGTTCTCAAGGGAAAAATAGTTGCCTTTGTGTCTCCGAATTTTAAGCTGAAACCATTTTACTCGAAAATGGAGAAAAAATTTAAGGAAGAAAATTTCGTAAGAATCTTAATAAAAAAAGATGATAATCTTTTTGAAGTTAAAGAAAAAATTACAAAATCTTTAAAAATTTCTCCGAATGAAAAGATTATCCTTCAGGATAAATTTAATTCTGAGGAGTGGGACAAAAAGTTTGACTTTTTAAAAAACTATTCTTACATCAAGGTAAACAAAACAGCATACGAAGCACACTATTTGTCATCAAAATTCACATCATTAAAGATAAAAAACAAATTTAAGAAAGGGATGAGACTTAGCTTTTATGCCGGATCACTCAATTCTCTTAATGAGTCAGACTTTTTTGATAAAATCGGAGATGGGACGGTATTTTCAATAATTTTAAAAAGTAAAACCGGAGAGAAGAAAATTTTTGAGAAAAGAATTACAAATGCGATAAAGTATTTTGATATTGAAATCCCGGAAAATGGAGATACACTTATTTTAAAAACCTCAAAAGGTAAAAATACAATAGGAGATATAAGTTTCTGGGGAGCACCTTATCTTTACACACCTCAAAAAGAAAGAAAACTCATTATTCTTATTTCCCTTGATACAGTGAGAGCTGAAAGCCTTTCCTTATACAGAAAAGGGCTAAAAACTTCCCCTTTTTTAAAAAAATGGGCAATTTCTGATTGTCTTTATTACACAAATGCATATACAACGCATCCCTGGACAACAGAAGCCCATAGATCAGTATTTTTCTCTACATATAGCTGGGACAAAAAAGAGCTTTCTGTTGCAGAGCTTCTGCAAAAAAAGGGTTTTTACACAATAGCACTAACGGGAGGAAACCTTGTCTCATCAGGTCTTGGATTCGCAAGGGGTTTTACAAGCTATCTTGATGATAATTTTAACCTTTTCAATAGAGAGGCTGGAAAAGTTCTTTACAATAGAGCAAAAACATATATAGAGCTGAATAAAGGTAAAAATACATTCATCTTTCTTCATACATATCAGGCACACTCCCCCTACATGCCTCCCAAAAGGTATTCAATTTTAGGGGCTGAAGGAGTCATTGATATGTTTTCAATGACAAAGGGTGTTAGAGGAACATTCTCCCCTCTTCCCGACAAAATAAGAAAAAAGGCTAAAATTCTCTATGAAGAGGAAATATTAGCAATTGATCAGGATTTTCTAAAACCATTGGTTAAATTCTTAAAGAAAAATAACTTTTATGATAATACAATGATAATAATTTTCGGAGATCATGGTGAGCAGTTTTATGAGCACGGAAGCTGGGAGCACGGATATTCTCTTTATCAGGAAGAGGTAAGAGTTCCTTTAATAGTAAAAGAATTTAATGAAAAAGAGAGAGGAGAGAAGATTTCTCCCATATCACTGAAAAAAATCACATTTATTATTACCAAAGCATTAAAGTTAAAACCTTACAAAAATTGGGATAGAAGGAAAGAAGATTTTATAGTATTTTCAACATCTCCCGAATATTCTCTCTTATCTTTTCCATTCAGGATAGGAGTTTTAAAAGATGGATACAAACTTATTTATAACGTGAAAATTGATAAAAGGAAATTTAGTAATCCTCCAAATCTTCCAAAATACGAAATGTATGATTTAAAAAATGACCCTAATGAAAAACATAATGTTGTTTACAAAAATAGAAAAGAATTCAGAGAATTAAAGAGAATACTTAACTTTTACTATAAAAAAGCAGCTTCCCAGAGAAGAAAAAATCTTGAAAAAATTAAGAAAAACTTAAAATCATTGGGGTATGTGGATTAAAGTCTCATTTTGGCAAATTGCAAGCTCAACTTTTAATTTGTCAAAACATTCAGTTTGTATAGATACTGAGTAAAAAGGATATAATAATTTTAAAGACTTTCTATCATTATCCTCTCGCTTCTTTCAATGTATTCATTCAAATCCTTTATTAAGCCCTCTCTTAACATCTGGCTTTCAAGAATGTGTAATGCAAGATTTTTGAGCTTTTCAGAATCTTTATCCTTTTTGTAAAGCTCCTGCATCTTTTTAATCAAAGGATTTTCAGGGTTTATTTCAAATATTTTTTTCGTAATTTCAAAATCCTTATTCATCATTTTCATAATTTTCTCCACCTGAATTGAAGGTGAGTTTTCAGGGTTTACAAGGGTGCAGGCACTTTTAACAAGTCTTGTTGAAACCCTTACATCCCCTACCCTGTTGCCATAAAGCTCTTTAAGGTATTTTACAAAATCATTTAGTTCCTTATCATCCTTTTTCTTATCTTCTCCCACCTTAATATCAGAGCTTTCAGCCATTTTAAAAGGATAAGATTTAAAAACTTTAAGATGCTCCAGAACAAATTCATCAACAGGGTCAGTGCAAAATAGCACATCTATTCCCTTCTCTTTGAAAATCTCAAGAGATGGGTTTTTCTCTATGGTCGAGTAAGATTCTCCGGAAATATAGTAAATTTCAGTCTGCCCCTCTTTAAAATTTTTCTTATACTCTTCAAGGTCAATGAATTTACCCTCTCCTCCGTTTAAAGATTCAAAAAGCAAAAGCTCGGCAAGAATCTCTCTATTGTCAAAATCACTTATTATACCCTCTTTGAACTTTCTGCTGAACTTTTTCCAGATTTTAAGATAAAGCTCAAAATTCTTTTCCTTTATATTTTTAATGTGCTCCAAAAACTTTTTTGTAATGCGTTTTCTAATTTTAACCACAACAGCATCATCCTGAATGCTCTCCCTTGAAATATTCAAAGGTATGTCCTCAGAATCAACAACTCCTTTCAAAAAAGAGAGATATTCGGGAACAATATCTTTTGAATGCTTCTGAATGAGAACTTTTTTTGAGTAAAGATCCACACCGGACTCTTTTTTGAAAAGTTCAATGAACTCCAGAGAAGTATCAGGGACATACAAAAGAGCGTGAAATTGAAAAGGCGCATCAGCTGAAAGGTGCAGGTAGGTAAGCGGTTTTTCCTCAAAGTTTGTCAGATATTTGTAAAATTCATGGTAATCCTTTTCCTTTAATGATGATTTTGGTTGACTCCAGATGGGAGGTTTTTTTTCAAATGGCTTACCATTTATGTAAATCGGAAAAGGAACAAATTTTGAATGCTTGTTAATTATGTTCTCTATTCTAAGTTCCTCTAAAAATTCTTTTGCATCATCCTTTAACAGGATTTCTATTCTTGTTCCTCTCTTCTCCTTTTTGCTTTTTTCTATTGTATATTCCTCTCCACCCTGAGATATCCAGAGATAGCCGGAACTTCCCTTTCTAAAGGATTTTGTTAAGATTCTAACCTCCTTTGCAACCATAAAAACAGAGTAAAAGCCCACACCAAACTTCCCTATGAGGTCAAGCTCTTCATCCTTTTTCCTCTTTTCAGCCCTTTTAAGAAAATCTATTGTCCCGGAATGGGCAATCGTGCCAAGATTATCAATTAGCTCTTTTCTGGTCATCCCTATTCCTGTATCCTCAACAATTAACATATTTTTATCCTTATCGGTTTTTATGTCTATTCTGAGTTCAATATCCCTATCCTCAATATATTTATCAGTAAGCATTTCAAATTGAATCTTGTTGAGAGCATCAACAGAGTTGGATATAAGCTCCCTTAAAAAAATCTCCCTGTTTTTATAAAGTGAATAAACAAGAATATCCAGAAGTCTTTTAACTTCAGATTGAAACTTCAAAACCTCTCTTCCTTTCATTTTCTACCCTCCCGTGTTTTTTTATTTATTATACCATAGAGGTCAAGGGGCATAATAATTTCCCACCTATACTTATATGTCTACAAATTTTAGAAACTCAGATTTATATAAACTTAATTATTAAACCATTTTTACTTTATTTCACCTCATACTAATTCCATATCTATCTTAAAAGGATAACTTTATTTACCCCATTTTTCTTTAATAAAAGATTCTTCATATGGATAAAATCATCCATACTTTTTACCAAAAGTTCAGCCTCAATTGCAGATGTTTCATCACTATCCAATCTTTTTATAGAATTCAAAAATATATCATTGTTTTTGCACACTTCCGCAAGAGAGGAAACAATCTCTTCCAGATTTTCCCCTTTAATTCTTACTCTTATCTGCTGGAAAGAGCTATCACCTACCCACTCAGCTTTTCTCAATCTTTCAGGATCCATTGTTCCGCTTTTTATATAAGGGCAGTCAACAGAATGAACTTTAATTCCCGAGTTTTTTGTAATATATGCAACAATTGGTTCCCCTTTTAAAGGTCTGCAACATCTGGCTATCTTAAAATCAATATTTTTCTCTCCTTCTATAATAATCTGAGGAGAAAGTAGACTATCAACACTCTTTTTCTTTTTTAAAAATCCATCCTTTCTTTTGTGCTTCAAAGGAAACAATTTTTTTAAAAGTGGAAGGCCTGCTTTCACAGACTTTGTACCTATGGCAAAGTAAAGCGATTCTATATTCTTATACCCATATTTTAGAAGATTTTCTTTAAACTCCTGCTCTTTATCAAATCCCTCGTATTTTTTCTTATGCTTTTTTATCTGTGAATCAAAAATTCTTTTACCCTCTTTTATAAAAGCTTCTCTTTCATTCTTTCTAAACCACTCCCTTATTTTTGACTTCGCTTTTGACGTTTTTACAAAATTTAGCCAGTTTCTTGAGGGCTTTGAGTTCTTTTGAGTAATAATTTCAACAACATCTCCGGATTTTAACTCTGTCTTTAAAGATACAAACCTCTGGTTTACCCTTGCTCCCGTAGTATGATGTCCAACTTCTGTGTGAACCATATATGCAAAATCAAGGGGAGTTGAGCCTTCGGGCAGAGAGATAACCTCACCCTTAGGAGTAATTACGCTTATATAATCCTTTTTTATCTCACTTTGAATGTGTTCTAAAGCCTCAATCGGATTTTCAAATATTTCATCGTTTTCCAAAAATTCCTTCAATCTTATTGTCCATCCGGATGTAGCTTTAACCCCTTCTTTATAGCTCCAGTGAGCAGCTGCACCGTATTCAGCTTCTCTGTGCATATCCTCTGTTCTTATTTGAATCTCATACTTATCACCTGTTCTTGAGATTATAGTTGTTTGAATTGAACGGTATCCATTTGGCTTGGGATTTGAAATCCAATCCCTGAATCTTCCGTTGATAGGTGTCCAATTGCTGTGAACAAGCCCTAAAATCGTGTAGCAGCTATTTATCTCATTTGTAATAATCCTTATTGCCATTAAATCAAAGATTTCGTCAAATCCCACTTTTTTATTTTGCATCTTCCTGTATATGCTGTAAGGTCTTTTAAGCCGGTACTGTGTTCTCGCTTTAATGCCATTCTTTTCAAGAATATTTTTTATCACCAAAATCATATTTTTCAATTTTTCTTCATAAACCTTTTTGTTTTCACCCAAAAACCTCTCTATTTTTCTATATTCATTCGGATAAAGATGCTTAAAAGCTATATCCTCCATTTCAGTGTAAAGTTTGCTTATACCCAATCTATGGGCTATTGTAGAATAGAAAAAAAGAGATTCTTCCGATAATCTTTTTATATTGTTTTTTTTCAATCTTTCTGCTTCTATAAGAGCTTCCAATCTTTCCGCAAGTTTAATAATAATAATTCTCACATCACTGCTAAGCTCAACAAAAAATTCTCTCAACTGCCTTATCCTTCTCTCTCTTTCCGGAACGGTTATTCTGCTGAGCCTTTGAAGAAGCTCAATGCTTTCTATCACATTTTCTCCAAAACTTTCCAATAGCTTCTTTCTAATAGAATCATCATAAATATTGGCTCTGGCAAAAAATCCTATTAAAGCGGACTCCTCTCCAAAGTTTAAAGATTTTATTCTTTCATAAAGATTTTTAGAAAATGTAAAATCTTTTTGATTGTATACCTGTTGCCCGAAATTTAAAAGTTTATCAGAAGGCATTTTTTACCCTCCTTATCCGCCGTTATCTATTATATAATGGGCACCTCTACTTATCTTATTAAAATAAGCTGAATAAATAACAATTAAAGCTGTCTGAACACTATTTCTCAAACCAATTATTGAATCAACCACCTCCGCACTTTTGTAAAATTTTTCAATCCTGTGCTTTAGATATTCAAGATCAGATTTTGCGCGGTTAAGTCTTCTTGTAGTCCTTATAATACCAGCATAATTCCACATTGTCGAGCGAATTTGGTTCCAATCCTGAACAATCAGGGCAGGGTCAATTTTTTCCGGTTTTGAAGGATACTTCCAGGGAGGGATCTCATTATAAGCCGGTTCTTCTCCGATAATTTCCTTTGAATTCAAAATATCTTCGGCTGCAAAATAGCCCCAGCTTAAACCTTCAAGAAGTGATGTTGATGCCAACCTATTAGCCCCATGAAGACCTGTGCAAGAGACTTCACCTGCTGCATAAAGTCTCTTTAAAGTAGTCCTCCCTCTTGTGTCAACCTTGACTCCTCCGCAGGAATAATGAGCCGCCGGAACAACCGGTATGGGCTCGTTTGATATGTCAACTCCGTATTTTTTGCATGTTTCATAAATATGGGGGAATCTATCTTTAACATTAACTTTTATATTTGAAAGGTCAAGCAGAACATAATGATCTCCATTTTTGAGCATTTCCTCATAAATAGCTCTTGAGACAACATCTCTGGGAGCAAGATCTTTTTGCTTTGAATAATTTTTCATGAAAGCTTCGCCTTTTCTGTTAATAAGAATCGCGCCCTCTCCTCTTACTGCCTCGGAAATCAGGAAACTATCCGCATCTCTATGATAAAAAGAAGTCGGATGAAATTGGACATACTCCATATTAATCAGGTTCGCTCCTGCTCTATATGCCATAGCATAGCCATCTCCTCTTGCAAGAGGAGGATTTGTCGTATGCAAAAATATTCTTCCAAGACCACCGCTTGCAAGAATAACTGCTCTCGCAAAGATTCTAACTACTTTTTTCTCTTTCTGAAGAAGAACATAAGCCCCCATAACCTCTGCTTCCTTGTAAAGGCTCAATGGATTTGTAGAGTGATGATGCTTCGTAATTAAATCTATTGCAGTTACTCCTGATAAAAGCTTCACGGATTTTAGTTTTTTAACACTCTTATCAAGTGTGTTTTCAATAGCTTTACCAGTTTCATCCTTTGCAAAAAGAACTCTTCTGCACGAATGGTTTCCTTCTTTAGTGTAAAGATATTCTCCTTTCTCATCCTTTGAAAATGGAATATTCAGCTTATCTATTAAAATGTCTTTTACAAATTTTACTCCCCTCTTTACAACAATGTCAACAGCTTCGGGATTGGAAATTCCTGCACCTGCACTTATTATATCCTTTTTCAAAAGCTCGGGATCATCATTGGGTCCAAGGGCCACTATACCACCTTGAGCATAGAGAGTATTTGTCTCTGAAGTCTCCTTCTCTTTTGAAATTACAATAGTGCTAATATTTTCGGTCCCCAAAATATATGCTGCTGTAAGTCCTGCTATACCTGAACCAATAATTAAAACATCAGTTTCTACCGGATCTTTGCTCATTTTTCAATTAAGAGGGAAAAATCTGAGTTTTTAAACGAATGGGTCAATGCTCCGGATGAAACAAAATCAGCACCTGTTAAAGAGTATTCTTCAATATTACTTTCATTTACACCACCTGAAATTTCAAGCTCCCTCTTTCCTCCATTTATTTTTACTGCCTTTTTAATATCTTCCAAAGAAAAATTATCAAGCATTATCCTGTCAACATTAAGTTTAAGAACCTCTTCAAATTCTTTGAGGTTTTTTACCTCAACCTCAATCTTAACACTTTTGAATTTTTCTCTTATTCTATCAACAGCATCTTTTATAGATTTAAAAAATATAAGATGATTTTCTTTTAACATAGCCATCTCTTCAAGATTCATTCTATGGTTAAAACCTCCACCTGTCTTAACTGCATGCTTTTCAAGCTCTCTGAAACCAGGTGTCGTTTTTCTTGTATCTAAAACTTTTATCCTACCTTTTGCCTTTTTTACTAAATTACTGGTTTTGGTTGCTATTCCGGAAAGATGACCTAAAAAATCAAGTGCTGTTCTTTCTCCTTTTAAAATTGTTCGAACATCCCCGTATATTTTTATAATTGTATCTCCCTTTTTGAACTTATCTCCATCTTTAAAATTACTTTCAAATTTAATAGTCTTGTCAATAAACAAAAAGACTTCTTTGAAAACATCCAGCCCACAAAGAATTCCATTAGATTTTGCTATCACCTTTGCCTTTGCTTTCACAGGCTCAGGGAAAAGAGAATTTGTTGTAACATCATTTTCAATATGATCCTCCTCAAGAGCCATACTGATTAACTTTCTTGTTTTTTCATTAATAATATTCATAGGAATATTTTATGTTATTTTCGTTAAAAGGTCAAAAAATATATGAGTTAAATTTTGTCTTCTTCAAAATAAGTTTTAAAATTTGTGAGTATATGAAAGGTTTCTAACATTAACCTTTTTGCCCTTTTTAATAAATATGAGATCTCTCTCCTTTGTTATTTTTCCAATCTTTATTAACCCCTTCTTAATTAATCTTTCCTCTTCATATGCAGGAACAACTATGATAAGCTCATATTCTTCACCACTGTTCAATACAAAATCATAATAAGAAATACCTTCTTCTTCAGAAAGCTCTTTAAGATATGGATCATAAGGAAGATTGTCAAGATAAATTTCAGCTCCTACTTCAGAGTTTTCAAGAATGTGGTTTAAATCCTGATAAAAACCATCAGAAATATCTATCATTGCATTTATCTTAACTTCAGAGAGAAAACTAAGAAGATCTCTTCTATTTTTACCTTCAAAAAAAACTTTTTCTGCCTCAGAATTTTTAATTATACCTTTTAACAAAAATTCTCTCAAACCAGCTCGTGAATAACCGATTCTTCCTGACAAAAAAACAAAATCTTCAGCCTGAGCTCCTTTTCGAGTTATATACCTCTTTGTTTGCCCTATCACAGTCATAGAAAGCATTAGACTTTTCCCTTTTACGGTATCTCCACCTATAAGAGACACTCCTGCATTTTTAAGTTCATCCTTTACACTCGTCAGTATTATTTTCAAAGCCTCATCTCCCAAACCTTCCCTGATAGAAATACCTAAAAGGGCATACTTTGGATAAGCACCCATTGCTACCACATCGCTAATATTTGAGTTAACAAGTTTTTTACCTAAAAGTGCAAGAGGATAATCATTTAAAATAAAGTGTGTATTTTCAACCATTAAATCCTTCGTAATTACAAAATATTCATTGCCCTCTCTTATTACAGCAGCATCATCCCCTATTGAAAGCTCAATTTTTGATGATAGTTCACCCTTTAAAAAAAAGATTAATTCCCACTCATTCATCAGACATTGAATCTAATATGAACAACATCCCCATCTTTAACAACATACTCTTTTCCTTCAAGCCTCAGAAGGGCTTTTTCCTTCGCATTCTTAAAGCCTCCGACTTTCACAAAATCTTCCCAATAAATCACCTCAGCTCTGATAAAGCCTTTTTGTAAATCAGTGTGAATCTTACCGGCTGCTTCATAAGCTGTATCACCGTTCTTAATAGTCCAGGCCCTTACCTCATCCTCCCCTACGGTAAAAAATGATATGAGATTCATCAATTTATAACTCTCTCTAATAAACTTATCCCTTATGGATTCATCTATTCCATATTCCTCCAAAAACAATTTTCTTTCATCCTCATCAAGATCCATTATTTCCTCTTCGATTTTTCCGTAAAAGGAGAGTATCTTTTTGTTCCTCCCCTCTAATTCTATTAGTTTATCGCCTTCACTGAGATTTATCATATGGATAATTGGCTTCTGAGATAAAAACTGAAAACACCTAATCATAAACTCCTCATCCTTGTTCAAATCCATCTCTCTTAAAGGTAAATTTTGTTCCAGGAACTCTTTTATTTTAACCAAAACTTTCTGTTCTAATTTCAGTTCTTTGCTTTTATTCCTTTTCAAATCTTTTTCTATTCTCTCAAGTCTTTTTTCAATAGTTATTATATCTGAAATTATTAACTCATCTTCCATTGAAGAAATATCTCTCATAGGATTTATAGAACCTGCAGGATGTATAATTTCAGGATCTTCAAAACCTCTGACAACATGAATTAATCCATCACTTCTCCTTAAAATATCCAAAAAAGTTGATGTTTTTACTTCCCCGAAAGCAAGACTACCTGTGTCAAGGTATTCTATTTGCGCATGTTTTACTTTTGTATTATAGAATTGGTTAAGCTTTTTAAGTCTGAAATCAGGTACTGAAACTACAGCTTTGTGAAGTTCTCCTTTTGAAGATGCAAATTTATCAACATGCTCTCTTTTACCTGTTAAAAGATTAAATAACGTGGTTTTTCCCGTCTTTGGATATCCGAAAATAGTAAAGATCATTTTCCCTCCGAATTAATGTTTATTTTAACACATTTCGGAGAAAAGATTATTCTGAGAAAAGAACAAAATTATTTTATTCCTTCTAATTTAATCTTAAAGTTAAGTTTCTCTCCTGCAAGAGGATGGTTAAGATCTATTGTTATAAATTCATTCTCTATTTTTACAATAGTTGCTGGAAATTCTTGTCCTTCTGTTGTAACAAGATTAACACTCATGCCTTCCTGTATCCCCTCACTATCAGGGAACTGCGATTTTGGGATTCTTTGGATTAGCTCTTCTTTTTTTTCACCATAGCCATCTTCTGGCATAATCGTAATATCTTTTTCTTCTCCCACCTCCATACCAATAACAGCTTCGTCAAATCCTTTGATAATCTCTCCTGAACCCACTGTAAATTCTATCGGATGGGAGTGATCTCCATGATAACTTGAATCAAAAACAGTACCATCTTCAAATGAACCTGTATAATTTACGACGACCCTATCACCTTTTTTAACACTCATTTTTGCCTCCTTTGTTTTTTTTATTCTTCGGAATTTTATTCCTTTAATCTTTTGCTTTATTTTCTTATTTCTTACTTTCTTTACTACTTTTAAGAGTATCTCTGAACTTTTTATAAGACTCAACTGCAGGAGAGTTTGGGAAAAGCTCTATAATTTTATTATAGATTTCAAGAGCTTTGTCATTATCCTTTGCAAGATAATAAAAATTCCCTAATTTCGTGTAGGCATCTTCAAGTTTAGGATTAAGTTCTATACATTTTTTAAAATAAGGTTCTATCTTATCTCTCATAGAGGCAGCAAGCTCTCTAACTTTCTCTATCTCTTTCTCATCTTTATTTCTTTTCAATTCCTCGACTTTGTCCTCAAGAATTTTAAAATTATTTTCACCTAAAAAGAAATATGCAATGGCAACAAAGGGGTCAGTTTTTTCTTCAGAAGATTTTAATGTTATATACTCTCTTAAATATTTATTTCCCTTTTCTGAATCTCCCAAAAGCGAATAATTAACGCCTATAAGATAAATTACAGGAGGATAAAGATTGGGGAAATTTTTCTGGAAATCAGGGTAATTTAAAACTTTTTGGAAATACTCAAGAGATTTCTTATTATCCCTCAGCTTATAATAGTTAATTCCCATTTTGTAATTAACAGATAATATTACCTTTTGATTTTTTTTATCATCTCCCAAGTATTTTAGGAATTTCTCATAATATTCATTTGACTTTTTAAAATCACCTCTTTTCATATACTTTCCACCAAGAAAATTTAGTAGACTTAAAAGAGGCCTTCTGGGATTTTTAAACTTTGGATCTATTTCAAGTGCTTTCTCATAATGTTCAGCTGCTTTTTCATATTCATTCTTCTGAACATAAGCAATTGCGATATTATTATGAACACTTTTATCCATTGGATTTAATTTTAATGACTCAAGATAATATTCTATTGCCTTATCAATATTTTTCTTCTTTAATTCACTATCTCCTTTTTTTCTTAGCTTAGAAGCCTGTTTCAGTACTTTTTTATCAATTTTCTCTTCAGCAAAACAAAAAGAAACAAGGAAACTAAATGAAAGGATTAAAATAATAACAAGTAAAACTCTTCTTTTCATAATCACCTCACAATAAAATAAGTTTTATATTATACATTATAAAAATCTTTTTTCCAATCAAAATCTCATTAAATTTCGGAAGAGGGTGGTTTTGTTCCGATCTTCCCTTCATGAAGATTATTGTAATACCTAATTGTCGGATAAGCAAAATCTATATCGTCCTCTTTTTCAAACCTTTCTAAAATCATCTCCCAGATATCATTTTCCGTTACTCTTTTCTTTCTTGGATCACAGAGATACCTGATTGTTAATAAAATCCCGCTATCCTCAACCTTAGTATAAACAGTTGGTGTAAGTACGGAATAGTGAATATAATACTTAAGTGTTGCTCTCTTTAGCTCCTCTTCTGCAATTTGACTTACTCCCCTATCGCAATCCTTAGCTATATTAAATAAGATCTCCTTTGCCTTTTTCCAATTACTTTCGAAAGTAATAAGCACCGGAATTTCATTCCAGACGAATCTAAAACCTTTTGTATAATTTGCAAGAGGCTCTTTAAAAACATAGGAATTAGGGATATTTACAATTCTACCGGTACTTTGCTCAGCTCCAATCCATTCACCGATTTCAACAATTGAAAACTGAAAAACCCTGATATCTACTATATCCCCTTTGAGCTTTCCAATTTGTACCCTATCACCAATGGAAAATGGTTTTTTTAAAAGAATAAAAATCCACCCTGCCATATCAGTAAAAGGATCTTTAAGAGCTATTGCAATACCTGCTGAAACAAGACCAAAATATGTAGCTAATGGCTTTAATCCTTCAAACCAGATCTTTACCAAAATAAGAACAATTAATCCAACTTCAATGTAAGTAAAGACTTTTGCCAAAAAATACCTTGTTTCAACAGAAACAACTTTTTTAAAAACAAACCATTGAATAACCTTTTTTAGCAAAAAAAGGACGAGAATTATTAAAATTGAAAGGTAAATTTTGTATTGAATTACAAAACTTATACCAAAATAGTTTCTAACAAATTCCATCACACCCATCTTTAATTATATCATTCTTTAATAATTTTTAAAGGATTAATTTAAGTTATTTATTACTAAGAAAGCAAACTCAAATTGACAAAGAAGCTCTTTTTTTTTATTATTAGTTATGGCTCATGAGATTGACAGCAAATTTTTACTTAAAGCAATAGAGGAAAATGAGAATATTACAATATCTCTTATGGGAACAAAGAAACAGATGACTTACACAAGCAGATTCTTTGATCTTGATAGAAAAGATAGAAGCATTATAATAGATCTTCCCACGGGGACAGGAAATACCTTTGAGCCCCTCGTCAAGGGGGATGAAATTAATGTTTACTTTCAGTACTCTGGTTTCAGATTTTACTTTCACTCCAAAATATTGGGAAAGGTAAAGTATAGTTTAAACGAAAGCACAAAGGTACCTGCTTATAAAATAAAGCTACCTACAAAACTCTTGGATGGCGAAAGGAGAAATTATTTCAGAGTACCTACACCTCATGATAAAGCAGTAATAGTAAAATTCATAGTATATCCAAAAGGAGGAGAGGAAGTAATCATAGATGAAGATCATCCGGAATCAATACCGAGAGTATTTGAGGGGACAATTTTAGATATATCCGCAGGAGGGGTTGCCATTAAAGTGGATGAAGATCAAGAATTTATAAATGTAGGAGATAAAATAGAAATGAGGTTTAGACTGAAAAAAGAGGATTTTGATGAGCTTGAAATTTCCGGAATTATAAGAAACGAGAGAACCTATTACAATACAGAGTCAAAAATTTACGGAGTAGAATTTTTGCTGGAAAGATCGGTAGAATTTAAAAGAGCAATAAACAAAATTTCAAGATATGTCATAGAGAGACAGAGGGAGCTTCTCACATGAAAAAAGTAAGATTCGCACCAAGCCCAACAGGTTATCTTCACATAGGAGGGGCACGAACAGCACTTTTTAACTGGATGTTTGCAAAAAATAAAAATGGGAAATTTGTATTAAGAATTGAAGATACAGACAATATTCGCTCTTCAAAAGTGATGAGTGAAGAAATCCTAAAAGCTATGAAATGGCTCGGATTGGAATGGGATGAAGGTCCCTTTTTTCAATCTGAAAGACTTGATATTTATAAAAAGCATGTGGAAAAGCTTTTGGAAGAAGGGAAAGCATACAGATGCTTTTGCACCCCCGAAGAAATTGAAGAAAGAAGAAAGCAAGCAGAAAAAAAGGGGATAAAATCATGGAAATATGATAGAAAATGCCTTAATCTTTCAAAAGATGAAATAGAAAAATTTTTAAAAGACGGAAAACCTTATGTAATAAGATTTAAAGTCCTAGAGGGGAAAACTGAGTTTGAGGATAAAATTCATAAAAAAGTTAAAGTAGAAAACTCTGAAATAGAAGATTTTGTATTATTAAAAAGCGACAGATTTCCCACATACCACCTTTCGGTTGTCGTAGACGACCATTTAATGGGGATAACAAATGTTATAAGAGGAGATGATCATTTATCAAACACTCCCAAACAAGTTCTTTTATACAAAGCTTTCGGATGGAAAATACCTGAATTTGCCCATCTGCCTCTTATCCTTGGACCAGACAGACAAAAGCTAAGCAAAAGATATGGAGTAACATCAGTTTTAAATTACAAGCGAGAGGGATACCTTTCTCTCAGTCTCGTTAATTTCCTCGCAAGACTATCATGGAATCCAGGGGAAGATAAGCCTTTCTTTTCTTTGGAAGAATTAATTAAAAGATTCGCTCTCGGAAAAGTAACAAAAAACAGCCCTATTTTTGACCTTAAAAAATTAGAATTTATAAATTCAAAGGTAATATCATCACTAAAACCTGAAGAGCTTTACAAAGAAATTATAGAAATTTCAACAAATAAAGATAAAAGTATTTTGGAAAAAGACAAAGACAAAACCTTAAAAGCAATAGACCTTTTAAAAACAAGAATGAAAAACTTAAAAGAATTTATACAAATTCTGAAAAACTATCTTTCCGAAATTCTTTATTATGATAAAAAGGGAGAAGAAAAATTCTTTAACATGGCAGGAAAAGAATATCTTGAAGCTTACCTAAAAGAGATAGAAAATCTAAGTAAAGACTCTTTCCACCAAGAAATACTTGAAAAAAGGCTAAGGGAGAAAGCTGAGCAACTGGGAATCAAAGCAGGAAGTATAATTCATCCGTTGAGACTTGCTTTAACAGGGAACAGAGTATCTCCCGGGATTTTTGATATCTTAGTATTTTTCGGAAAAGAGGAAGCAATTAAAAGAATAAAAAAAGCCATTGAGTACATTAATGAAAAAAATAGGGCTAACAATAGCAGGGTTTGATCCCTCAGGTGGGGCAGGAGTACTTCTGGATACTAAAGTACTAAAATCAAAAGAGATATTTCCCATGGCTATTATAACCTCAATAGTTCCGCAGAATTCAAGAGGTGTGTCAAATGTTTTCCCATTATCAGTAAGAGAAGTGAAAGAGAGTCTTGAAAGAATTTTTGAGGATTTTGAAATATCAGGAATAAAAATCGGAGTATTAGGAAGTGTTAAGATAGTAGAAGTGATTCACTTTTTTATTAAAAACAATAAAATCCCAATTGTCTATGATCCCGTACTCTTTTCAGGTAATAATTTAAAATTATTTAACAATAATCAATTCATTGAAAAAATCAAGAGAAAAATTTTTAAATATGCAACATTAATAACTCCTAATTTAAAAGAGCTTGAGATTTTAAGCGGATATTTGATAAAGAGTGAAAGTGAGGCTATAGAAGCAGGAAAACTTCTTGCTAATAAATTTAAAACTAATATTTTAGTAAAAGGAGGACACCTAAAAGGAGACGATTTTCTGATAATTAATGAAAAGATATTCGAATTTAAAGGAGAAATAATTAATAAGGATGTTCATGGAACAGGATGTTTTCTTTCATCTTCAATTTTAGCCTACCTTATAAAAGGATATTCCCTTGAAAAAGCTGTTGAAAGAGCTAAAATTGATGTTAAAGAAAAGATAAAAAAGAGTATTTTAATTGGTAAAGCAAAAAAATATTATATGGAGATATAAGGAGATACAAATGGAGAAAATCAAAGCAGATGAATTATTAGTGAAAATCCCCGAAGAGTTTTTGGAGTTCAATGATACAACAGAAGTTACAGAAATCAAAGGAATTATAGGACAAAAAGAGGCATTAAAAGCTCTTGAAACAGGGTTGGGAATAAAAGCAAAAGGATTTAATATTTTTGTAGTTGGAAAATCAGGAACAGGCAGAACATCAGCTGTAAAAAGCTATGTTGAAAAATTGGCAAAAGAGGGAGAAAGACCTGAGGATATATGCTTTGCAAATAATTTTACGGATTCTTACACCCCCATAGCAATAATGCTTCCTGCAGGTAAAGCCAAAAAATTCAATAGAATGATGAAAAGAATTATAAAGAGAATTGATAAAGAGCTTTTCACCCTCTTTGAAAGAGACTCTTTTTTGGAAAAAGTGAATATAATCAGAAGAGAAGCAATGGAACAAAAAGAAGCAATCATCAGGGAAGGAGAGGATAGGATAGCAAAATTGGGTTTTAGGGTCGAAAAAACGGGAAAAGGAATATTTCCGGTACCTGTAAAAAATGGAAAAGACCTTGATGAGAAAGAGTTTAACTCTCTTTCTGAAAAAGAAAGAGAGGAAATTCTTAAAAAAAGAGAGAGAGCAAATGATGAAATAGAAAACATACTACGAAATCTCGGGAAAATAGACTTTGAACAATCGGAAAAAGAGAACGAACTTATGGAAAAAGCTGTAAAAAATTTTGTGAACCATCTTTTTGAAGATATTGACAGAGGATTTAAGCGATATAAAAAACTCCCCGCTTTACTAGATAAAATGAAAGAAAGTATTGTGGAAAACTACACTATCTTCAGCCCCAAATTCCAAAAAGAAAATCCTGAAATAAAGGAAAACTTCACACAAAGATTTTTTCTTAATATAGTAGTAGACAATTCATTAACAATAGGCTCGCCGGTTATAATAGAAGATAACCCCATTTACAAAAACCTCATCGGGAGAATAGAGAGAGAATCAATAATGGGGAACCTTATTACAGACTTCTCCTTAATAATGGCTGGCTCTCTCTTAAAAGCCAATGGAGGATATATAATAATAGACGCAGAGGAACTTTTATCTCACCCCTTTTCTTACAAAGCATTAAAAAGAGCACTTCAAACCAATTTTCTTCAGATAGAAGACCTGGAAAACACCGTAAGTTTTACGGCAATAAAAAGCTTAAGACCTGAGCCTGTGCCATTGTCTTTAAAAGTAATATTGATTGGCGATCCAATTACTTATTATGAGCTTCTATTTTTAGATAAAGAATTTTTAGAGATTTTTAAAATCAAAGCTGAATTTGATTT
>Ga0190334_1000256_pt1 | contig 27640 bp, 27 predicted proteins | sample 48720478_MG_FD_161270 | JGI IMG/M metagenome (GOLD analysis project Ga0190334, IMG submission 161270) | Hydrothermal vent sediment bacterial communities from Southern Trench, Guaymas Basin, Mexico - 4872-04-7-8_MG | ecosystem: Environmental > Aquatic > Marine > Hydrothermal vents > Sediment ... | reverse complement strand
CCATGATCGCTCTCTCTAACAAACTCCTCAGGCTTATCTTTGCTCTCCTCTCTAAAAATCAAAAATTCAACCCGCTCTTTCATTCCTTATAGTTGACTCCTTAATTTAAAATTTTATATTCATAGGTTATTTCAGCGGTTTTGCTTAACATGGCGGTAACAGAGCAATATCTTTCATATGAAAGCCTGATTGCTTTTTCAAAAAGATGCTCGGGAATATCTTTTCCTTTAATTGTAAAAACAAGTTTAATTTTTGTGTAAACCTTTGGATGCTTGGGTGCTCTCTCAATCTCAGTTGCTTTAACTTCAAATTCCTCCCACTTAATTTCCATTTTTCTTAAAATAGCAATAACATCCATCCCCGTACAACCTATAAGACTCATCAAACAGACTTCCATAGGCCTTGAGGCAGTATCTTCCCCGCCAACATCAGGGGATGCATCCATTACAATTGAATGGCCTGAATCAGAATTAGCAACAAATTTCATTCCTTCAACCCATTTGGCCTTAGCTTCCATTCTCTACCTCCTTTCTTAGTATTTGCTCCAGCGTAACAGAACCTAAATAATCCTCTATTAATTTATTTAGATTTTTCCAAAAAGGAATTATTTTGCAATCTTTGTTAAAAGGACACTGAAGCCTAATTCCCTCACAATCCATAACTTTTACTTCTTTCTCAAGACCCTCTATTATATCTTTAAGAGTGATTTGAGAAGGAGGTTTTGAAAGTTTATAACCTCCTTTGGGCCCTCTTTTGCCTTCCACAATCCCACAGCTCTCAAGATCACAAAATATCCTCTCAAGATATTTCTTGGATATGGAATACTTCTCGGAGAGCTGTCTTATGGAGATAATCTTCTCCTCTCTGTCAAACTCACTCAAAGATAATAAAGCATATTTTGTCTTTGTTGTTACTTTCATAATTCCTACCTTAATAGTGGGTATTATACCACAGTTTTTCCCTTTTTCAATATTCTCTTGTAATTTTTTTTTAATTATTTTAAACTATTTATTAAGTTAAAAATAAGAGGTGTTACGATGGAACCAAAAGATAAGGAAAAACTTGAGGCTTTAAAAACAAAGTTAAAAGAGCTCCAAGGGGAAGATTTAAAGAAAGAAGAAAAATTTCTTAAATTTTTAGATATTCTTAGCGAATTTTTGCAAGATATTTTCAAAGTGGATGATGATGAAGTCTCCATTTTAATAACAGACAAAAAAGAGGAGATACTCTCCTTTGTAAAACCTAATTATTTGAGAGGAGCAGGTATTATCCCCATGAGTTCTCAGGATTCCTTTGCCGTACAGTCCCTTTCAACAGCTAAAGCAAAAGTAGTAAATCATTTGAAGAAAAAAAGACCTTCCTCTATCTTTGAACTCGTAAAAAACCCTGATAAACCTAATTATCCTGTTCAAAAATTGATGATTGTCCCCCTCTTTTTAAAAGGTAAAAAATTGGGTGTTATCGAAATAATGAAAAAGGCAATCTCATGGAATGAAGCTGGGCCTGATTTTACAGAAGAAGATTTGAAACTTTTAGTGGATATAGTAAAAGAGATAGCTACCTATTTTGCCTTTTTCAAACCAGAAGATTATAAACCAAAATTAACGGAAGTATAGTGGATAAGAGAGAAAGATTAAAAGAAATTCTGTTAAAAAAATCAGTTTTTTTCGGAGATTTTGTACTTTCATCAGGCAAAAAATCAAATTTTTATATTGACGCGAGAATTTCCACTCTTTTCCCTGAATCCGCCTTTTTAATCGGAGAAATAATCTTTGAAATATTACAGAAATATGAAATAGATGCAGTAGGTGGATATTCAATAGGAGCTGACCCTATTGTAAGTTCCATAGCCGTAATAAGCTACATAAAGGGACATCCAATACCAGCTTTCATTATAAGGAAAGAAGAAAAAACACACGGAAGAGGTAAAGAGATAGAGGGCAATTTTTCAGAGGGAATGAAAGTTGCTGTTGTTGATGATGTTATAACAACAGGAGGCTCAATATTAAAAGGTATAAATAAAGTCAAAGAATTGGGAAGTGAGGCGGTTGTTGCTCTTTCTGTAATTGACAGAGAGGAGGGAGGAAGCCAAAAGATAAGGGAGATGGGTATTAACTTTTATTCAATATTTAATCTTAGGGATTTAGGTATCAAAAAATAAATTATTTTTTTTTCTATTTATTCTTTTCTCAGATTAACTTAATCTTCTTGCTCATCCTACTATTGCATCAACCAATGATTTTCCCACTACTTCAACAACTACTTTCTGAGGAGCACAGATTAATTTTTCTCCCGGACTTGAGATAAAGCCTCTATGCATACAAATCTTGTGTTTACAGGAGCTTTCTTCAACCCTAACTTTTCCTGAATTTGAAGCTATCTTTATTTTTCCAAGATTTGTAGGTAAAGTAATAGTTGTGTTTTTATTCAAGTTAATATAACCATAGGTTTTCCCATTAATACTAATTCTTGCTTTTTCTCCTTTTCCATAAGAAGACTTTGTATCAACAGAATTTATCTTAACCCTTATTTCAAATGTAGCTGATTTTTCAGAATAAATTTTACTTGAAACATTTGAAAACACACCGGTTCTCGGATCAGCTATTTTACTACCATAAGTCATTGTTATACCGGGGTCTGTCCTGTTTATTCTTCTCACTTCCACAACAGACATAATTGATTTACCGGTAAGTCTTGAAAAAATAGGATCCTTTGATCCTCCGTAAACTCCTTTCTTTGTTCTGTTTAAGACAAATTTTAAAACATCAGCTGCCTCATTATTAACACTATACACAAAAATATTTTTACCAGTGTTTGCTCTTACGGAATTTAAAAGAGATGTAAGGGATTCAACTGGTTTTGATGTTAATATTGTAAAATCAAACTCTTTTTCGTCAGACAAAATTTTATTAATGCTTAAAAGCGGAAGTGTTGAAACTCCCAAAACTTTAAAAAAATCTCTTCTTGAAATTTTCATTTTACTCCTCCTTTTCTATTTCAACAATTTTTGGAATCTTTTCCTCTTTTTTATCATGTTTTTTATAGATTAAATACACAAAGAACAAAAACAAACCTCCTCCTAAAAGAGATAAAAGCTCTCTTTGAAAACCGATTTTATCGCCCAAAATATAGCCTCCGAATATCCCGACAAGCATCATAAAAAGTGAGAATGTCAAAAACTTGATAAAGCGTATGTTAAGCTCCTCTATATTAACATCAAATCTAACCAAATCTCCCTTTTTCGCTCCAATCAAATTTAACATTTTAATCTGCTGAGATGAGTTCATTGCACAAAGAGCAGAGAGAGCACACTTTTTACAAAGCTTTGGATCAGTTGGCCTCACATAGGCAAATTTGCTTTCTATCTTTTCTACTTTACCCTCTTCAAGCTTTTTCATTCTTTTCTTCTTTATCTGTTCTTACAACCTTTTCCGGATGTACAAAATTAATAGCACCTGTCGGGCACTTATCTATTCCTTCATAACACTCTTCTGTAAATTTTTCGGGAGCAACAACATATACAAGATTATTCTCCATTGTAAGAGCACCCGTAGGACACTTCCTAACACAAATACCACAAGCAATACATGCATTTTTACATACAGCTCTTGATTGTTTGGGGGGATCCTGTGACCTACAAAAAATCATAATATTTTCATCTATCGGGTGAAGCTCAAGAATATCCTTGGGACACTCTTCAACGCAGATACCGCAACCTGTACATTTTTCCTCATCAATAAAAGGCAAACCATCAGGCATCATTGTAATAGCATCAAAAGGACAGGATCTCTCGCAATCTCCGTACCCGAGACATCCCCAATCACAGAGTTTATCTCCTGAACTTACAAGAGCTGCAGCTCTACATGTTTTAATTCCTTCATAATAACCCTTTCTTTTAGCTGCTTCTTCTGTTCCTCGGCAGTGAACTCTTGCAACCACCTTTGTAGTTTCAGCAGAGTCCACCCCCATTATCTTTGCTATTAAATCTGTAACAGCCTGGCCTCCGACAGAGCATTTGTTTATTTCTTCTCCCTTCTCAACAATTGCTGTTGCATAATTTTTACATCCGGGATAACCGCATGCTCCGCAGTTTGCCTGAGGTAAAATAGCATCAATTTCCTCTATTTTCGGATCAACTTCAACCCTTAGTTTGGCATCAGCCACAGCAAGAATCACAGCAAAAAGCAATGCCATAACACCAAGTGTGATTATTGAAATTAATAGTGTACTCATTTAGTCACCTCACTTTATAAGTCCCGCAAATCCCATAAAAGCAAGAGCCAAAATGCCTGCTACCAAAAGGGTTATTCCGGGACCTTTCAAAGATTCGGGAACATCTGCAAAATCAAGCTCTTCTCTTATTCCTGCCATTATAACAAGAGCAAGTGTAAAACCTAAACCTGCACCTACTCCGAAAACTATTGTTTCAATATATGTATAATTCTTCAAAACAGCTATCAATGCAAAACCTAAAATAGCACAATTAGTCGTAATTAAAGGAAGATATATACCGAGAGCATCGTAAATTGCTTCTGATGTCTTCCTTATAAACATCTCAACAAACTGAACCAAAGAGGCTATAACCAAAATAAAAGAAACTATTTCTAAAAATTCAAGATGATAAGGCGCAAGAATAAGATGATATATGGGCCAGGTAACCACAGCTGTTATAGTCATAACAAAGGTAACCGCCATCCCCATTGAAACAGCAGAACTTAATTTATTTGAAACTCCTAAAAACGGACATATCCCAAGAAAGTAAGAGAGAACAAAGTTATTTATCAACAGAGCGGAAACAAAAATTATAAGTAAATCCATTTATCTCCTCCTACGCCTTTTTTAATTTTGTTTGAATAAACCTTGAAACACCAACAATTGTGCCTAAAGTAAGAAATGCACCCGGAGGAAGAATCATAACCATCCAATTATCCCACCAGCTTCCCAATACTCTCATATTAAGCCATGTTCCATTTCCGAGAATTTCTCTAAAACTACTCATAAGAAGAAGAGCTATCGCAAAACCAAAACTCATTCCCAGAGCATCAAGGATTGATCTGAATACTCCATTTTTGGAAGCAAAAGCTTCCATTCTTCCCAAAATTATACAATTGACAACAATCAATGGAATAAAAGGTCCCAATGCTTTACTTTGAGCGGGATAGAAAGCCGCAAGATATCTGTCTGCCATTGTAACAAAAGTGGCTATAACAACTATATAAGATGCAATTCTAACCTGACCAGGAATGAGCTTTCTTATAAGAGAAATAATAATAGCGGAAGCGGTTAAGACAAAAATAACAGCAACAGACATTGCCAATGCATTTTCAACTGCATTGGTAACCGCAAGAGTGGGACACATACCAAGAAGCTGAACAAGAACAGGATTCTCTTTCCAGAGTCCCTTTATAAAATCATAAAGATAGCTTTTGTTCTCATCCATTATTAACCTCCTCCTTCACTCTCTTTAAAGCCTTGTTTACAATAGTAACAACAGATCTTGAAGAAATAGTAGCACCGGAGATTGCATTAACTTCATTGTCTTTTAGTTCATTTTCACTTTTTGGGGGCTTTGCCAAGATTATTTCTTCTCTTATATCTTTATTTTTCCAGAATTTTAAGAAGATATTCTCATTTGTTATTTTTGCACCAAGGCCGGGAGTTTCTTTTTGTTCAAGTACTTCAAGTCTGTACATTTTCTCAAGATGTTTATCAACCCCAAACATAATTGTGATTAGATCCTGAAAACCAGTACCAACAGTATAAACAGCATAACCTAAAAGTTTCCCATCCTTATCATAACCAGCAAATATCTTAAATTTATTTTCATCCTTTAAAGCCTTACTTTCTACCGTTCCTGGAACAACCTCTTTTATTGCCTTCTCAATCTCAGCTTTTTTATTCTTTTCAATATATGGTTGAGTATAAACTGCGAAGTATGCTAAAAGTCCGCTCGATATGACAGCTACCAAAGTAAGTACAAAAATCATATAAAACCTTGATTTCACTTTTTTCCTCCTTCCCCTAAAATCTTAGGTCTTGTGTATCTGTTTAACAAGGGGACAAAAGAGTTCATTATCAAAATCGAATACATCACACCCTCTGGTAATCCTCCGAAAACTCTGATGAGAACAACAAGAAAACCAATTCCAACAGCATAAATCCAAGTTCCCTTTGGAGTTAAAGGAGATGTTACCATATCAGTAGCCATATAAAACGCACCTAAGAGCAAACCACCCGCAAAAAGAAAATAGAGGGGATCCGCAAATTTTTCAGAGTTAGCAATCCAGAGAGCACCTTCAAAAACAAAAACAGAAGTTAAAATACCAACAGGTATTCTCCAATCTATGTATTTTTTAAATAAAAGTATTAAACCTCCTATAATTATAAGAATTGCAGAAGTCTCTCCCAATGAGCCTCCCGTATTTCCAATTAAAAGATCTTTATAAGGAGTCAAAACATGAGAAAATTTAAATCCTCCTAAGGGAGTTGCAAATGTTTTTGCATCAACAACCTTTTGAACAACAGGAGGAACCCAATTGGTCATTGCAACCGGAAAAGCTGCCTGTAGAAAAGCTCTTCCCACAAGAGCCGGATTAAAAATATTATAACCCAATCCTCCGAACACTTGCTTTCCAAGGGCAATAGCAACAAATGCACCTATTGCCACATAAGAAGATTTTAAGCCGGGAGGTAAGGTTAATGCTAACAAAATACCGGTAATCAAAGCAGAACCATCAAAAACAGCGGAAATATCTTTTTTCCTCGCTAAGAGAAAAACAAATTCAGTTAGAAGAGAGAAAATAATAGAAATTAAAAGGACTCTTATGGCATTCATTCTGAAAAAATATATTGATGCAGCTACAGGAAGCATTAAAGTTCCTACAACCCAATACATAATTTTGGGAACTGACTCTTTATTCCTTATATGAGGAGATGATGATAAAACAAATTCACTTGCATATTGTCTCTTCATTTTATTTCTCCGATTTTTTCTTAAGCTTTATATATTCAGATTTTCCAAATCTTATCCATTGAACGAGAGGTATATTTGCAGGGCAGACATAGGAGCATGTACCGCATTCAATACAATCCATAAGTCCCCAATCCTTTGCATCTTCAAATCTTTCATTCTTTGATAGTGTGACTATTCTCGTAGGGACAAGATTCATCGGGCAGTGTTCAGTACAGCTATTACAACCTATACAATTGTACTCTTTTTTCTTAGGAAGCTCCTCTTCCGGGAGAACCAAAATTCCGGAAGTTGCTTTTAAAACAGGTACCACATCAGTCCACTGAGAAATTCCCATCATAGGTCCACCCATAATTAGTTTTCCGGGCTTTCCAACATAACCTCCTGCAAACTCAATTATGTCCTTAAACATAGTCCCAATTCTAACCTGAAGATTTTTATGCTCTTTCACACCTTCTCCCGTTATAGTAAGGACTCTCTCGATTAAAGGCATTCCGGTTTTTAAGGTCTCATAAACAGCATAGGTCGTACCAACATTCTGAACAAGAACTTCAACATGAAAAGGCAAGCCTCCAGTTGGAACCTCTCTTCCAAGTATAGCTTTTATCAGCATCTTTTCACCGCCCTGCGGGTACTTTGTCTTTAGAGGAGCAACCTCAAAATCAGCTCTACCTTTTAATTTTCGCTCATAAAGTTCAATCACATCAGGTTTATTATCTTCCACACCAAGATAAATTTTGGATGCTCCGACAGTTTCTTTAAGAATTTCCGCCCCGGCAATCAGTTCATCAGCTCTTTCAAGCATTAACCTGTAATCAGTTGTAAGATAAGGCTCACACTCAGCTCCATTGAGAATAACAGTATCAACAGGGTACTCTTTCGGAGGAGAAAGTTTAACCGAAGTCGGAAATGCAGCTCCACCAAGACCTACAATCCCCGCTTCTCTTACAGCATTCCTAACTTCCTCCGGTGAATAAGAATGAGGATCATCTTTAAGAGGTTTGATTTCAGGAAAAAGCTCTTCTTCTCCGTCATTTTCAATTATAACTGATAGAACATTTTTCCCGAGTGGTGTTACATGAGGCTCTACTGATTTTACTGTCCCCGAAACAGGTGAATGGACATTGGCAGAAATAAAGCCTTTTGCTTCACCTATTTTTTGCCCTTTAAGAACTCTGTCCTTTTTCTTCACCAATGGTTCAGCAGGAGCTCCGGTATGTTGATGAAGAGGAATTACAACTGTTTTCCCAGCAGGAAAAACCTCGATCTTAAACTCTTTTGATAACTCCTTTTTATCAGGAGGATGAACACCTTTTGGAAACGTTTTTTTATTCATTTTCCCTTCCAGATGTTAAATTTGTAAGTAAGAATATTAAAAAATAATTCTTTTGTCAAGAAAAATCAGAGAATTGAAACCCTCTACTTTTTTCCAAACCAAGTCTTGATTCTTTTGGATCCCATTAAACAAGAGGTGTAAAAAGTAAAAATAGAAATAAGGCCTAAAATAATAAATAATCTTAACCAAGGCTCTCCGGCCGGTATTCTCATCCTTAAATAATGATAAATGGCAGAAATCCAGACAAAACCTCCTAAAAAAAGAATAATCTGAAGAAAAACTCTTATAAATTCTCTTCTTACAAGAAAAAGCAGGGGCATAAGAAGAAAAATCCAGGGTAAAACCACAAAATTAGCTCTTGAAAAATGAGCAGCAAGAAGGAGTAAAGATAAAACAGGTAATACAAAATTAAACACTTTTTTCATTTTATTCTCCAAAGTTTAATAAAAATTATAAACACTAAAAAAAAGAAGTTCAAAAATATCTCTCTTTTTTACTCAAAAGTAACTGTCTTAATCCTTCTCCAAGATAATTAAAGCCTATAACAGTTAGCATAAGAAGAAAAGAGGGGTAAATAAGGAGAATCGGATGTGTTAATATTAAATTCCTTCCTGTGTCAATCATATTCCCCCAGGATGGATATGTAATAGGAACTCCAAGACCTAAAAAGCTCAATCCTGTTTCTGCTATAATCACAGCGGAAATTCCCAAAGAAGCTTGAATTATTATCGTAGGAATAACAAAAGGTAAAATATGTTTAATGATAATATAAAAATCAGAAGCACCTAAGGCTTTCTCTGCAAAAACGAAATCTTCTTCTTTTACTTTTAAAGAAATCCCACGAGAAAGCCTTGCATAAGAGACCCATCCCATAAGAGAAAGTGCTAAGATAAGATTAGCTATACTATTTCCTAAAAATGAAATTAAAGTTAAAGCAAGTAAAATCCCGGGGAAGGAGAGGAAAATATCAACAATTCTCATTAATATCTCATCTACAATTCCTCCAAAGTATCCAGAAAAAGCTCCTATAATTGTTCCTATTACAGAAGAAATTAAAATTACAATTAACCCTATACCAAGTGAAACTCTCCCTCCATATATAAGCCTTGCAAGTACATCCCTTCCGAAGTCATCTGTTCCAAGAGGATGTTCAAAAGAAGGAGAAGCTAAATCATTGGAAAGATCTATTGTAAAAGGGTTTTTAGCGTAAAAAAAAGGCAAGATAAATGAAAAGAGAAATACAAAAATTAAAATATAAACTCCAATTTTCAGGTGGAAATTCAACTCATGACTCCTTTACGAATTCTCGGATCAAGAATCAAATACACTATATCAGCTAAAAAATTAGCTATTATATAAACAGAAGAGATGAAGATAATAAGCCCCTGAATAACGGGATAATCTCTCGCTTTTATGGATTCAATTAAAAGAGTTCCTATACCCTGAATAGAAAACACGGTTTCAGTTATAATTGTTCCTGTTAGTAATGCCCCAAATTGGAGTGCCAAAACAGTAATAATGGGAATCATTGCATTTTTTATAATATGAAATCTCCAGAGCTTTTCTTCGGGTAAACCAATTAATCTTAAATTTTCAATATACACTTTTCCCTTTTCTTCTTCCAAAGAAGCTTTTATTATCCGTATTAAAATAGCAGCTAATCCAGTGCCCAAAGTAAAAGATGGAAGAATAAAATGTGAAAAGGAACTATCTCCTGACACGGGGAAAATGCCTAAATAAATGGAAAACAAAATAATTAAAATAGGGCCGAGAACAAAGTTGGGAATCGCAATCCCCAAAACAGAAAGACCTGTTGTAATTTTTTCGATAGAAGAATTGGATTTTTTTGAAGAAAAGATTCCAAGTGGAAAAGCTATCAAAATAGCTGCAATCATTCCCCCTACTGCAAGATAAAAAGTAGAAGGAATCCTTGTCATAATTATACTTTTTACACTTTCACCTTTAATTAAAGAATTTCCAAGATTTCCTGAAAAAACACCTTTTAAAAAATCTTTGTATTGGACTCCAACAGGTTTATTAAGCCCTAATTCCTTCCTTAGTTTAAGTATATCCGCCTGTTGTGCACCCTCTCCAAGCATTAATTGAACCGGATCTCCAGGGATTAAATGGATAATAAAAAATACAATTGTCACAACACAAAATAATGTAAAAACAGAAATTAAAGCTCTTTTTAAAAAAAACATCATCCTTCTATATTATACTTTTTTAGAAGATTGTAAAACTGCATTCTACTAATGCCCAACATATCTGCAATTTCTGATTTGCTCTTTTCCCTTAAAAAAGGTAACAATTTTAACAAATACTTTTTCTCCGCTTCTTCTTTGACTTTTTTCAGGCTCTCAATTTTTAAAAGCGCTTTTTCAACAAAATTAATATCAAAATGTTTGCTATCTAAAATCAGCTCGTTCTCACCAAGAAGAACAATGGATTTTTTAACCTTTGCTTCAAGCTCTCTAATATTTCCTGGCCATGAATAAGCAAGCAATGCCCTAAGAGCATCTTGGGTAATTCCTATATTTCTTTTTCCCACAAAGCTCTCATACTTTTTAATAAAATAATTTACTAAAAGAGGTATATCCTCCCGTCTTTCCCTAAGAGGAGGAAGCTCTAAAGTAAATTCATTAATTCTAAAAAAGAGATCTTTTCTAAAATTTTCTTTCTCCACCTCTTTTTTCAAATCCCTGTTTGTAGCGAATATAAATCTTACATCAACCTTTTTAGGGAAAGTAGAACCTATTTCTGTGATTTCTTTCTCCTGAATCACTCTTAATAATTTACTCTGCATCTCAAGCGGAAGTTCTCCTATTTCATCAAGAAAAAGAGTTCCCTTATGTGCACTTTCGATAAAACCTTTTTTATCCTGATCAGCACCTGTAAAAGCTCCCTTTTTATAGCCAAAAAACATAGCTTCAAGAAGTTCTTTAGGAATAGCTGCACAATTTACAGTAATAAAAGGTGCATCTCGCCTTTCTCCAGTGTAATGGAGATATTTTGCCATGAGCTCTTTTCCCGTTCCTGACTCACCAGTAATTAATACACTAAAAGGAAGATTTTTAATTCGATCGGCCATCTCCTTAACTTTTGAAAGCCCTGTTTCAAATCCAATTATTTCAGAACAAGAAAGTTTTTCATGATAATTATCAAGGTGAAAAATTTTCCCTCTTAAAACAGAATCAAGAAGTTTTTCATAAAATTCCAGGTTAAATTTTTTTATACCTTTTTTATATTGCTGAATGATCCTTTCATCAAAACCATCATTATCCTTGATAGAAAGAATTAAAAACATCAAAAGTATCTTAAGCTCATCATAGTAATTTGCAGCAAACTTTTTAATGATCTTTTCAAAATCATTCCATTTTAAAAAAAGAGTAGGAGATTTTTTCTTTTTCCCCTCCACTGTAGAAACAAAATCATAAAAAACAGGAAAAAGTGGAATTCGTTTTTCAATCCTATTCATTGGTAGCTCATTCAAAGCTTCATCCAAATATTTTTTTGCTACTCTAAAATTTCCTTTTAAAAACTCTATTTCTCCCAAAGAAAAGAGATCTATTATTTTCGATAAAAGATTTCCAGAAGAATTATCATGTAAAAGAGCTTTTTTAATTAATCCTTCGGATCTTTCAAGAGCTCCCATTTCCTTTAAGACCTCTCCCTGATTAAATAAAGAGAGTGTAAAAGCTTTTTTGTTTTCAATTTTTTTAAAATAGTATTCAGAAAGCTCAAACCAGCTTAAAGCTTTAAAGAGTGTTTTCTTTTTAAAATAATATTGACCTATATCAGAGCTCAATTCACCAAGTGCAAAGTAATCAACCTTGTTAAGCTTTTCTTTATAAATTTCGAGTAAATCAGAAAGTTTCCCTTTCCCTTTCCTTCTATCTATATAATAAAGATACCTTCTTACCTCTTCATCAACGTCTGAATCATTTGTACTAGAGATAATCTTATTAAAAATCTTTTCTGCCTTTTTTAACTCTCCTCTTCCATAGTAAAAGATCCCTTCTTCAAGAAGCAAGCGTGAAATAATCTTTTGACTATATTTTTTATTTTTCAATACTTTAATCCATTTAAGAAAATCATCCTCAAATCCTAATATTCTATAAAGCCTTATTCTCAAAAAGGAAGATTCCTCATCGCTAAAAAAAGCACCATTAGATTCAATTAAATTTAAAGCCTCTTTATATTCTGAATTTTTAAATAAAAGGGTTAAAAGTTCTTTCTTTTCCTCATCTGTTTTAACTTTAACTTTTTTAAGAATCTCCATTTTGTGATAGGGGAATTTATCAAGACTTTGATATAAAACCCTTAATTCTTTATCACTAAAATAGCACCCCCCAAAAATAAAAAAGTTTGATTCCCTAAGTTCAGGTGAAATTTTTAAGAAAAATAATTTTAATACTTTTCTATTCTTAATCTTTTCATAGATAATTCTTATCTTTGAATCATTTAAAGAAAGTTTTTTATCCGAATTTTCTTTCAAAATTCTTTCAAAAATTGCCTCATCAAAAAAATCATTAAACCCAACACCAAACTCAGTTCTCTTCTTTTCAAGTTTTTCAATATGAACCTTGCTGAAAGTTGAAGGATAACGCTCATATAAGAAATGATAAATCAATGCAAATCTCTCTCTGAAATCAAATTCAACAGAAGAATTGGAAAAAAGAGCTTTTTTTAGTTTTCCTATGTCTCTTCCGCTTTGCTCAAAAAGTTTACCACTCCTATGGCTCCAGAAAAAAATTTCTTCTATCTCCTTGGGGGTAAAGTTTGGAAACTCAAATTTCACGAAATCATCTTCTTTAACACTATGATTTGAAATAACCACAATATTTGCTTTTTTAAAAGAATTAATTAATAACTTCAAATCACCATTATTCAAATCTTCACTATAAGAATCAAAAAATATAAAAGTAGCATCATTATCTAAAAGGTGAAAAACTTCTGAATTTATTACAAACCCCTTTTCCTCTTCGCCCAAAAACAAAAAACTTTCAATTTCTTTGTAAAAGCTTTCAAGCGAATTAAAGAAAAAAACTATTTTCCCGCTTAACTGTAATATATTGATAATATCTTCCACAAAAGTTGTTTTCCCTGTCCTTCGTTCCCCAAAAAGATTAACTCTTCTCTTATCTTCTAAAAGAGAAAGAAAGCTTGATGTTTCCTTTCTTATTATTTTTTTATATCCTTGACTTTTCCCAATACCCATTGGTGATTTTATTTCTAAATCTTCCTCTATTTTTAAAACCTTATACTTTCCACTATAACTATCTTTAGACAATGAAACTTTTTTACCAATACATTTAAAAAAATCCAGTATTTCATTTTTAATTCCTTCAAATCTCTTCTTTTTGGGAGTATCAGGTTCAAAATATTCAAAAGCATAAAATTTACTTCCATTCGATTTTTCCCCGTAAAATAAAATATTTAATATTTTCTCGTGGTATAAGTTCGACAGTAAATCATAATTATCTCTTTCTATGATCTCCACTCTTTTTTGCGTAAAAAAATCCCAATAAATATTATCTTTTATTTTCTTAAGGCGAGAATAATAAACATACATTAGGAGAGTAAAGAATCTAATTTATCTTTAGCATCTCTAAAGCTTTTATCCTCTTTGATAATCTCCCTTAAAAGCTGAATAGATTCATTAATTTTCCCCTCAATCTCATACAAACTGGCAAGCTCATACTTTAAGGACAAATACTCTTCCTGAGATCTCCCTTTTACTTTAAGAGCTTCTTTAAACCACTTCTCTGCTTCACTAAAAACACCTTTTTTAAAAAAAGAAAGACCAAGATGAACAAAAGAATCAAATTTATATTTTTCACTTTTACTTGAAATCAAAAAATCATTAATAGCCTCGTCGTATAACCCCATTCCAAAGTAGGCAATACCTAAATTGTATCTTGTCGCATAATCTTCTTTTTCTATGGTATCCTCAAGTTTCTCTTTAAACTGGGAAAGTATATCATCAAGATTCTTTTCCATAGTAGTTGTAACATTATCTTTTGCTTCTTCGGATATATCTCTTATCGCTTTTACCTCATCCGAGACTATTGTCCCCACTTCATAATAATATGACTCAGGAACATCAAAAATATCCTCCCCTTCAAAAAGATTCTCAAAATCACCCATTCCTTCTTCCAAATTAAGGATATCATCATCTTTAAGGTCTGTTATATCATCCGAAGTATCTAGTTCATCATTTAACTTTTTCTCTGCAAGATCAAAATCAAAATCCAATTCATCAAAATTGGGTTTATCGGAAAGCTCCTCATCTTCAAAAATATTAATCTCATCACTTTTAGAGTTTTTTTCATTCACATTCTCTTCGGCTTTCAACTCTTCATTACCGAGAGAGACCTCTTGATCCAAAGGTAAATCTTCAATTTCTTCTATCTCTTCTTCTTTTTCCTCCCTTATATTGTTTTTTCTTTCATCCATTATCGTTTGCTCCTCTGGAATGCTCTCTTCTTCTGAATTTTCAAGAGGAAGCTCTACTTCCATTTCAATTTCATCCTCAATTTCTATCCCCTCTTCAGAATTCTCCTCCTCTTTTTTATTTTCTTTAACTTCAACTTCTGAGTCCGGTTTAACTGCTAAATCATCAACATAAAGTTCTTCTGTATCTTCTTCAAATTCTATTTCATCATTTTCATCAGAAGGAAATTGAGTTTCACCTTTTGCTGAAGTGTTTTTCATTTTCTCTATCAATCTTCTTTTCTCAATCAATTCATTGTTTCCAGGATAAAGTTCCAAAGCTTTGTTTACAGCTTTCTCTGCATCATCAAAAAAACTATTATTAATAAAAAAATCTATTTCAGAAATAAATTCTTCTACTTTTTTCTCATCTTCTCTAAATACAGACTCATCTTCTCCAATTTCCCCCATAGAAATCTCGGTTTTTGAAGAAGTAATATAATTATTTAAAAGGGGGTCATTCGGAAAATACTTTATTAATCTTTCAACGGTCATTGCTATGGAATCTTTATCTCCCAATCTTTCATAAATTTCAATTAACTGATGCCCTGTTTTTAAAGCTTGTTCCAGTGAACCATTTTTTATTAGAAAATCAAGAAGCTGCTCTTTTATTCGAGGGTTAGAAGGATAAAGTTCACTTAAATTTTGAACCTCTCGTATAGCTTCTTCTTTAAATCCACTGTCAAATATTTTCACAAACTGGCTTAAATTCTCAACTATTGTTTTCTCCTCTAATTCCTGAACCCTCTTCTCATCATCACTTAGAAAATCCTCTCCTTTGTTAATAATCCTATCTAATCTTTCAAGTTCAAATCTAAATTCCTCTTTGTTAGGATCCATAACAAGCAATCTTTCATAAATTTCCTTTGCTTTATCATACTCCCCGTTTCCTTCATAAACCTCAGCTATTGAAACTAAAACTAACATCAAGCTATTTTCTTTGCCAAACTTTTCAAATATTTCTGCTCTTTTCTGCAAAGCCGGAAGAAATTGGGGGTTCTTTGTTAAAATGACATTCAGAAGGTCCTGAGCCTTATTCTCTTTATTATTTTCTAAAAGGAGATCTACAATAGGTTCTATTATTTCAAAAGCTTTATCATAATTATCCTGTTCCACATAAAGTTTTGCAAGATATTCATATGCCTCGACATCTGATTCGCTTGCCTCTTTTGAGAGTTCAAGCAATATTTTTTCGGCTTTTTCATAATTTTTGTTCTCAAGATAAAGCTGAGCCAAAGCTTTTTTAAACTCTCCTCTATCATTCTTCTTTTTTACAACATCCTCAACAAAGCTAATAGCCTCAGCTGTTTTATTCTCTTTTCTATAAACATCTATTAAAACTTTTAAAGTAAAAAGATTTGGATCAAGATTAAACGCAGTTTTATAATTTTCCACTGCTTTTTCAACATTACCTTTTTTCTTAAAAATATCCCCTATCCTACTGTATGTCTCAGCCGCTCCTTTAAAAAGATGTTCAGCTCTATACATCTCAGCTAAAGTAGTGAGAATTTCTACATTTTCTCTATCAAGTTCCGCTAATTTCTTGTAAACTTTTAATACCTCATCAGTCTTTTTCTGGAATTTTAAATATTCAGCTACATCTATATAAATCTTTTTAGCATCAACTTCGGCACCTATTTTCTGGAAAAGTTCCCCCAATTTAAAAGCAACTTCAATATTTTTAGGATCCAATCTATAAATCTTTCGGTAGATGGCTATGCTTTTGGGGATAACATCAGTTCTTTCATAATATTCTGCCAATTTTTTGTAATATTTATATGCTTCCCTATAATTACCCACTCTTACATATAAATCACCCAACTGATTTATAGCAGATAAATCCTTAGGGTTTATCTGCAAAAGTTTCAAATATTCATTTATAGCATTCTGAAATTTCCCGTTTTTTATAAATTTTTCAATATTTTTTAGGATTTTTCTTACATCCTTATTATCCGCCACTTATCTCCCCTTTTAATTAATTTTAAAAGATAACCTATGAAAAAGAGTCCTTCCAAATTTATAAACAGCTTCCTTATGCTCTCTTGTGCAATAGCCCTTGTTTTTATAAAGTTTGTATTCTGGAAAAAACTTGGAAAAGTGAACCAACAGATGATCTCTTAAAACTTTGGCAATTATTGAGGCTGCTGCGATAACAGGAATCTTTTCATCCCCCTTTATTATGACCCTTTGTTCATAAGGAAGATCTTTTATTCTAAATCCATCAACATAAACAATATTAAAATTTTTTCTAAGTCCTAGAACGGCCTCTCTCATACACTTAATATTAGCATATTGAATATTTTTTTCATCTATTTCAAAGTTTGAAATAAAACTTACAGAGATATCTTCAGCAGTTTTTTCTATTTTTTCAAAAAATTTTTCTCTCTGTCTTGTAGTTAATTTTTTAGAATCTTTAATTCCCCCCGGGATTTTGTTTTTTCGGTAAACTACAGCTGCTGCAAAAATAGGCCCAAACAGAGCCCCCCTTCCAACTTCATCTACACCCGCAACTATTAATTCTTCACCCAACTATCTCCTCTCTTTTATTCTGGCTTTTTTACCTACCAGATCCCTTAAATAATAAAGTTTTGATCTTCTAACAATACCTCTTCTTACGACTTTTATGCCCTGTACTGTGGGAGAATGAATCGGGAAAATTCTTTCTACACCAATACCATAAGAAACTCTTCTTACTGTAAAAGTTTCTCTAATACCGGCGCCCTTTCTTGCAATAACAACACCTTCATATATTTGAGTTCTCTCTTTTTCTCCTTCCTTAACTTTTACTGAGACTTTTACAGTATCTCCAATATTAAAAACAGGAACCTCTTTTTTTAAATACTCCTTCTCAACTTTTGACAATAAATCCATTTTCTCATCTCCTTTAAAAATTTACCGCTATATTGTAATATTTTTAATCTATTTTTTCAATACTCCTCTCTTACTTTACAAAAAATTCTCCGCTCAAAATATGTTGAGAAACCCCATTTAAGTAAACTTTCTCTTCCATACATTCAATTATAATGTCCCCAGCTTTAGTTTTCACTGAGACTACTTCATCAAGCGCACCCTTTAACCGACCTGCTATAACAGCCGCTGAAGAACCACTTCCGGAAGACAGAGTCTCACCAACCCCTCTTTCCCAAAATAGTACTTCTATATTGCTTCTATTAATAATTTTAACAAATTCTACATTAGTTCTATTGGGGAAAAATGCATGAGATTCAATTTCTCTTCCTATCTGTTGCAATTCAAAAGAAGATGGAAAACTATCAAGGAACACAACAGTATGAGGATTTCCCATCGAAAGGATTGTTACATTATAAACTCTTCTATTAATATTCAAAGGATAATCAACAATTTTTTGATAACTTGTACCATCATAAAAGGGAATATCATCTGAAGAGAAAAGAGGTTGTCCCATATCTACTTTAAGTTTTACAGTATGGTTTTTTACTTCCAAAATCTTAACATCTCTCTCACCAGCTTTTGTGAGAAAAATCACAGTATCTTCTATCCTTTCCCTGTACTTTAAAGCAACATATGCCCCCGCATTAATCAATCCATTCCCTGAAATTTCAGCCTCTGTGCCATTGTTATTCCAAATTCTAAAATCAAATTTATTATTCTCTTTTAAGTTCAAAAAAACAATACCGTCCGCGCCTACTCCAAAATGACGATCGCAAACTTTCAAGGCTATCTCTTTTCTAACAAGATTGTTGAACTCCTCTCCTTCAACAATAATAAAATCATTTCCAGAGGCTTGAAGTTTATCAATTCTCATTGTAAAAGGCTAATACTCCTCAATATTTCAAAAAAGCTTCCATCTCTTGCAATTCTTCTTATCTTCAGCATTACAGCTCTTTTCCCTTTTCTCCTTGCCCTTGAAATTAGTCTTTTAAACTGTGAAACATTAAGAACTCTTACTCTGTTAACTTCCACGATTATGTCCCCCCTTATTATCCCAGCTTCATCAGCAGGGGAATAAGGCTTAACACTTACTACAAGAACACCTTTTGAAAAGGGAATATTGTAATTATCAGCAATGTTTTTATTCAAAGTAATTAAGTTCATTCCAAGATTGACTTCTTCTCTTTCAGATGGTTGAGATTGAGTTTTATCCCCTTTTTCTCCTAATTTTCCTATCTTTACTCTTTTTGTTATTAATTTTCCCTCCCGAATAATGCCTAAACTTACAACTGTTTCAGGCTTTGTAGCTCCAATTATAACTTTAAGCTCTGTTGAATTTTTAATCTTTTTCCCATTGATACTTACAATCACATCATAAGGCTTAAGGCCATATTTATCCGCTGGACTGCCTGGTGTAACTTGAGAAATTAAAGCTCCTCTTGTATTCTTCAACCCAAGAGCATCTTTATCCTCAGGGGAAATATCTTGAATAGCTACACCAAGCCACCCTCTTATAACTTTTCCATTTGTCTTTAATTCGCTTACAATTACTTTTACAAGATTAGATGGTATTGCAAAACCTATACCAACAGAACCTTCATTGGGAGTTAAAATAACAGAGTTCACACCAATTACTTCTCCTCTTAGATTTACCAAAGGTCCTCCAGAATTTCCTTTATTAATAGCAGCATCTGTCTGGATAAAATCAGCATAATCAGCTACACCAAGCTGCCTTCCCTTTGCAGATATAATTCCAGCTGTAACAGAAAATTCTGTCCCCAGAGGATTTCCAATAGCCATTACCCATTCTCCAACCTGAACTTTTGAAGAATCACCTAATGGTAGAAAAGGAAAATTGTTCCCCTTTATTTTTATAAGTGCCAAATCTGTTTTAGGATCTTTACCAATAATTTTTGCCTTGTATCTTGTACCATCATAAGTATAAACTTCCACTTTTGTTGCTTTATCTACCACATGATTATTAGTCACGATATAACCATTTTTTGAAATAAAGAAACCTGAACCAAGCCCTTGTACTCTTCTTTTTTGAGGAACTCCAAAAAATCTTTTCCAGAAATCATCTCCAAAAAAATCATCCCCAAAAGAAAAAGGTGAATACTGTTGAGTAATTTCTACAGTAGAAAGTATTTTAACTACTGCCGAAGTAACTTTTTTTGCGGTTTCTACAAAAGAAGAATTATTCACAACAGGCACTGTCTTAGCAAAAACCGTTTTAGGAGAATCTACAAAAGGCTTCTTGGGAATGTTAAGATTTCCAAAGAACCAACCGCCAAGTAAAAAGCCAACAATAAGAGCTCCCAAACCAAATACAACACTCTTTTTCATTCTCCACCTCCTTTTTCAGTAGTTATAAAATACCACAAATAATTTTTATTTACAATATAAATGTTTCAATCTTTTTTCTCAGTCTTTCTCTGCAAGGCTATTTCAACCTCAAGATCAATAAACTCTTTTAAAACTCCAAAAAAATTTTCTTTTAATTTATCTCTCCTCTTCATAAGTTCTTCTATTCCCTCTCTTATTTTGCTGTTTTCCTTTTTTATCCCCTCTTCTTTTCTTTTCCTACCTCTCTTTTTATACTTTACCTTCTTTTGTTTCTCTATTAAATTATTTATATCATCTCTACTTAAATTAAAAAAATGGGCAATTCTTACGACAGCATCAGGTTTAGGAAGAGAAGCTCCACTAACCCAACGATAAACTTTTGCAGGGTGAATATCCAGAAGCTCAGCAAGTCTCTGTCTTGTAATATTTTTCTCTTTTATAGCGTCAGAGATAAAATCCGCAAATGATTCATACTTATTAAGATTAAAAAAACTGTCCATAGGAGCCTCCCGATGAATGGTTTAAATTAAATGCTGAGGGCGGGACTCGAACCCGCACAGGCTCAAGGCCCGAGGGATTTTAAGTCCCTTGCGTCTACCAATTCCGCCACCCCAGCTTAAAGTAGTAATTTATATCAAAAAAAACCTTTTTTTTCAAGCTTAAGATCTTTTCTCTTAAAAAAATTCACATTTTTTGCTTCTACTTTTACACTTTTTAATTAAAAAGAAGATAGAGGGCAAAAATACCCTCTATCTATAATTAAATTCTTTTTTTTCGGGATAAGTTAGCCTATTACTTTCACATGAGTCGCCTGAGGGCCTTTTTCCCCCTGAACGATCTCAAAGGTGACTTCTTCTCCCTCTTCCAAGGTTTTATAACCTTCTTTTTCGATGTTTGAGTAATGCACAAAAACATCTTCACCATTTTCAACATGAATAAAACCGAAACCTTTTTTGGCATTAAACCATTTTACAGTACCTTTTACCATAATACATTCCTTAAAACTTATTGAAAACTTATTATAACATAATTATCAAAAAAAGTACCAAAAAAACAGGGATATAAAAAATTAATTATCTTATTTTAAAACCTCTTTGAACTTTATTCCATAATCATCAAGGAGAGTACCTATTGCTTTTTTAAATTTTAAAACTGCAATATTTAAATCTATGATAGCCTTTACCTCGGAAGATTTACTCTGCTCATAATCCTTTTGATATTGAATCACCTGATAGTTTGTACTCAAACCTGTTTCAAGTTTTTTTATTTCTGCGTCAAGTTTGGACTTTGCAAGCTCTCTCGCAATCCTTGTTGCATGAACCATTTTTAATGAGGATTCCACCTCTCTTATAGCATTCCTTATTTCTTGAATTACACTTTGCTCAGTGGTTTTAATTTGTAAAAGGGATTTATCATATTGAATCTTTGCGGACGCATATTGAGCTTTTAAAGCACTATTTGAAAGAGGTATTTTTAAATTTAAACTAACAGACCAATTATTGTAAATTGATTTAAGAGCATCTTTTAAAGAATCTGTAGGATCTCCCTTAATAATACCTATAATTTCACCCCTAAAAAAATCATTATTTTCGTAGAGAATTCTATCTCCTGATAATCCAGTTGTCCAATAACTTGCCTGAAGGTCTAGTGTGGGTAACATTTGATTTTTAGCAACTTTAAGATTTATCTCTTTATTCTTAAAATTAAATTTTTGCTGTTTTAAAACAGGATTATTGTTTTTGGCAATTTCAATAGCCTCATTTATATTTGGGATAGTAAAATTAACCTCTGTCTTAGGAATATCAACAGGTTCAATTTTATAATCCCAGTTTTTCTCAAAATCAACTATATTAAGCATTTTCTTTAAATTGTCTTCAGCTTGTTCTATGGTTGCTTTGGCCTGGATTATCTCGCTTTCGCGTGTCGCCACTTCTGACTTTGCAGCCATTATCTCTATCGGAGCAAGAGTACCGACTTCTACCTGTTTCTCGTTTTTTCTTAAAAGATCTTTTGCAAGTCTCAAAGCCTCTTCTTTAACTTTCAAATTCATCTTCGCATAAACCAAATTCCAATAAGCCTCTTCAATAGAATAAACTATGTCCATAACCTTCTGTTTTAATGAGTAAAGAGCTGCTTTCTTGTTATTTGTAGCTATCAATATCTCTTTTTTAGTTACAAGAGGCCCAAACCCCTTTAAAAGTGGCTGAGTAAAGTTTAAAGTTAACCTTGTACTATAACTTGGGTTGAATCCATAAAATCTATTATTTGTCTCTGTCTTAGTACTTTGGAGATTTAAACTCAAATCAGCTCCTGTAGGAAGCTTCTGAGATAACTGCAGGTTGTATGTTGAAGCGTCAGTTTTCGTAATCTCGGCACCTTCCAAGAAAGAAGACGAAGGAGACTTTGTCCTTCTCTCACTCAATTGAAAGTCAAGCTGAGGTATGAAGAGCCCCCAAGAGGAAGAAACTCCTTCAACACTTTCCTTATAAGTTAAAACTTCAATATTCAAATCAAGATTCTTTTTTAAACCTTGAGTAATACACTGTTCAAGAGATAACTTTAGAACCTTGTTGTTGTCAGCCATAACAAATGAGCTTAAAAATAAAACTATTAATAAAAAAAGTATAGTCTTCTTCATTTTTATCACTCCTTTCATAATCCAATAATAGTATTAATACGAATTAATAATGAATTTTCCCTCTTTTTTTACAAATTTTATTAATAAATAATCCCTTTTATTTTATCATTTGCCAATTTATCCACAATTTTTATATATTTATTTTCTCTCGGGACACTGTTAATTTCAAACTCTTCAAAACTTTTCAAAATTTCCATAATCTTTTTGTTTATCTTCTTTAAGGTTTCTTTTTTGATTTTATAAGCCCCTCTTATTTGTCGAACTACTAACTGCGAATCACTGAATATCTTTATTCTTTTTATCCCCATTTTTTTAGCAGTAACGAGACCCTCAAGCATAGTTAGATACTCAGCTTCATTGTTCGTTTTTTTATTTCCTAAAAAAATTTTCTTTGAAAGAACAATATCCTCATTTGAGTTTAAAATTAAAATCCCTCCAGCGGCCATTCCAGGATTTCCTTTGCTACATCCATCTGTAAAAAGATAAAAAAGTTCAGAATCACTCATTTATCATCCAAATCTTTTAAAACTTCCGGCATCTCCTCTCCTTCGGATTCTATCTGCTCTTCATCATACTGGATTAAATCATCTTCGTCTTGATCTATATAAAGTCTTCCTATTGTTCCTTCTTCATAATTCAGACAACATACCAATCTTCCACATACTCCTGAAATTTTAGTGGGATTTACATTTAAATTTTGGTCTTTAGCCGTCTGTAAACTAACGGGTTCAAACTTTTTTAAAAAAGAAAAGCAGCAAAGAGGTCTACCACAGATTCCATATCCTCCTAAAATTTTCGTTTCATCCCTTACCCCAATCTGCCTCATTTCTATTCTCATTCTGTATTTTCTTGCAAGATCTTTAACAAGATCTCTAAAGTCAATTCTTCCTTCCGCAGTAAAATAAAAAATGGATTTCTGCTCATCTAAGAAAAAAAGAACTTTAAGGAGTTTCATAGGAAGACCTCTCTCTTTTATTTTTAACTTACAAAACTCATAGGCTTCTTTTTCTTTCTTCTCCTTATCTTCAAAGATTCTCATATCCTCTTCATTAGCTCTTCTTAATATCTCAGGTAATATTTTATTTCTCAAATTTTCTTTTATTACACTACTCTCAGGCTCAACCTCTGCTAAATGTCCTCCTCCCTCAGAGGGAATAACAACAAACTCTCCTGGCTTTATTTCTTCCTTTGAAGAAAAATGAAAACTTCGCATTGAATCTCTTGTCCTTACTTTTAAAACATACATATCAACCTCTTCTTTCTTAAATGTATTATATCATTAAAATAATTAAAAAACATGATAATTAAAAACAATCTAAACCTTCTCTTCAATAAAAAAGAAAGTAAACACAACTCCTGCTAAAAGATAAATCAAACCAGAAAGGAAAAGAACAACTGAAAAATTCCAATTTATAGATATTATCACCGTAAGTATAGAACCTAAAACCGTGGCAAATGCATTCGCTCCCCAAGCCCATCCTATTGCTTCCCTGTTCTTTTCTCCAAGTAAATTTATCCCAGTTGGGAAAAACATTCCCATAAAAAAACCAAGTATGAAAATCAAGAAAAATGTAATAATAAACCTAAACAAAAGATCAAGATGAATTAAAGAGGAAATGATTTTAAACAAGAACAGGGAATAACCTCCAAGAACTAAGAAAAGATAAATACTCAACAAAAATAAAAGTTTATCTTTAAAAATAGTATTAAATTTTTTTGACAAAAGACTTCCCAAACCTGAAGAAATAAGGAGAGATGAGATAATTGCTGAAATAGAATAGGCAGGATTGCCAAGGTAAAGCTGAAAAATTTTTATTAAAATTATCTCAACCATAATAAAAGAAATCCCTATAAGAAAAAAGAAAAGGATAATGTTTTTGTTTATTTTCCTTTTTGTCTTTAATTTAAGCGGTAAGTAAACAAAAAGAAAAGGAAGTAATATTGAGAGAAATAAAAGAGAAAGATAAATACTATTAGAATAAATTATTCCCCATTTAACAACACCTTTAGCCATTCCTTTTGTAATATTATTTTTAAACCTTAGTTGTCCAATTCTATTAGGTTGATTAAAATAGGGTGAGTTATCATAAACCGGGGAGATATTTACAGAAGAAGATTTAATGGCTTTCTTATAAAAAGGTGAAGCAAGTTTGTAATAAATATTATTTTTTTCTACAAAAGGTGAATAAACTATTTCATGCTTTTTTGCAAACTTTTTTAATAATTCCGCTTCTTTAGGGATAATATCACCTTTTTTCATAAAAAAGAAATTGAAACCTTTCTTTGCCTGTATTATAAAAAACTTTCTTTCCGGATGTTCTATATTCATTTCTCTTAATGCTTGAAAAGCTGTGGAAAAAAGTCTTTCGCCAAACCAATGAACTATTGATACAAAACCATCTTCATTAAGATGATTCCAATAATCTTTAAAACTTTCAACAGTATAAATATATGTTTCTGCTATACTAAGTCCCCCCGAAAGGAGAAGGTCTGCATTGTGAGAATTTACCATCTGAATAACATCAAATTTTTGATTAATCCTCTTTATAACACTTCTACCCTCATCGTTTAAAAGATAGACACCCTTTTTAGAAAATATATTTCCTATATATTTAGCATATTTACCCTTTGCAAGTTTGCATATTGCCGGGTCCATTTCAACAGCAATTATTTTCCTTACTCTATGAGAAAGAGCACATAAAACTTCATAGCCTCCGGCAGAACCAATAATAAGAGCAGAGCGGTTCCTCGTAAGCTGGTAAGGAATAGATTCGTGTGACCAATTTATTGGTTTTAGTCTTCTTAGATTACCGTTAAACTTTACAAACCAGGATTGCATTGTTCCCGCATCTATCCAGATAACCTTTTTTCTTTGGTTTAAAAATGGGGCTACATCTATCTTGTTAATAGGACTCCATTCACTATGCTCAATTGTCTTCCTATAAAAATGCAATAAATATGCCCTTTTTACCATTTTGGGCACAATTTGAAAATAGGAATCACTTTTTAAAAACATACCTATGAATAAAATTACAAGAATCGCAATGACTATAACTTTTTTTATAAGTTTAAGTTTGCTAATTAAGAACCAAGATAAACTTAAAAGAAGAAAAAGTAAAATAATAATCTTCGAAGGACCGGTTCTTGGAATTAGAGGAATAAGAGCAATTCCTCCCAATGCTGCTCCTATTAAATCAAAAAAATAAAGCTTTCCTATTTCAGATGAATAAAGTGTAAAGATTAAAACAAGAGAAATACCGGCAAGAAAAAAGGGAATAGTTAAAATTATTATATTAATAAAAAAATAGAAAAAATTTGTAATAGGATTGAAAAGGTGTAAGAAATCTATATTAATCAAAAGTGCTATCTTATATGTAATAGGAAGAGCTACTACATAAGCAATTAAAAAAAATTCAAGATACTTTATCGAATTTTCTTTTTTTGCAATGTTACTCAAAGAGAGGTAAACACCACTCAACCCATATCCAAATAGAGCAAGAGAAATCATTAAAAAAGCAAAAGAACTTACATAAATTACAGAGAAAACTCTTGTATACAAAATTTCTATTAAAACTGTGGAAAAAGTCAAACTAAATATGGTAAAAATCAGGTATAATCTTCTCATTGAAACTCCTAATTTAACATAATAAAGTGAGTAATATTATATTACATAATTAAGGAGATAACAATAAATTAAATATATCCTATCGTTTTTAAGTCCTTAATGATTCTTTTGTTAATCTCTTTATTCTTTTTTTTCTTATTTTTTTTTCTCTTTTTGTAAACAGTATATTTTATCCTCTTTTTAAAATTAAAAGCGTCTAATAAAACCTTTCCATCCATATCTTTTCCTACAGGTTTTCCAGAAAGGTATAAAGCTGTTGGGGTTATATCTAAAACAGTAGCCTTTATTTCATGTCCTTTTTTCACCCCGGGACCCAAAATCATCAAAATTCCATCCGGAGGTGGAATAGATTTTGGGAGAGCATGATGATCATATCCTTTTGAACTTAAGGTAAAGCCATGATCAGATAATATGAAGATATAAGCACTTTCCTGTTTAGCTTTTTTATAAAGATTTGCTAATAGTTTCTCTTTGTGTTTAAGAATAGGCGCTACCAAGTAAGACATTTTCTTTTCAAACTCTACTTCCGTCTTGCGCGATATTTCTTTTTTTTCTTTAATTAAAAGATTAATAGATTTTAAGTAATTCTCATCTAAAAACAAAGAAGCGAAATGTTTAAACACATCAGGCATTCTCGAATACCACATAAATAAATCATATGTCCCTTTTTTTAAAAAATAAAGGAAAGTTTTTTCTGCTATATAATCCTTTAATATATATAAATTCCAATTCAATAAAATAGGGATTTTACTTACATTCTTTTCATTATATCTTTTTTTATAAATAGATATATAATCAGGAATTTCAAGATACTTCAACATATTAGGATAAGTAAGGTTTCCTTTTTTGTATTCAGCTCTGAAATATCTATACAATTTACTGTAAAAAACCTCAGGGTAAACGGTATCTTTATACTTTTCTGGATCTTTTTTATTGGCAAATATTTCATTCATTGCAAAATCAAAAGAATCCGAAACCATAACACCTTTAATATGATCAGGAGGGTATGTTACATACCAGTGAAGAACAACACTGGGTTGATTATAATAATCAAATATCTCCCAAATAGAAGGTACTCTTTTCTCAGCATTCGTATAAGGGACTTTTATGTTGTTTTTTGAAACATAGAGCCAATCTACAATTCCATGCTTTATCATCCTATCCCCTGTCGCAATACTTGTCCAAACCACTGCTGATAAGGTTGGTTTAAATGTTTTTAGCCGAGCCCAAGCAGATTCTTCCTTAAGTTTTTTAAAAAATTTTAATTTCCCACTTTCAATCAGAGGGTTAATTATATCCCAATCGGCTCCATCTAATCCA
>Ga0190334_1000254_pt1 | contig 27818 bp, 29 predicted proteins | sample 48720478_MG_FD_161270 | JGI IMG/M metagenome (GOLD analysis project Ga0190334, IMG submission 161270) | Hydrothermal vent sediment bacterial communities from Southern Trench, Guaymas Basin, Mexico - 4872-04-7-8_MG | ecosystem: Environmental > Aquatic > Marine > Hydrothermal vents > Sediment ... | reverse complement strand
GAACTTTCCAATTTTGATTCAATTTTAACGGGAGCGGCCACTGTTTCCGATGAAGATATCTTAACAGCAACAACTCAGAGTGGTGCTCAAGCTGGAGATTATTATATTATTGTAAGGCAACTTGCAACTGCAGAATCTGATCAGTCTGATGGATTTTCTTCGGTTGATGATGAAGTCTTGAATGATGGAACAACTTTCTCAATAACTCAGAATGGTGAAACTGTTGATATTGAAATAACTGGTGAAACAAGGAGTTTATCCGGGCTTAAAGATGCTATAAATAATTCGGGACTTGATGTAAGAGCTGCTGTCATATATGATGGCTCAAATTATAAACTTCAGATAACATCTAGTGAAACAGGAACTGATTATGCTTTTACGATTGATGATACAGGAGTAGGGACAAATATGGCGGAAAAAATAGCTGCTCAGGATGCTATAATTAATGTAAATACCACTGATGTTTCAGATGCAATAACAAGATCATCCAATACTATTTCGGATGTAATAGAGGGGGTTACTTTGAATCTTAAAGAAGCGGATGCTACTAAAACTATTACTTTAACAATAGAAAGTGATTTCAGTAATTTGGAGTCAAGAATAAATGATTTTATCTCCAAATATAATGATGTAGTTTCCTATCTCAATAATCAGTTTACTTATAATGAAGAGACGAAAAGTGCCGGTCCTCTTTCCGGAAATTCTGCTGCAAGAAGTGTTCAATCTGCAATTTTAAGCATGGTAACTTCCCAAGCAGAGGGCCTTGATGATGATGCTACATACAATTCACTTGTTGATATTGGAATAAGAATGAATAATGACGGAACAATTTATCTTGATACGGATGAATTTGAGGAGGCTATAGAAAATGATTTTGAAGGGGTAAAAAAAGTTTTCCAGGAAGTCGGAACAACGACAGATACTCATGTTTCTTACCTTACAAGAACATCTGATACTGAAGCAGGGACATATGCAGTGGAAATAACAACAGTAGCGGAAAGAGCTGAAATTCAATCTTCTTATGAAGTACCCACAGGGGGAATTTCTCAAGATGAAACTCTTACAATAACTTACAATGGCACGGATTATACCGTTGATTTAACTCAAAATGATACATTAAATGATATTATTGATAAAATAAACACAGAGATGGATAATAATAATATTCCTATCATTGCTACAAGTAATGGAAATTATCTTGTTTTGCAAACGGATGACTATGGTTCTGGTCAAAGCTTTTCAGTTATCTCTAATGTGGCTGCTGATGCGGGAGGTACTGGAATAGGGACAACTCAATTAAGTGATACTGGGGTTGATATTGCGGGGACGATTGGTGGATACGCTGCTACAGGAGAAGGAAGGGCTCTAACGGGGTCCGAAGGACCTGTAAAAGGGCTTATGGTTTATGGAACAATGACAAGTACCGGCTCTTTTGGTAATGTTCAGTTAACATATGGGGTTGTTTCTAACTTTAATGAAAGGTTAGAAGAGCTTTTAAGCACCTCAACAGGCGAAGAGGGACCAATTGCTAAAGAGTTAAGTAACTTGGATACAAACATAAAAGCTCTAAATGATAAAATAGAAGAATTTCAAAAGGATCTTGAAGAAGAGAGAACAAGATTATTTCAGGAATTTGATGCTGCAAATAGGGCTATGGCACAGATGCAACAGCTTTTGATGAGTTTGCAAAATAATTTTACGGGGATAAGTAGATAAGGAGGTTTAGTATGAGTTTTGAATCAAAACATTATATTGAAAATGAAATAGCAAGTTTAAGTGGAGATGAGCTTATTGCCTTTATATACAGTGGCACTTTAAGATTTTTAAGCGAAATTAGGGAACTTTTGCAAAAGGGGGATATTGAATCAAAGGTTGAAAAAGTAAACAGAGTTATTGATATTATCTCCTATTTACGCTCGATTCTTGATTTTGAAAAGGGAGGGGTGATAGCAAAAAATCTTGACAGCCTTTACCTCTTTTCTGTGAAAGAATTAAGCGAATTTAATTATTCTAATGATCTTAAAAAGCTGGAGACAGTAGAAAACATATTTAAAGAACTTCATCAAACTTGGAAAGAGATGATAAGAAAAAAGAAAAAAGAAGGAAAAGAAGATCATAATTCTCTATCTGATATGTCCTCTATTGATGATTCTCAAGAAAAAAGATTAGAACTTTATGGATAAAATAAAAGAGCTTTTAAAAAAACTTGAAGATAATTTTCTTAAAGAAGAGAAAGCAATAGAAAAAGGGGAATGGGATAGGGTTGAAAAAATAATTAATGAAAACAATAAGATAGTAAAAAAAATGGAAAAAACAGATCTCACAAATGAAGATGAGATTCTCTTGATGGAGCTTTTTAAGAAGGGTAAAGAGATAGAAAAAAGGATAGAGGAAAAAATTGAACTCTTAAAGAAAAAGATAGCTGTTACTCAGAACATTTCGAAAAACTTAAATAATCTCTTTACACAAACAGAGGAACCTTCTCTTTTTATTGATGAGAAGAAGTAATTTAATTAAAGAAATTTTTTGAAGAATTTTAAAATTCCTTGATCCCATCCAACCCGGTGAGTTACACCAACATCTTTTATTTTGTCTTTGTTGTCAAGGTACCATTGATAAGAACGAATTAAAGCTTGAGCATTTGAATATTTTGCTTTCCACCCGAGAGTTTTTTTGATTTTATCAACTGATACGAAAGACTCTTTATCAGCAGTGCCATAAACCCATTTATATAAAGGAGAAAGCCTTAAAGCTTCAAAAAGAACAAGGGGAGGCTTTACCAATATTGATGGAATTGGCATTACCTTTGCTCCATTTTTTGCATAATCACATAAAGCCCCTACATCTTCCCTAACAGTTTTAAACTCCTCAGCTCCGACATTAAATACATCGTTTACTTTTTGTTTATCTTCAGTTAATGTTAAATAGATTGCCTCTGTAAGATCCTCAACTTCCAGTAATTGGTATCTGTTCTTTCCATTTCCAATTACAGGTATACTTTTCCCGCTTTCAACCCAATCGTAAAGAATTTGAAAAACTCCCAATCTTGCTGTTCCTATAAAGGTTTTAGGTCTTATAATTGATATAATCATATCCTTTTGAGCTTCAAAACAGATATCCTCTGCTTTGATTTTGGCCTCTCCATAAGCACCAACTCCTACTCGGGGGCTATTTTCATAGATTGGATGATATTTAGGCACTCCGTAAACAGCTGTAGAGGAGATATATGTTACCCTTTTTACTCCATGCTTTTTTGCAAATTCAAGGACATTTTTTGTCCCATCTATTGTTGTTGTGTATATATCTTCTTTCTTCCACAGTGGCAAAGCTGCTGCTGCGTGGATTATAAAATCGTATTTCCCATTTTTAATTACTTCTTCAAGTTTATCTCTATCTCTTACATCAACATTAAAATAACCTGTTTCTTCGGGATACTCTTCTTTAATATAATCAGCTATATCCAAAATGTCAATATCCTTTACCCCTTTTTTATAAAATTCATTTACAAGATGGTATCCTAAAAAGCCTGCGCCACCTGTAATTAATAATTTCATATTAATCCTCCTTGAAATAAAAGTGCTAAATTATAACAGAAAAAGTAAAATATTTCATTAAAGGAAAAACAGATATTTAGGCTGTATAATAAATATACCGCAATAACTAGAACTATCAGCTTATTTTATTTTGTTTTCTTGGTTATTCTTTATCTCTATAATTTAGGACTAAATCTTGTGTTTGTAGTATTATAGTGGATGTGCTTTTGGACCATCTATCATTGACTCCCTTTTAATCTTCGTCTTTTGACCACTCTTATAATTCCAAACAAAGAAAAGTTTGCCGAACTATTTGTCCTCTATGTGTTTATCATAAAAATAGAGATCTTCAAAGGTTGAAAGAGAGTTATCTCTTAATTGCTCTCTTAGTTTTTTCCACTCTTCTATCGGCTTTTTAAAGAATGCTTCAACTACTTGAGGATCAAATTGCTTGCCATTCCACTTTTTTAATTCCTCCGCTGTTTGTTCAAAAGTTAGAGCTTTTCTGTAAGGCCTATCAGATGTCATAGCATCCATAGTATCAGCTACTGCAAAAATTCTGGAACCAAGAGGAATTTCTTCACCTCTTAAACCAACTGGGTAACCACTCCCATCGTATTTTTCATGGTGGTGAAGCACAATTTGGGCTACATCATTTAATTGTTTTATGTTTTTTATTATTTTATATCCTAAAAGGGAATGCTGTTTCATTATTTGCCACTCTTCCTCTGTTAATTTTCCGGGTTTTCTTAGAATACTATCTGGAATTCCTATTTTCCCTATATCATGTAAAAGCGCAGCTATTTTTAGGGTTTTTAAAAATTTCTTATCTGTTATTCCCATGAGCTTTGCTAATTCAAGAGTATAGTAAGTAACTCTCTCAGAATGCCCTTCTGTTTCAGTATCCCTTGCATCGAGAGCATTTACTAAGGTAATGAGAGTAGAATTGAAAATCTCATCTAATTCTTTGTACGCTTTCTCAAGCTCTTTTGTTCTCTCCTCAACCAATTCTTCAAGATGGAGTTGGTATCTTTTATTTTCAAGTAAAAGTTTTCTCTTTTCAATAGCTCTTTTTACCACAATGAGAAGTTCTGTGATTTTAAATGGTTTTGTAATATAAGTGTATGCCCCTCTGTCCATCGCATTTATAGCAGATTTTATATCATTAAGTGCTGATATCATTATTACAACTGCAGCTGGGTCAATGGCTTTTACTTCTCTAAGGAATTCTAGCCCATCCATTATAGGCATCTTTATGTCAGACATAATTATTGAAATTTTATCCTTATTCTCTAAAAATAATTCTAATGCCTCTTTCCCATTTGATGCAGATAATGTTTTATAACCCCCCTGCTCTTCAAGTATCTCTTTTACTAATTCTCGAATATTAGCTTCATCATCAACAATAAGAATTAGTTTTTTTTCTTTGCCCTTTTTATCCATTTATTAAAATAACATATGTTTATTTATTTGTCAATTTGGGCTTTTCTTGTTTATTAAATTAAAGATTGTAAATAAACCCGGATTTTATTATAATTTCACATGCAGATTTTTAAAGGTAAATTAAATAATTTATCTGAGAATTTCAAACGAGGATTATCCTCGATCTTTTCGAGGAGAAATATTGAAGAAATTTTAGAGGAACTTGAAGAATTTTTAGTCCTTTCAGATGTTAGTATTGATATAGTAGAAGATTTTATAAAAAAAATAAGAAAAAGAGTGAAAAAGGGGGAAGAGGCAATAAATGTTTTGAGAGAAGAGATAGTGGAAACTTTAAGTATTGACTCTAAAAACTGGTTTGACAAAGATGAGAAATTCATAGCTCTTATTGTAGGAGTTAATGGAGGTGGAAAAACTACATCTATTGCAAAATTGGGTGCTTTGCTTAAAGATAGAGGGAAAAATGTAATTTTTGCTGCTGCTGATACCTTTAGGGCGGCCGGAGGGATTCAGCTTGAACAATGGGGAAGCAAGCTTAATATACCTGTTGTTTCAGGAGAGAAGGGAGCTGATCCTTCCTCTGTGGTATATAATGCCTTAAATTCTTATAGAACAAATAATTATGATGTCCTTTTAATAGATACAGCAGGGAGGGTTCACACAAAAGAGAATCTTATGAATGAACTAAAGAAAATAACTAAAGTAATAAAAAGAGAATTCCCTGATGAGCCAAAAGAGGTATTACTTGTTTTGGATGCTACTATTGGGCAAAATGCGATTGTTCAGGCAAGAGAATTCAGGAAATTTTCGGATCTCACAGGAATTGTACTTACAAAGATGGATGGAACTGCGAAAGGGGGGACGATTATTTCGATAGCAAAGGAGTTTTCACTTCCTGTTAAATTTATCTGTACCGGTGAAAGTGTTGAAGATATCCAACTCTTCTCACCTCAGGATTATGCCAAACTTCTTTTTGAATAATGAATAAAGATTTCTATATGAAACTTACAATTGAACTTGCTAAAAAAGGATTCCTTTATACAAGCCCTAACCCCATGGTGGGAGCAGTATGTGTAAAGAATGGAAGGATAATTTCAACTTCATATCACTATAAGTTTGGAGAGTACCACGCGGAAAGAAGGTGTTTGATGGAGAATATTGATTTCAGAGGGGCTGAACTTTATGTGAATCTTGAACCCTGTTCTCATGAAGGGAAAACACCTCCATGTACAGACATTATTTTGGAAAAAGGAATAAAGAAAGTTTATGTTGCCCATGAGGACCCTAATCCTAAAGTAAAAGGTATTGAGATTTTAAGGGAAAAAGGGGTGGAAGTTGAAGTGGGGATTTTAAGAGAAAAAGCCATTGAACTTAATCAGGCTTTTTTATGCAATGTTGGGAAAAAAAGACCTTATGTAACATTAAAATTAGCAACTTCTCTTGATGGTAAGATTGCCTTATATAATGGGAACTCTAAGGGTATTAGCTCAGAGGAAGTATTAAAGTATGTTCATCTTTTAAGAGCTGAGAATGATGCAATACTTGTGGGTATTGGGACAGTTTTGATGGATGATCCAGAACTTACAGTTAGGTTTGAAGGTTATGAAAAGAAGATAAAGAGAATTATTCTTGATTCGAAACTTGAATTTCCGGTTAAATCAAAATTGTTTAATACAAGAGAAAAAGGAGATCTCCTTATTTTTACTTCAAAAAATTCTAATAAAAACAAAAAAAATTTACTTAAAGATAATGGCATTAAAGTGATAGAAGTTGAAAATAATAAAGAAGGTGAACTTAATATTACTGAGGTGCTTTCCACTCTTTTTAAAATGAGAGTTGGTAAACTTCTTGTGGAAGGAGGAGCAAAAATAGCAGCTTCTTTTTTAAGAGAAAGGAATGTAGATGTTTTTATTCAAGAAATTGCTGTCAACAAAATACTTGGGGGAGGTTATTCGTATTCTGATTCTTTGAGGATAGCTTCTGTTCATGAGAGTAAAATTATAAAAAAATGGAAAACTTTTAATATGGATGATAATGTTATAGTTGAGGGAGTTATAAATGTTTACGGGTATAATTGATAGTTTAGGAAAAGTAGAAGATTTTAAAAGTAATGTTTTGAAAGTTTATCTGTTGGATAAAGAAAATTATCAAGATATTATTGTAGGGGAGAGTGTAGCTATTAATGGTGTTTGCCTTACTGTGGAGAGTAGAGAAGAAGAAGTACTTAGCTTTTTTATCTCCAAGGAAACACTTGAAAAAAGTAATTTGAGATTTTTAAAAAAAGGAGATTTTGTAAATTTGGAAAGAGCTATAAAAATAGGGGATAGATTATCAGGACACATTGTACAGGGACATGTTGAGGGTTTAGGAAGTTTCCTTGGCAAATATAAGAGAGGAAATGGCTATAGATTTGAATTTAGGATTCCTGAAGAATTAAGAAAATTTATAATACCAAAGGGTTCTATTTCTATAAATGGGATAAGTCTAACCATTGCTGATATTTCAGGTCTGAAAATTGCGATTGAAGTAATCCCTCTAACCTATGAGAATACAAATTTTAAGTATTTAAAAAAGATGGACAAAGTGAATATTGAAACGGATATTATTGGAAAATACATTTATAATTGGTATAATATGCCAAGGAGATGAATATGAAAATATCAGAAGTTGAAGATGTTTTAGATGATGTAAAGGCTGGGAAGCCTGTTATTATAGTTGATGATGAAGACAGAGAAAATGAAGGAGACTTTTATGTCGCAGCGGAGAAGATAACTCCTGAATTAGTAAATTTTATGGCCAAAGAGGGAAGGGGACTAATCTGTTTGACTTTGACAAACAAGAGAGCGGATGAGCTTGATTTACCGCTAATGGTAGGGGATAATTCTTCAAGGTATGGAACAGCCTTTACTGTTTCAATAGATTATAAAATCGGTACAACTACTGGGATCTCTGCCTATGATAGAGCAGCAACAATTTTGGCAGCTGTTTCAGATGATGTTAAACCTGAGGATTTTGCGAGACCAGGACATATTTTCCCATTAAGAGCAAAAAATGGTGGAGTATTGGTAAGAGCTGGGCAGACAGAGGCATCTGTAGATCTTTCAAAATTGGCGGGTTTAAAACCAGCCGGTGTTATTTGTGAGATTATGAATGAAGATGGTTCGATGGCTCGGCTCCCTCAGCTCGAGAAAATAGCAGAAAAATTTAATATTAAGATTATAAGTGTTGCCAATATAATAAAATACAGACTGAAAAATGAAATTTTGGTTGAGGAGGTTGCAAGGGCAAAGCTTCCTACTAAATACGGGAATTTTGAAATAGCAGTTTTTGTTGATAAAGTCAAAAGGAAAGAGAATGTAGCTTTAATAGCTGGAGATATATCAAAAGACAAACCTGTTCTTGTAAGGGTTCACTCTATGTGTCTTACCGGCGATACTTTTGGTTCAAAAAGATGTGATTGTGGAGATCAACTCCACACAGCTATGAAAAGAATTTCCAAGGAAGGAGGAGTTTTACTTTATCTTTTGGAACATGAGGGGAGAGGGATTGGTCTTGTGAATAAAATCAAAGCTTATGCTTTACAGGATCAAGGGTTGGATACTGTTGATGCTAATATAAAATTAGGGTTTAAAGAAGACTTGAGAGATTACGGAATTGGTGCTATGATATTAAGGAGATTGGGGGTGAGGAAAATGAGACTTTTGACAAATAATCCTAAAAAACTTATTTCTTTAAAGGGGTATGGCCTTGAGGTTATAGAGCAAATACCCATTGAAATCGAACCAAATGAAATAAATTATGATTATTTAAAAACTAAAAAGGAAAAAATGGGGCATAAATTAAAGAAAATTTAATCGAGGTGTTTAATGAAAAGGGTGGAAATTGAAAAACTTAAAGAGGAAGCAAGTGAAAAAAAAGGTGCTCGTAGAGCTCATATTTTAAAAGTATTGTTTGAATCTGGTTATAAAGACTTAGGTTTTTACGAAAAATTTAAAGATGATAAAAATGCTGCTGTTAAGGCAGTTTTAAAAAGGATTTTAAAGGAGCATGGAGAAGAAGAGGGGAATTTTAGCAACTTGGAAAAAATAAAAAAAACACTTGAAAATACTACAAAAAAAGAAAAAAGACTTGAAATTTATAAAGAAGCTATTAATTTGGATGAAAAGATAAAAAAAGAAATTTTATTATTGGGCTTAAATGATCCTTCCTGGGATATAAGAGATTTTATCTCTAATCTAATAGCAAAGGATGAGAGTTTTACTAATGAAGATATATATAAGCTTGTTGAAAATCCATTGTGGTCAATAAGGAGGGAGGGAGTAAAGATCCTTGGCATAAGAGGAGATGAAAAAGTATTTGAATATAAAGATAAGTTTTTAAGTGATACTAATACCGATATTAAGATTACTTATATAGAGGCAGTAGAAAGAGTCGGGGGGAAGAAAGCTATTTCTGTGATTTATAAGTTTAAAAAAGATGAAAATCAGTGGGTAAAGAAGAGAGCAGAAAAAGCTATCAATGATTTACTGAAAGAAAAAAATTAAAAATAGCTAAGAGAAGATAATTCAAAATTTACTAAAAACTATAAGTTTGATATAATCAAAAAATTATGGGGACTGGTAGTACAGACTTACGAACCTCGTCAGGCCTGGAAGGGAGCAGCGATAAGTAAGACCCTGTACGTGCCAGTATCCCCATTATAGGAAAAGATAATGTCAGAATACAGGGCAATTGCAAGAAAGTATAGACCTCAGTTTTTTAAGGATGTAATATATCAACCTCATGTTGTGAAAATACTTCAGAACTCGCTAAAAACAGGAAAAATCCACCACTCATACATATTTTCAGGAATGAGGGGGGTTGGAAAAACTTCTGTTGCAAGAATATTTGCAAAAGCACTGAATTGTAAAGAGGGAGTATCTATTGAGCCCTGTAATAAATGTAGTAATTGTATTGAAATTACAGAGGGGAATTTCCCCGATGTTATTGAAATTGATGGAGCTTCAAACAGGGGAATTGATCAAGTAAGAGAACTCAGGGAGATAGTTAAATATAAGCCGATAAAAGGAAGATATAAAGTTATAATAATAGATGAAGTGCACATGCTTACAAATGAAGCTTTCAATGCTCTTTTAAAAACATTGGAAGAGCCTCCAGAGCATACAGTTTTTATACTTGCGACCACTGAATTTCATAAAGTTTTACCAACGGTTGTTTCAAGGTCAATAACACTTGATTTCAGGAGGATTCCATTTTTGGAAATTAAGGGTAGATTGAAATTTGTTGCTGAGCAGGAGGGAATAGAGATTTCCGACTGGGCTATTGGGAGAATTGCCGAGATTTCGGAAGGGAGTATGAGAGATGCTTTGAGTTTATTTGAACAGATTGTATCTTATAGTGAAAAGGTTGACGATAGTACATTAAACAGCGTGCTTGGTATTGTGGATGATGATCTTCTTGAAAGAACTTTTAATACTATTTTTTCCAAAGATAAAAAGGAAGCTATTAAAATTGTGGAGGAAATCTTTGTATCTGGAGAAGATTTTTATCATTTTTACAAGCAATTTTTTGATTTTTTAAGAAATTTTCTTTATTTTAAAGAAACAGGAAAGTTTGACGAGAATTTTTCTGAAAGAGAAAGGGAATTCTTTAATAAAAACAGGGATAAAACCTCTTCATTGACAGTTTTAAGGTTATTGAATTTACTTGAAAAATATGAATATTCATTCAGAAAAAGTTTTAACAAAAGGTATTTATTTGAACTTATTTTGCTTAATCTTATCTATCTTCAGGAAGCAATTAATCTTGATGAAGTTTATAGTAATGAGAATATAAAAAAAAATGACAAAATAGATGATATTAAAAGTGAAAAAAAAGGGAGAAATACTCCCAAAATTAGTCATCAAAATAGCATCTCTTCCCGTTTTGACTCTACTCCAGAGATAAAAAAGGAAGAAGACAACCTTTTAGATAAACTAATTAAAGAAGCTAAAGATGAAGAAAGTTTTTTGTGCAATTCTTTAAAGGATATTGTTAGAATTGAAATGGAAAAGAGTAAAATTATTTTTGTAATTCCTGAAAATAGAAAGGTTACTTATGATATGCTAATCAAGGGAAAAGAGAAGCTCAACGAGATGATAAAAAAGATTGTAGGCAAGCATTACTCTATTTTAGTAAGTTTTGAAAAGGGTTTTTCAAAAAAAAATTCTATGGATAAAATTATGGAGGATCCGAAGATAAAGGATTTCCTTGAACTTTTTAAAGGTGAAATTGTTGAAATAAAATCAGGAGGATAAAGTGAAAGGTATTGATATTAATCAAATTTTTAAAATGGTTAAAGATGCGCAAGAAAAGCTTCAAAGTGAGATGGAAACTCTCGAAGTTGAAGGTAGTGCTGGTGGAGACATGGTAAAAGTAAGGATGAATGGCAAAAAGGAAGTCATATCAATCAAAATTGACCCGGAAATAGTTGATCCTGAAGATGTTGAAACTTTAGAGGATTTAATATTCTCAGCAGTAAACAGTGCATCTGAAAAAGTTGATCAGGAACTTCAATCAAAGTTACCGAATATTCCCGGTATGAATATACCTGGTCTATTTTAATAAGCTTATGGTAGGCTATCAGTATCCAGAAGTACTTCAAAAAGTAATTGATTTATTGAAAAAAATTCCAGGGCTGGGAAGAAAGTCATCTCAGAGAATTGTATTTCATTTGCTTAAAATGAATAAAGATGAACTTCATGAGTTGGGAAGCAGCATTTCCAATCTTAAAGATAAACTTTTTTACTGCAGTGTTTGTAATAATATAACAGATACTGATCCTTGTCCTATTTGCTCTTCTCAGGAAAGGGATTTTAAAAAATTATGTATAGTTGAGCAGCCTTATAATCTTTATTCAATAGAAAGAACAGGAATTTATAAAGGAAAATATTTTGTATTGTTGGGAGCTCTTTCTCCATTAAAAGGGATTGGTCCTGATGATCTTCATTTGGATAAACTTGAAAGAATTATGAAAAAAGGAGAGGTTGAAGAGGTTATACTGGCAACGAATCCAACGGTAGAAGGGGAAGCCACATCAATATTTTTAAAAAAGTTCCTTTCAAAATTTCCGGGAGTAAAAATCACAAAACTTTCTGTTGGATTGCCTATTGGTTCGGACATAGATTATACGGACGATATAACTCTTTTAAAAGCTTTTGAAAAAAGATACGAAATATGAGATAATTTGTAAAAATATTGTGAGATTTTGGAGAAATGGAAGAAATATTATTATTGTATGAAGAGGATTATAAGAGAATAAAGGAAGTTATCTCAAGATTAAAAGAGGAGTGCAAATCGGATCTTGTGTTTTTAGCAGATCAATCGGGGCAAATAATCTCTTCCATTGGAGGAATTTCAGGAATTGACTTGCCAACGCTCTCTTCTCTTACAGCTGGAATTATAGCAGCAAGTGTTAGAGTGGGAGAGCTTATTGGTGGTGAAAAATTTTTTTCAATAACAAGTGAAGGAAATCGTATAAGTTTTCAGATTAACCTTATAAGAGAAAGGTTTATTTTAGGCGTAATTTTCGATAAAAGCACTACGATAGGCTTGATAAGATTAAAGATGGCTAAGGCAGGAAAATATTTGGAAGAAATTTTTGAGGCTATTTTAAACAAAATAGACAAAGATAAAGCAAGTTTCGGGGAATTAGAATCTCCATTCCCTGAGATTACAGAGGATGATATTGATAAGCTATTTGGAGATGAAGATTAATGGTTTTTGTAAATTATCTTGAAAAGAAATTAGAGTTCAAAATTGTATATTATGGCCCGGGATTGTCTGGTAAAACGACAAATTTAAAGTATATTTATGATAAACTTGATGAAAAGAATAGAGGTCCTTTTACTTCAATTCCTACTCAAAGTGAAAGAACATTATTTTTTGATTTTCTACCAATGGGATTGGGAAAAATCGGAAATTTTGATGTGAAATTTTCTCTTTATACTGTACCTGGCCAGGTCTTTTATTCAGCAAGCAGAAAACTTATTTTAAAGGGAGTTGATGGTATTATTTTTGTGGCAGATTCTCAGGAAGACAGGTTAGAAGCAAATATAGAGAGTATAAATGATTTAATAGATAATCTTTCTGATTATGGAATTGATTTTTATCAATTACCTTATGTCCTTCAGTTAAATAAAAGGGATTTAAGAACAGCTCTTCCGGTAGAGACTTTAGTAAAAGAATTGAGACGAAAAGGAGAACCTGTAATAGAGGCGGTGGCTACAAAAGGAGTAGGGGTATTCAAATCTTTGAAATTAATAGCCAAGTTAGTTTTAAAAAGGGTGAAAAACCTTCACGGTAGCTAATGCAAAATATTACATGGTTTGGAAAATCGGAAAAAGGGGGGTACAGAGATAGAAACGAAGATTATTTTAGGTTTTATGAAATAAGTGATGATCATTATTTTCTTGCAATAGCAGATGGGATGGGGGGGCATTCACATGGTGATTTGGCTTCAAAATTAGCTGTTGATTTTTGTCTTGAGTTTTACAGAAAAAATTATTTTAAAGAAGAATTTGATACAGATGTGCTTTTAGAAAAGGCATTATTTTTTGCTCACAATCAAATACGAAATATGACAGACAATTATAAACAGGATATTATTGTGGGAACAACTCTTTCAGTTATTGTTTTTAAAAATAAGACAGCTTCTTTGGTTCATGTAGGTGACACGAGAATTTATCTTTTAAGAGAGGAGAAAATTTTACAGCTTACTACAGATCATAGTCTTGTAAACACATTAAAAAGACTAAAACTTATAAACAAGAAAGAAGCAGAAATTTACCCCAATAAAAATGTATTGACACAATCTGTTGGGGTAAGATTAAATATTTCACCTCAGAGGATTAAAAAAATTGAAACACGAAAAGATGATATTTTCCTTTTGAGTACCGATGGACTTCACGCAATGTTTAGCAATAATGAAATACTTAAAGTATTTAAAGCTTATAAGTTGAAAAATGCTTTGAAATATCTTGTGAATGAGGCTCTTTTAAGAGGAAGTAGGGATAATGTCACAGGTCTTGCAATTAAGTTTAATAGATAAAATTTTTATTTATTTGAGAAATATTATAGCCCTTTCCTTGTTAATATTTTTTGCTGTTTTGGCTATCATTCCTATTTTAATAGTTTATATTACAAGGTGGCAACCAATCCTGAGTAATTATGTAAAATTTGCGATAAAAACGCTTATGTTTGTACTTGACTTAAAACTTGAGCTTAAAAATTTTGATAAAGAAATTTTTAATAATAAGCAGTGGATTGTAATTGGTAATCACACAAGTTTTCTTGATCCTGTAATTTTGTTTAGTACTGTCCCCGGGACATTAAGATTTTTTTACAAATCTGGAGTGGATAAAGCCCCAATAATTTCTTGGGCATTTAAAGTATCTAAATATATTTCAGTTGACAGGGATAATCCAAGAAAGGCTGAGGAGTCAGTCAGAAGAGCAATAAAAATCATAAAAGAGGAGAAAAGCGATAGCATTGGAATTTTCCCGGAAGGAACAAGAAGCAGAGATGGTAAGATAAAAAGATTTAAGAGAGGGGCATTTGTTTTGGCTAAAGAGCATAATCTTCCTATTTTACCGGTTTATTTTAGAGGTTTTTATTATGCTATGCCTAAAGGAAGAAAATTGATATATCCTTCTAAACTTGAAATAGAATTTTTACCGCCAATTTCTGAGGATGTGGTAAAAAGCAAAAACGATAAGGAATTAAGGGACCTTGCTTATGATTTGTATAAAAAGATAGAAGAAGAAAGTTTATAAAGCTTTTTCTATTACCTCTTTTTCTTCGGCAGATAAGATTTTGTCAATATCTATGAAAATTACCAATCTATCATCAAGCTTTCCAACTCCTGCTAGGAACTCTGATCCAATTTTGCTTACAAGAGGCGGTGTTGGTTCAATAAGTTTTGTTGGAATTCTTAAGACTTCAGTTACACTATCCACTAAAAATCCAATAAAGTGATTATCTATTTTAGTAACTATTATTTTTGTATCTCTATTATCTTTTAATTCTTCGAATTTAAATCTTTTCCTTAATGAAACAATCGGGATTACCATTCCTCTCAGATTTATAACTCCTTCGATAAAATCGGGAGAATCGGGAATAGGAGTGATGTCAACGGGCTTTATTATTTCCTGAACTTTCAGAATATCAATCACATACTCTTCATTTCCAATTTTAAATCCTACCACTTGCTCTATTTTATTTTCTGTAGTTTCATTTTTCTGCTCCATCTTTACCTCCTTTACGGTAAGTTTATTTATTTTTTTAACACAAAAAGAATAATCCGTCAATATGTTTTTCCCCATCATTTTTAATTGCCTTGAAAAATCTTATTTGATATAATTTTTTATCTTTAATAACGGAGGTTGGAATAGATGTCAATCAATAAGAATATCTTTAGAAATTATGATATCAGAGGGATTGTCGGCAGAGATCTGAATTCTGAAACTGTTGAAAAAATAGGAAAGGCTTTTGGAACTGTGCTGAGAGAGAAAGGCAAAAAAGAAATTTTTGTAGGTAGAGATGCAAGAACACATTCTCCCGAATTAAGAGATTATTTGATAAAAGGACTTTTATCCACTGGTTTGAAGGTGATAGATCTTTCTATGGTCCCGACTCCTGTTTTTTATTTTGCCGTTTTTTATAAGAAAAAGGATGGTGGAGTTATGATCACAGGTTCTCACAATCCCCCTGAGTACAATGGTTTTAAATTAATGGTAGGAGAAAATGCTCTGTTTGGAGATCAAATAAAGGCTCTTTATGATATTATTATAAAAGAGAAATTTAGAATTGAAGAGGGAGGAGAACTTCTTTCCTACAACATTTTGCCAGAGTATGAAGAGTATCTTTTAAATGACATAAAGCTTAAGAAAAAGCTAAAAATTGTAATTGATGCTGGAAATGGAGTAGGGGGATTTGTTTCAGTTCCTGTTTTTGAAAAGCTCGGAGCGGAAGTTATTGAGCTTTATACAGATCCTGACGGAAATTTTCCAAACCACCATCCTGACCCAACTGTTCCAAAATATATGAGAGATTTAATAAGAAAAGTAAAGGATGAAAAAGCGGATTTTGGTATAGGTTATGACGGAGATGCTGATAGAATAGGTGTTGTTGATGATAAAGGGAGGCTTCTTTTCGGAGATCAAATACTTTACATAATGGTTCAGGATATTTTAAAAGAGGTTCCTGGCGGTAAAATTATTGCTGATGTTAAGGCTTCTCAAATTTTATTTGATGAAATAGAAAAATTGGGCGGAGTACCTATAATGTGGAGAACCGGGCACTCCTTTATTAAAAGTAAAATGAAAGAAGAAAATGCTATACTTGCAGGGGAGATGAGTGGACACATATTTTTTAAACACAGATACTTTGGATTTGATGATGCAATTTATTCATCGTTGAGATTTGCTGAGATTATTTCAAAATATGATAAAAAGGTCTCCGAATGGGTAGATGAAATGCCAAAAGTTTACAATACCCCTGAAATTCACATGGAAAGCACTGAAGAGGGAAAATTTAAGATTGTAGAGAAATTAAAGGAGTATTTTAAAGATAAATACAAAATAATTGATGTTGATGGTGTTAGAGTGCTATTTCCTGATGGCTGGGGGCTTGTAAGAGCATCCAATACTCAGCCGATTTTAGTAATCAGATATGAGGCAAAGAGTGAAAAGGCTCTTAGTAAAATAAAAGAAGAGATAGAAAAGGCTCTTAAAATTGTTAAAGAAGAGGTCTGATTTCTTTGGAGATATTTAAGACTATAATTCTTGCGGTAGTTCAGGGAATAACAGAATTTTTTCCTGTAAGTTCCTCAGGTCATCTTGTTATTTTAGAGCATCTTTTTAAAATAAAAGAGGATAAGTTACTTCTTACGATTGTTCTTCATGCCGGTACTCTTTTTTCCGTGTTATTTTATTATAGAAAAAAGGTTTTAAAGTTGATAGTAGATTTTTTCAAATTGCTTTTTTCTTACAAAAGTGTAAATAAAGAAGACAGGGATTATCTTTTTGAGATATTAATTGTTACTGTTATTACCGGGTTTTTCGGATTTGCTTTTAAGGATTTTTTTGAATCATTGTTTTCAAGGCCGCTTTATGTTTCATTTGCTCTTTTTTTCACTGGAATTATTTTGATTTTAACTAAGTTTGTGAAATTAAAAGAAAAAAAAAGCACTTTGAAAGATTCGGTTTTAATAGGGATTGCTCAAAGCCTTGCGATAATCCCCGGTGTTTCCAGGTCCGGCTCAACTATTTCAACAGCGCTTTTTTTAGGTTGGGATAAAGAAGAATCGGCAGAATTTTCCTTTATTGCATTTTTACCTGCAATGATAGGAGCAATGATTTTGGAGATCCCAAAAAGCTTTGGAAATGCTAATTTCTATTTGTTACTTTTAGGTTTTGTAGTATCATTTATTACGGGGCTTTTGGCAATTAGCTATTTGATTAAAATAATAAAAAGTAAAAGGTTTTATATTTTTGGAATTTATTGTATTATAATTTCACTATTATCTTTCCTATATTTTATCTTTTGAGGAGAAGAAATGAAAAAGAGAGCTCTTATACTTGCCGGAGGTTCCGGTAAAAGATTTTGGCCCCTTAGTGAAAAGGGAACACCCAAACAGCTCATCTCAGTATTTAGTGAAAAATCATTAATAGAAGAGACCATTGAAAGATTAAAAGGCTTTTTTGAAAAAGGTGAGATTTTTATTGTAACAAATAAAGAGCTTGGGAAAAAGCTTTCCTCTATTTTAAAGGATTTCCCGGAAGAGCAAATACTTTCAGAGCCTCAGCCGAAAAACACAGCTCCTTCAATACTCTGGGCTGTTTCACTTTTTGAAAAAGATGATGAGGACATTTTATTCGGAATTTTCCCTTCGGATCACTTTATAGCTGATGAAAAGAAATTTTCTGAAAGACTTTCCCTTGCTTTTGAACTTGCAAACTCTAAGGAAAAGTTGATTACATTTGGTATAATACCGACTTCTCCTGATACTGGTTATGGTTATATAGAGACTGAAAAGGAGCCTTTGGTTCTTGAGAATGAAAAAAGATATTTTAAAGTTCTTTCTTTTAAGGAAAAACCCGATTTTAAAACAGCTCTTAAATATCTCAAATCAGGGAATTTTTTCTGGAATTCCGGGATGTTTATCTGGAAAGGGCATGTTTTCAGAGATAATCTTAAAAAGTATTCCACATATTTTTCCGAATTTTATGAAAAAATGAGATCGGGAGAGGACATAGAGAAAATTTTTTCGGAAATTAAATCGGAATCCATAGATTATGCTCTTCTTGAAAAGAGTAAGGAAATTCTCTTGGTTGAGGGTGATTTCAGGTGGTCTGATGTTGGCTCTTTTAAATCTCTTTACGAGCTTTTGGAAAAGGGGGAAAATGGTAATGTTTTAAAGGGAAACGGACTTTTTGTTAATTCAAATAATAGTTTTATTCACTCCAAGGAAAGTTCAGTCGCAGTGATTGGTCTTGATAATGTGTTTGTAATAGTAAATAAAAACAAAATTTTAGTCGGAGATATAAACAAATCGCAATTGGTAAAAGAGGCATATGAATTTTTTGAAAAATAAATTTTTGGAGGGAAGATGAGTTTTGAGATTTTGGAAGTAAAAACAAAAAAGGATTTAAAAAAATTTATCAAATTTCCCCTTGAACTTTACAAGGGTAATGAATACTATGTTCCTCCTCTGATGATGGATGAAATTGATACACTTTCAAAAAAGAAAAATCCCGCCTATGAATTCTGTGACTCAAGGCTATTTCTTGCTTATAGAGATGGGAAAATAGTTGGGAGAGTTGCTGCGATTTTAAATAAAGTTGCCAATGAAAAATTCAATGAAAAAAATTTGAGATTCGGTTGGTTTGATGTTGTTGATGATTATGAGGTTACAAAAGCTCTTTTTAATAAGGTAGAAGAGTGGGGAAAAGAGCTTGGAATGAAGACAATCACAGGACCTCAGGGGTTTACTGATCTTGATCCCGAAGGATTATTAATTGAGGGGTTTAACGAACTCCCTACGATAGTTACAATTTACAATTACCCTTATTACAGAGAGCATCTTGAAAAGTACGGTTTTGAAAAGGAGATAGATTTTGTGGAATTTCAGACTAAACCGCCGGAAGGGTGGAAATTTCCTGATAAGCTTTTAAAAACCGCTGAGTGGATTAAAAAGAGATACAATTTTAAAGTTTTAAAATTCAAAAGCAAATCAGAAACAAAAAAAAGGGGAAAGGAGCTTTTTGATCTTCTTGATGAAGCTTATGAAGAGCTTTACGGGACAACCCCATTAACAGAAAGACAGAAAGAATATTATATAAAAAAATATTTACCCTTTGTTCATAAAGATTTGGTTAAAGCTGTGGTTAATGAAAAAGATGAGATGATAGGTTTTATGATAACAATGCCATCTCTTTCAAGAGCATTCCAGAAAGCAAAGGGCAAACTTTTTCCTTTTGGTTTTATCCATATATTAAGAGCTTTGAGAACATATGAGATACTGGATTTTTATCTTGCTGGAGTTAAGAAAGAATATAGAGGAAAAGGTGTTGATCTTTTAATGGTCTTGGACATATTCCAAACTGCTCAAAAATTAGGGATGAAAGTTGCTGAATCAAATCCTGAGCTTGAGACAAATAAAAAAATTCAGGGAGAATGGAAGTACTTTAATCCCCGCCAACATAAGAGAAGAAGAATTTTTAAGAAAAAGATAGAAAAATGAGTGATCTTTTGAAGTTTTTTGAAAGATGGAAAGATGAATTTGTTAAGCTTATAAGCACTCTTGTAAGATATAGATCTTACAATGGTGAAAAAGATAATATAAACAGGTTCTTGGATTATCTTCAGAGTTTATTTCAGGCTTTTAGACCCGACTCTGTGGAAAGAAGAATGACTCCTGTCGGAGATCTTTTAATCCTTGATTTTTTCACTCAATTTGAAGATAAAATTGTACTGCTTGCTCATGTTGATACTGTTAAGGTTAAAGATGAAAATCCCTCTCCTGAGTTTAAGGATGGATTACTTTATGGAAATGGTGCCTATGATATGAAAACCGGCATAGTCCTTTTTTACTTTGTCCTTAAATCTGTTTTTCAGAGTGCTTTTGATATAAAAAAATCCTTGAGAATAATATTTAATCCCGATGAGGAGAGCGGTAGCAAGTATTCCAAAGAGATAATTTACGAAAATTCAAAGGATGCTAAGGCTGTTCTTATTCCGGAGCCAAGCTGTCCTGACGGGGGAGTTAAAGTCAGAAGAAAGGCAATAGGGAGAATAGAGATAAAAATTACGGGAAGAGCAGCTCATAGCGGTATTGAGCCTGAAAAAGGCATAGATGCAAACAGAGCTCTATCGGAGCTAATTTTTAAGATAGATGATATTGTGGAAAAAGAGGGTGAAGTGAGTTTTAATCCTGGTATAATTTCCGGAGGTGTTAGGAAAAATGTTGTTTCCCCTTTTAGTGAATTAAAGGGAGAAATCAGAAGTTTTAGCAATGAAAAGATAGAAAGAGTTTTAAAAAAGATTGAAGAGATTTATGAAATCAAAGGAGCAAAGATTGAGCCTGATGTTTCATTTGAGCATCCTGCACTTGAATACAATGAAAAAAACAAAAGGCTTTACAGAATTGCAAAGCAGATAGCCGATGAAATAGGCTATAAACTTCCGGAATGCTCCAGCGGGGGTGCTTCCGATGGCTCTTCCCTTTCTTACAAAGGCGTTCCTGTAATTGACGGGCTTGGAATAAAGGGAACAGGAGCCCATTCTGTAAGTGAGCATATAATAATAGATGATTTTCCATTCAGGGCATATCTTATTGCAAAATTGATAGAAAGGATATGAAGGTTGAGATTAGAAAAATAACCAAGGTTGAAGATTACAAAGAGATTCCGTGGATTCAAAAGAGTGCATGGGGTTTTTCAGAGCTTGACCTTGAGCCGCATCAATTGATGACAAGAGTTCAAAAGTACGGTGGATTGGTAATGGGGCTTTTTGTTGACGGAAAACTCGTTGGTTTTTCCTATGCGATTTTGGCGAAGTGGGAGGGGAAAATTTTTCTCTATTCTCATATGGCTGCGGTTAGAAAGGAATACCAGCGGAAGGGTTTTGGATATCTGATTAAAAAAGCTCAAAGAGATGAAGCTTTGAAAATGGGCTACTCTTTTATTAAATGGACATTTGATCCTCTCGAATCTCTCAACTCTTATTTTAATCTTCACAGGCTTGGTGCTGTAGGCTTTGAGTATGAGCTGAACATATACGGAGTTGGAGAAAGCGGGCTTCATAAGGGACTTCCCACTGACAGAATGGTTGCCCATTGGGAGCTTAATTCTGAGAGGGTTAAGGAGAGAATGAAAGAAAAGATTCCTCCCGTATTTTTGGGAAAAGCCCCTCCTGCTCATGATTTTTCCTCTGATATAATTTATATTGAAATCCCTGCTGATATAAGACGACTTAAAAAATACGATATGAAAAAGGCTCTGGAATGGAGATTTAAAACGAGGGAGGAGTTTTTAAAAGCTTTTGAAAATGGATATGTCGCAACTGACATAGTTTTTACAAAAAACAGAGAAAGGGTATTTTATCTTTTGGAGAAAGATTATGATTATAAAAAATAGTAAAATTAAAAAGATTGAAAAAATGAATCTTTATATTGTGAATCTTCCCCTTGTAAAACATTTTGAAACGAGCTTTTCGGTTCAGACCGAAAGGGAGGCAATTATTGTTGAGATTATAAGTGAAGGGATCTCAGGATGGGGGGAAAGTGTGACATCTCCTGATCCTTTTTACAGTTATGAAACAAATTTCACAACAATGGAAATATTAAAAAAGTACATTATTCCTGTTTTAAAGGAATTGAAAGATTTTACTGTATATGATTTTATTAATGCTGTCAGTAGAATAAGAGGTTATAATATGGCAAAGGCAGCAGTAGAGAATGCCCTTTTGGATTTAGTTGCAAAATTAAATTCACTACCACTTTATAAGCTAATTGGTGGAAAAAGAAGGAAGATAATGTCAGGGATAAGTATAGGCTTAAAAAAAGAAACTTCGGAATTGGTGGATTCTATAAAAAAAGCTTTGGAGAAAAAATATCATAGAATTAAAATTAAAATTAAGAAGGGAAGGGATGTTGATATTGTGAAAGAGGTTAGAAAGAATTTCCCTGATATAAAGCTTATGGTTGATGCAAACTCTGACTATAAACTTTCAGATATTAAGATATTAAAAAAACTTGATGAGTATAATCTTATGATGATTGAACAGCCTTTATCTTACTACGACATTTACAAACATTCCCTTTTACAAAGAGAGCTTAAAACCCCTATCTGTCTTGATGAGTCAATAAAAAATCTTTCGGATGTAAAAACGGCTATTGCGCTGAATTCCTGTAAGATTATAAATATCAAACAGGGAAGAGTGGGAGGAATATTAAATGCTATGGCAATTGCAGAAGAATCCTTTAAAAACAGAATTAAAATATGGTCAGGGGGAATGTTGGAGACAGGAATAGGAAGAGCTTTCAACATACATCTTCAAACTCTTGACTATTTTACACTTCCAGGTGATACTTCGGAAACTTCAAGGTATTTTACGGAGGATATTGCAGAGCCTTCGGTAAGACTTGAGAGTGATGGTTTTATTGAGATTCCTTCGGAGGGATCAGGAATTGGAGTTAATGTCTTAAAGGAGAGATTAGGAAAACCGGTATTCTCCTATTAAAAAGTGCTCTTCTATTGAACATTTTTAGCAAATAATATATATTTACTAATCTTTTAAGGAGGAGGCTTTTATGCGATTGAGATTCGCTCCGAGTCCCACAGGCTATGTTCATGTGGGAAATGCAAGAACAGCTCTTTTTAATTTTTTACATGCCAAAAAAAATGGTGGTAAGCTTATTTTAAGAATAGAGGATACTGATGTGGAAAGATCCACAAAAGAGTATGAGAGAGGATTGATTGAGGATTTTAAGTGGCTTGGAATTGAATGGGATGAGGGTCCTGATACAGGCGGAGATTACGAACCTTACAGACAATCGGAAAGATTGAAATTATACACTGAAATTGCCCACAAGCTTTTGGAAGAGGGAAAAGCCTATTATTGCTTTTGCTCTCCGGAAGAGCTTGAAAGGGAAAGAAAGGAAGCTCTTTCAAAAGGGCTCCCTCCCAAATATTCGGGAAAATGCAGAAATATTCCTCCAGAAGAAGCAAAGAGAAGAGTTGAGAGCGGAGAAAAAGCTGTTATAAGATTTAAAATGCCTGAGGATAAGGATTTTTATTATGATGATATTATCAGGGGAAGAATATCCTTTGATCTTTCCCTTTTTGGTGATTTTGTAATTTTAAGGTCAAACGGTCTTCCGGCTTATAATTTTGCAGTTGTAGTTGATGATCATTATATGGAAGTTGATTTTGTAATAAGAGGCGAGGATCATATCTCAAATACTCCGAAACAAATAAAGATTTATGAGGCTATGGGATGGACCCCTCCGAGGTTCGGGCATCTTTCAATGGTTTTGGGACCGGATGGCTCGCCGCTTTCAAAAAGGCATGGTGCTACATCTTTGAATCAGTTTAAAGGGATGGGCTATTTGCCCGAAGCTCTTTTGAATTATCTTGCTATGCTCGGATGGGCACCTCCTGAAGATAAGGAGATTTTATCAAAAGAGGAATTAATTGAGCTTTTTGATATAACAAAAGTCTCAAAATCGGGAGCTGTTTTTGATTACAATAAACTTAATTGGGTAAACAGAAAGCATATAGCAGCCCTTGATACAAAGGAGATTATAAAAAGAGCCGAAGAGTTTTTGGTCTCTGAAGGCTATTTTAACTCTCTTGATGAGCTTAATGAAAATTCATTAAATTGGCTTGTTTCAGCTGTGGATGCCGTTAAAACAAATATAATCACTTTAAAAGATGTTTCCAAGGAAATTGAGATATTTTTTAGGTATGATTATTCCAAAGAAGCTTTTGATGAGCTTAAGAGGGAAGGCGGAGAGAGGATGCTTTCCCTTATGAAGGATTTTTTTAAGGAAGTTAATGATATTTCCATTAATGATATTTACTCTTTTATAAATGAGGCAAAAAAGCAGGGACTTAAAGGGAAAATGCTTTTTCATCCGATGCGAATTATTTTTACAGGAAGAGGCTCCGGAGTTGAGCTTGATAAATTTCTTGATATAATGACAAAAACTGATGCTGTAAAGCTTAAAAAATCTCCGCTTTCACTTAGAGAGAGAATATCGGAGGCTGAGAAAAAAATAACTGAATGAGTTTTAAGGGAATTATAGCTTTGGCTCTTAAGATATTGAGCTTTATAGGTGTTCAGTATCTTTTCGGGAAAAAAGGCTCATATCCGTATGGTCTTCTTCTGAAATTTAATTTGGTTGAAATTACTATTTTAGTTATAATCTGCGATATAATTCAGACACTTTTCTTATTGTATCTGCTTGATCTTTCATTTAATAACATAAAATTTATAAAGAAATTCAAGGAAAAGCTAAGATCCTCAGAAGAAAAGAAAAAATCAAAATTCAGGGAAAAGCTTATGAAATGGGGAGATTGGGGATTATTCTTTATAGCAGCTTTACCCTATGCCGGAGGAGCAATCTCAGGAAGTATAGTTGCCTTTTCAATCGGAATGAAAAAGAGAAAAGCTTTTTTAATCATTACAGCAGGATGTATTTTAGGTGCACTTATTTTTTACCTCAGCTTTTCCGGGATATTAATGATTGTGAATGTTAGATAAATAAAAATCCCTTTAAGCCTTCATCAATTGTACGAAGTTCTAAACTATGTCTTTTTAGTCTGTTTAAAGTTCGTCAGGGCTTGCTATTCTTCCCAGAAGTGCGGATGCTGTAACAGTTGCGGGAGATGCCAAATAGGTTTCTCCTTTACCCTGCTTTCCAGGAAAATTTCTGTTTCCCGTTGTTATCTGGATTTCTCCTTCTCCTGTAAGTCCAATATGCCCTTCCGCACAGCCTCCGCAAGATGCATTTGCCACTATCACGCCTGCATCAAAAAGTATTTCCAAAAGTCCGTTTTTCAAAAGCTCTCCGTAAATTCTCCTTGTTGTGGGGACCACACTGAATCTTACACCTTCCGGAATTTTCCTTCCTTTTAACATCTTTGCAACAACTTCAATATCCTCATACCTTCCATTTGTACATGAGCCGACAAAGGCAGATTCTATTTTAACATCTTTTAAATCTTTTACATCAAAAACATTATGCGGGTGAGGGGGAGCTGCAACTTGGGGACCTATACCTTCCACCTCTATCTCTATTACCTTAGAATACTTTGCATCAGGATCAGGAACCGGTTGGTCTTTCATATTTGGATTAAATTTTCTTAGCTCTTCTCTTATCTTATCATTGAATGGAATAAAACCTACTATCCCTGCCATCTCTGTTACCATTGAACAGAGTGTTATTCTGCCATATAAGGAAAGCTCTTCTACAGCTTCCCCGTAAAATTCTATAGCTTTTCCAAGTGCTTCCTTAGTTCCCAATTTTCTTAATATATAAAGAGTTAGATCTTTGGGAGATGCACTTTCCGAAGGTTTCCCCTTTACTATTACTTTTATTGTTTCCGGAACCTCAAACCAGGTTCTTCCTGTTTTAAATGCATAGGCAATATCAATATCTCCCATTCCCTGTCCGAAGGCACCTATTGCTCCGAGAATATTGTAATGGGAGTCAGTTCCCACTGCAATATCTCCGGGGCCTACTTTCCCCTCTTCCAAAAGCACATGGGTACCTATGCCGCTATCCACATCATAAACTTTAATATTATGCTTTTTAGCAAATTTTCTACAGATTTCCTGATTTATCGCATATTTGATGTTTTTTGCAGGAGCAACCAGATCAAATGTAAAAAATGTTTTATCAGGCTTGGCAAGAGGGGAGTCTCCATATTCTCTCTCATAATTTTTAACAACATTCGGTCCTCCGAAATCCCTTGCGGATATAACATCCAGCTCTATCCAGACTATTTTACCGGGTTCAACATCTTCATTGGTGTGAGCCTGTATTATTTTTTCTATTATTGTTTTACCCATTTTAACCTCTTATTTTTTTAGCTATTTCCTCAGCCATTTCAAGCGTGGTATTGTTTCCTCCCATATCATAGGTTCTTACCTTCTCCTCTGCAATAACCTCTGCCACGGAATCCTCTATTGCCTTTGCCTTTTCCTTTTCTCCCAAAAAGTCAAGCATAATTTTTGAAGCTAAAATTGCAGCGGTCGGATTAACCTTATACTGACCTGCATACTTGGGAGCTGAGCCGTGAGTGGGTTCAAACACTCCGAAATCTTTGCTCATATTGCCACTTGCTGCAAAGCCAAGTCCACCGACAAGCTGGGCTGCAAGGTCTGAAATTATATCTCCAAAGAGGTTTTCTGCAACCAAAACATCATACTTTTCAGGATTCTTGACGAGCCACATAGCCATTGCATCTATGTTTGCTTCCCCGTACTCTATATCAGGATACTCTTTTGCAATTTCCCTCGCTATTCTAATCATAAGACCACCTGTTTCTCTTAAAACATTGGGTTTTTCCACTACTGTCACTGATTTTCTCCCGTTTTTCTTTGCATATTCAAAAGCTGCTCTTACAATTCTCTCGCAACCTTTTTTTGTCATAATTCTTGTTGAGATTGCAATTTCATCCGCAGGAATATCTTTGAATCTTGCCATTTTTTTATGATTTTCAAGAAGTGCGTTTCTGACGGCATCGGGAAGTGGATAAAATTCGACTCCCGCATACATTCCCTCTGTATTCTCTCTGAAAACTACCAGATCAATACCATCTTTTAGGTTTAAGGGATTACCTTTGTAGGATTTGCAGGGCCTCATATTTGTGTAAAGGTCAAATTCCTGTCTGAGTCTTACAATGGGGCTGAAGTAGACATAACCTTTCCCCTGCAATGAAGGGTCAAGTTCCTTTTGTGCCTCATCTTTGGGCTTTGATGTAATTGCTCCGAACAGAGCTGCATCAGAATTTTTCAAAAGTTCTATGGTTCTGTCAGGAAGAGGATTTCCCTCTTTTTTCCAGAACTCCCATCCGATATCTCCGTATGTGTAATCAGCACTAAAACCGACAGCATCCAATACTTTCATTGCTGCCTCTATAACTTCTTTTCCGACCCCGTCTCCGGGTAAAACTGCAATTTTAAAATTTGTCATTTATTAACCTCCGATTTTTATTTTGTTTAATATTTTATCTTAAAAAAGGAAAAATTTAAACAAAATTTATCCTTTAATAAAATTTTTTAAAAATCTTAATTAATGCTATGTATATTGGAGCTATTATTTGAGGAGGGTAGGATGAAAAAAGGAATAATTTTGGCTTTTTTGATTGTTTTTGTAGGAACTATTTTTCTTAAGGGGGATAACTCAAAAACATATGTTGGAGTGGGGATAAGTTATTCCTCTGATTTACTCAAAGGTCATTTGGGAGATGATGTTTAAATTACTTTCATTTGAATCTTTTTCTTAATGTGGATCTCGAATTTTTTTGTATGCGTATGTATTTTTGGGTTTTGGGTGATTCAACGGAAGGGTTTTTCAGGATAAGATTCACATTTTATCATTTGCTATAAAAAAGACACGCGACACACTCGTCTCAAGCACAATACGAATGACAAATATTGAATTCTCCATAAAAGTATAGCGAGCTACGGCTCTTGTATCTTAATATATTAATATTTTTATTTATAAAAATATCTGTAAAACGGCGAAAAATGGAGAAAATAAGAGAAAATGGATAAAATAAAAAATGGTGAAAA
>Ga0190334_1000253_pt1 | contig 27926 bp, 36 predicted proteins | sample 48720478_MG_FD_161270 | JGI IMG/M metagenome (GOLD analysis project Ga0190334, IMG submission 161270) | Hydrothermal vent sediment bacterial communities from Southern Trench, Guaymas Basin, Mexico - 4872-04-7-8_MG | ecosystem: Environmental > Aquatic > Marine > Hydrothermal vents > Sediment ... | reverse complement strand
AAACCTTTTTTTTTAAGGAAGTCCTTATCAATTATAAGACCGGCTTCTAAATCCTCTCCTTCTAGTTGTGAAAGTTTTTCTAAAAAAAAAGGGTTTTTGATTATTTCAGGACTTAATAAAATTCCTTTTTTCAAAAAAGAGGTTATTACATCCATTTTATTACATTAATTATTATTTTGTTTTAATCATATGTGAATTCTGTGTTTAATTCGTGTTTGTTTTTGAAGGTAAAGATAAGATGATTCTTAACCAAACAAATCATCTTCCAATATTTTTTTGATTTTTAATTCAATAGAAAGGGGTAGGATAAGGGTAATATCTCTTGTTCTTCCAAACCTGCCTTTAGATATCACCTTAGCATTTATTATACCAAGCATGTCAAGTTCAGCAATAACATCTGATATTCTTCTCTGGGTGAGAGGTCTTAAGCCTATGTTATTACATAACTGCCTGTATGTGTCATAAACATCTCCTGTTTGTATAAACTTGTTTTTTGATTTGTTTTTGTTCAGAATGATTGAATAAAGGGTTGCTTGGAATTGTTTTGGTTGATTCCTCACAATCTCTATAATTCTGTCTCGTTCAATAGTGTCTTCGGCTTCATCAATATCTTTCATTGTTATTTTTTTATTCCCTTTTCTCTCTGCTAATTCCCCAGCGACCCTTAATAATTCAAGAGCTCTTCGCGCGTCCCCGTGCTCTCTGGCTGCGTAAGCCGCACATTTCTGAATAACACCTTCAGCTAACACACCTTCTTTAAATGCTTCTGCTGCTCTTTTTCTAAGAATGTCTTGAAGCTGAACAGCATTGTAAGGCGGGAATATTACTTCTTCTTCACTAAGAGAGCTTTTCACCCGAGGGTCTAAGTTATTAGAAAAAACCAGGTCGTTACTTATACCAACAATAGAAATTTGTGAGTTCTTTAATTCAGAGGTTAGCCTTGTAAGATTATATATGATAGCATCCCCTGCTTTTTTCACGAGTTGATCTATTTCATCAAGTATTAGAATTATTATTCTTTTTTCATCACCTAGTGCTTGTAAGAAAAGATTATAGACTTCATCGGTGGGTAAACCTGTGGGGGGAATCTCTTTTCCGAATTCTCTAGCTAACTGGGCTATGAGTCTGTACTCTGTGTCAGCTATTTTTTTTAGTTTACAATTAACATAAATTATTTTAAGAGGTATTTTTTTATTATTAGCAAGAGTGAGCATTTGTTCTGCTAAGTATCTTAAAGAAAGGGTTTTTCCTGTGCCTGTTTTTCCATAAACAAATAGGTTTGATGGCTTTTCAAGCCTTAGAGAAGGTGATAGTATGTTTGCTATTTGTATTATCTGTTCATCTCTGTGGTTAATTTCATCAGGGATGTATGAGGCTTGAAGAACTTTTTTATCTTTAAACAGAGATTCTTTTTTTAAATATTGTTCGAAAATATTATTTATTTTTTCTTTCATTTTCATATCAACAAAAAATTTCCAGAAGAAACAAAGGTTTATAAAGTTTGTTTTCTTTTAGAATATAGTAATTAAAATATATAAATAAATATATAAATAGAAATAACACCCACCCACCTTGATTGCGTTTGGAACTTTTTTTGAATAAAAATCAAAATATTATTAATAAGATTATAATTAGAAACACAAATATTATTAATAATAATATATACTTAGAAATAGTATTAATATTGATAATTAATGCTTGTTAATTAAAGGGATATTATTAGATATTATTAATTAAATATTCTTAAGTGATTTTATTCTTTAATTTTATTCTTTGATTTTTATTAATTATTCTTGTGTTTTTCTCCTAATAAAATTCTATATTGAAAAAAATTATTTTTTAGTGAAAAAGCTAATAATTCTAGAATAAAGATCAAAATAGAAAAGTTAAATCAAAAAAATTTTAAAATAAATTAAAGATAAATTAAAATTAAAATTAATTAAAATAAAATTAAAAATATATATTAAAGTAACTTAAATTAAACTTAAAATTAAAAATCATGTTTTTTTCTTCTTTATTTTTTCCATAAGAAATCAAGGCGTCTCTCTCTGAAACAATATAAAAACAAAAATACAAAACCCGCGATAAAATTTAACCACTTTAAAATAGTGTCAAAAACAAAAGATTTATAAATAAAAACCATTTACTTTTTTTCACTCAACAATAGTTATTTAATTAATATTTAAGATTTATGTTTGTAAGAGGAGGTCACGATGATAATCCAAGAAGCTCTTTTAAAAAAAATAAAAGAATTTGGTCTTAACACCTACGAAGCAAAGATATGGACGGCTCTTCTATCAAGAGGGGTGAGTACTGCAGGCGAACTAAGCGACATAGCCAATGTGCCGAGAAGCAGAAGCTACGACATCCTTGAAAGCCTAGAAAAAAAAGGCTTCGTAGTCATGAAGCTTGGCAAGCCAATAAAATACATAGCCTTGCCTCCTGAAGAAGTTATTGAAAGAGTGAAGAAAAGAGTTGCTCTCCAAGCACAAGAACAAACAAAAATCATAGATCAACTAAAGAATTCTAGTATTATAAAAGAACTAACAAAACTCCACACCCAAGGAATAGACTTAGTTAATCCTTTTGAACTCACAGCAATAATAAAAGGAAGAACACAAATATATAATCATTTAAACACAATGATAAAAAACGCAACAAAATCAATTGTTCTAATGACAACAGAAGACGGGCTTATAAGAAAACACAAACACCTAGGAAAAGCCTTAAAAAAAGCCAGTGAAAAAGGAGTTGATGTAAAGATTCTCACACCTCTTTCAAACAAATCAAAAGAAATCATTAAAGAACTCAAAAAATTCGCAGATATAAAAGACGTCAAAGACCATAAAGGACGCTTCTGTATAGTTGATAATAAAGAACTTGCTTTTATGCTTTTAGACGATACCAAAGTTCACCCTTCCTACGACCTTGCTGTATGGGTTAATACACCTTTATTCGCCTCAACTCTAAGGAAAGTCCTGGATAAATGTGCTTTTTGAAGTACAAAACTAAAAAAACAAACACAGAATAAAAACACATTTCAACCCAAACTCCTATTCACTCACCTCTTTTTCCCAGGAAGGCCTCTTTTTTTCTCGAGGTCTTCCAGGGTTTTTTAATACACAACACACAACTTATTTACATTTATATACTAATCTAAAAACAATACTTATTAAAACACTGCTTTATTTCTAGTTACACCCCTAAGGAACCTTTTCATAAATAACTTTTATTATTTTTATTATAATCATCAGGCCGAGTGTCTGTTCGAACACGCTTCAGAAGATCCTGTTGGTTTATATTAGATAATTATATATATTAAGGGCGTGTATTAAGTCTTTATACTCCATAATGAAGTTGTGCTAAAATAAAAGGGCTGGGTGATCCTAATTTGACAAGCTTTTTAATCAAAATAAAAAACCTTTTTTCAAAGTTAAAAAAAGAAAAAACCCTGTATTATCCAGGGTGTATGACTAAATACTATTTATCCTCTTTCTTTAACAACTACAAATCATTATTATCAGACTTAGGAATAAACTTCAAGACTATAAACGAACTTAATTGTTGCGGTTCTCCTTTACTAAACGCTGGTTATCAAAATGACTTTGAAGATATTAAAAATAAAAATCTTAAAATCCTAAGGAAACACAGGATTAATAAAATAATAACTAACTGCCCTCATTGCTATGATGTTTTTAAAAAACATTATGGAATAAGAGTTGAACATATAACACAAATCCTCGGAAAAAATAAGTATAAACTCGTCACAGAGCACGACGAAGAAATCACTTACCACGACCCCTGCGTTCTTGCAATAAAGAATAGTATTATCAAAGAACCACGAGCAATTCTTAAGCAAATCGGTTTCAGACTCGTAGAGCCGTTCAGGACTAAGAAAGAAACCTTTTGTTGTGGCGCAGGAGGAGGAGTTAAGCAGAACAGCCCTCGCATAGCTAATAAAATAGCAAGAGAAAGGCTTAAACAATTAGGAACTAATAAAATAGTGGTGTCATGTCCTTATTGTTATGCTCATCTTAAAGAGAATGCTAATAACAAGAAAAAGATTGTTGAGATAAGCGAGACGCTTATAGAGAGCTAGGAAACACCAAAATAAAAAGGAATAAAGATGAAGAAAAAACTTTCAAATATTGTTGGACCCAGTAATGTCTCTGATAATCCTCTTGATTTAGAAGCGTATAGTTATTGTAGCTCTGAAACCCAACTAGAACCCAAACTTGTTGTTTGGCCTGGAACCACAGACCAAGTAAGAAGAGTCATCCTCTACGCTAATCAAACCCACACACCCATAATTATTAGAGGCTCCGGCACCAGCCTTGCAGATGGTTGTATTGGGGAAAACATGCTTATTCTATCATCTGAAAGAATGAACAAAATAATAAGACTTGATTTAAAAAACAAGATTGTGGAAGTAGAAGCCGGGATTAAAATAAAAGAGCTTAACGATGTGCTCAGTAAATTTAAAATGACCTTCCCATTCACCCCTCTTAACCCCACCACAACAATTGGTGGGATGATAGCCCTGGACACACCTACTAAGGAAAGCCGGTTTTTCGGAAGCATCCACTCCTGGCTTGAGGAAATAGAATTCATTGACGGAACAGCGAAACATTATTATACAAAGAAAAAAGAAGCTGTGCTTGGAAAGGAAGGCCTCTCAGGGGTTATTACAAGAGCAAAGCTCAGAATTACAGAACCCCCTCTGCTTTCTATTGATATCTTCAAATTCACAGAGCTCTCAGAACTATTAGGAAAAGTCAGAGTCTTAAAAAAAGATATCGAAGTTTATTTCCTTGAATTTCTTGATAAGAAAACAAGTCAAGCGCTTGGTTTTGGCAACAACTACGTCCTACTCGTTGCTTATACTACTCTAAAAGGAAAGAAAAGAAACCTTCTTGAAGTAAGAAGACTTTGTGAACTTCTTGATTCCGTCCATTCTCTGCTTAGAAGAAAAGGTTATTACTACTTACAAGACCCTTATGTGAGCTTAGAGAAAAGCTATGACCTGATTGAATGGTGTGAGAAGAACAAGGTTGGGCTGCACGGCCATATCAGTATAGGTTTGTTCTATGCTTATTTTTTAAAAGAAGACAAAGACTTAATCAAAACGTTCAAGTCCTTTATTAAAAGAATTAATGGGTGTTTAGGGATTGGCTTTGGCTTTGGTTCGATGAATAAAGATTTTATCTCCCCCTCCCAAAAAAAAGAATTAATGAAGCTGAAAGAAGAATATGATTATAACAACATATTAAACCCAAACAAAGCTATAAGTTACAGGTAAAAGACCTTGCTGAGGAAAGAAGAATGGTTGTGAAAAACAAAGACGCGGGAAATTGCAACCTCTGCGGAGTGTGCAATCTCACTTGCCCTGTCTACAAGGTCTTACAAAAAGAATCCGCAGGGCCGCGATTCAAAGCTTTTTTAACTAAGAAACAAGAGTATAAAGAAGTTTTCTTTCTCTGCACTCAATGCACTGCTTGTGTTCAGTCGTGCCCAGCAAGAATTAACATCGAACACCTAAGTATAAGAGGGGAAATGACTAAGAAAGGTTTTGAAACACCAGCCAATAAAATAATGAGAGAGAATATTAAACATTACGGCAATCCTTTTGGCGAGATAAAAAAAGGTAGGAAGATAAAACAGTATTATACCTAGTCCTTGAACATGTTAAAATACAAAAACCTTGTTATTATAGGCACATCCCATATAGCGAAGAGTTCTCTTAAAGAAGTTGAAGAGGTTTTTAGAAAACAAAACCCTTATATTGTCGCGGTTGAGCTTGACCATAACAGGTTACACGCCCTGCTTAATAATAAAAAACCGAATTACACACCTCTTTTAATCCGACGTCTGGGACTAAAAGGTTACTTGTTCGCTCTTTTAGGTAGTATAATTCAGCAGAAGCTTGGCAGCATTGCAGGTATAAAACCAGGGAGTGATATGCTCAGAGCTGTTGAACTAGCGAGAACTCATAAGAAAAGAATCGCTCTTATTGATAGGGATATAAGAGTAACCCTCTCCCGGCTTTCTAAGGCGATTGGTTGGAAGGAAAAATTTAATTTCCTAGTTGATATCTTTTCTCTTCCTTTCTCTAAAAAAATGAGAATAAACCTTACAGAAGTGCCTAAAAAAGACTTAGTGAAAAAAGCTCTTAACATGTTAAAAAAAAGATATCCCGGGATTTACAAAGTCCTTGTTGATGAGAGGAACAAGGTAATGGCGTTAAAACTAAGAACGCTTATGGAGAATTATCCTGATCAGAACATATTGGTTGTAGTAGGAGCAGGTCATGAAGAAGGCTTATTGGATTTGATGAAGACCGGCAAAACACAAACAGTATTAAAAGAAACCTATATAAAGAGAGAAAACTGATACCCTATTATCATGCACGAATTTGCTACGCGAATTGAAAAACACTTCCGGTTTTCAAGCAGAGAACTAAGCGCGCTCTTCATAACAAGCCTGGTTGCCACCTTTGTTTTGACATTTGGTAAATTCGCAGGCTATTATCTTGATATTTTCACGAATTATATCACTAACTTCTTTGTGATAGGCTTGTTTGTAATCATATCTTTTTTTATTCATTTTTCTTCTCAAAAACTCATGGCTTTAGCAATGGGCTACTCCTCCAAGTATAAGTATTGGCTAAATGGCTTGTTAATAAGTATCATTGTATCCTTATTCACTTATGGCTACATCCCTCTTTTCTTCACAGGGTCTTTATGGCATGAGCCTATTGAAAAACTTAGAACAGGTGTTTTTAGAGGGGGAGCCAAACACAAAGATATTGGCTACATTGCTTTTGCAGGCCCCTTATCAAACATCTTGTTAGTAGGATTGCTCACACCTATTTATATAGCGACGGAGAATTATTTAATACGCGCAATTATAATAATTAACTTGTTGACTGCGGTGTTCTCTTTACTACCCCTTCCGACTTTTGAGAAGATAAGGCAGTTTAGAGGAGGAACAACAGGACTCTACTTGTTCATAGCTTCCAGGTGGGTATACGTACTTGTATTCGTAACTTTTCTTGTGTTTGCTCTTCTTATACTATTCTTCCAATTATTCTCCTACATTCTCGCTTTATTAATAGGTATAATAATGACGATCATATACTACTTAAAATTTGAAAAAGAAGAATAAGAAGAATAGTTTCTTAAAACAAAGCTGTTTCTTAATGGCTTTTTAAATGTTTCGTCGGGAAAACCAAAAGATTTAAGAATAGAAAGGTTCTTCATCTCTGTAAAAACAATAAAAAAATTATGTGAATACGAAATATATTTGGGGGTGAATTTCTATGGCACAAACAGTAGCCAAGGTTGGTATTAAGAAGGAGAAAGGTTGGCTCTACTTTGTGGATAAGAAGGGTAATATTTCAAGAGCCAAGATGGCTAGAGGACGAAAAAAGCCCAGAGGAAAACCGCAACTAGTAGCCAAGGTTGGTATTAAGAAGGAGAAAGGTTGGCTCTACTTTGTGGATAAGAAGGGTAATATTTCAAGAGCCAAGATGGCTAGAGGACGATAAATCTTCTTCCCCTATTATTTTTTTTATTTTCTTTTAACTTCCTTCTCCACTCTTTATTCACACTCATGGCGGTCTATTTTGTAGTTGACTTCTCAAATAATCCCCTTGTCTTATTTTTCATAAGCATTTATAAACTCTGAAAGACTCCTATTCTGAAGAATGATTCGCGGCTTTGAACCCAGGCTTTACCAACAAACTATTCTTGACACAGCTGTTAAGAAGAACACCCTTGTAGTTCTACCTACCGGTCTTGGTAAAACAAATATCGCGGTTATGCTAGCAGCGAACAGGCTTACAAATTATCCGAATAGTAAGGTTCTGGTGTTGGCTCCAACAAGGCCTTTATGCGATCAGCATGTTGATTCTATGAGGAAATACTTGTGTGTTGATGATGATGAGGTGCAATTATTCACAGGCATGGTCCGCCCTGCTAAAAGAGCAGACTTATGGAGAAAGAGCCGAATAGTGATTAGTACACCTCAAGGATTAGAGAATGATATTATTAGCAACAGGATTTCTTTAAAAGATGTGAGTTTATTAGTCTTTGACGAGGCTCACCGAGCAGTGGGTGATTATGCTTATGTCTTCATAGCAAAACAATACTATAAAAAAGCCGACCACCCCAGAATCCTCGGATTAACTGCTTCGCCGGGTTCTGATTATGATAAAATAAAAGAAGTTTGTAAGAACTTATTTGTAGAAGAGATTGAGATCCGATCTTATGATGCTCCTGACGTTCAGCCTTATGTAAAAGAGATTGATATTAAATGGGTTAAGACAAGGCTGCCAAGAGAGTTTGAGAACGTAAGAAATTATCTTAGGAATGCCTTTGAAACTAAACTTGAAACAATTAAGAAGTTAGGTTACTTATACGGTAAGATTTCTAACTATAGCAAGACATCTCTTTTAGAATTACAAAGAGCAATGTATGCTAGGATGACAAGCAAGGAAAAAGATTATGGTATTATGAGAAGTGTTAGTCTGCTCGCAGAAGCTTTGAAACTCCAACACGCCATCGAATTAATCGAAACCCAAGGATTAAAACCTTTATTAGAATATTTTTCTAAGCTCGAGGAAGAAGCAAGCAGGACCCGAGTAAAAGCAGTTCAGAACCTTGTGAAAGACCTGAATTTTAGGTCTGCTTATATAAAAACAAAGAACTTGGTTGCTGCTGGTAAAGAACATCCAAAGATAGAAAAGCTTAGAAGAATAATTCTTGACGAATTAAATAAAAAAAAAGATGTTAAGATAATTATTTTTAACCAGTACCGTGATTCGAGTAGCAAAATAAAAGAGGTGATGGACGCTCTTGGTGTAAAATCCAAGATATTTGTTGGGCAAGCAAAAAAGAAGGATACTGGTCTTAGCCAAAAGAGACAAAAACAAGTCCTTGAAGAATTCCGGCGTGGCGAGTTTAACTGCCTTATAGCAACAAGTGTTGCAGAGGAAGGTCTTGACATCCCTCTCGTAGACCTTGTTATTTTTTACGAGCCGGTTCCTTCTGCTATTAGAACCGTGCAGAGAAGAGGTAGAACTGGAAGACAGGAGAAGGGCAGAGTTATTATCCTTATAACAGAGAAAACAAGAGACGAGGCTAATTTATGGGCGTCTATTCATAAAGAGAAGAGAATGCACCGAATTATTCAGGGCTTAAAAAACAGCCTTGAATCAGAGCTTCGCAAGTATCACGGCTATCTTTATACTCATCACACCGCTCTTAAAAATAGCGAGAGCAAAGGGAGTGAGGAGCAGACAAAACTGGTTGAAGAAAAAAAATCAGGGGGGAACCCTGCTGAATTAACAATATTTGCAGATTATAGGGAGAAAGGCTCAGGAATAATAAAAGCATTGTCAGAGTCCGGGGTGCGGGTTGAACTAAGCAAATTGGATGTTGCGGATTACTTGCTCAGTGAGAGGGTTGCGGTGGAGCATAAGACAGCAAGGGATTTTGTTGATTCAATAATTGATGGTCGATTGCTTTCCCAGTTGAGCAACTTGAAAAAATACGAGAGACCCCTTGTTGTTATTGAAGGAGAAGAAGATATCTATTCCCAAAGAAAAATTCATCCAAACGCTCTCCGCGGAGTTCTGGCTACCATTCTCGTTAACTATGGAATGCCTTTAGTACACACAAAAAACTATAAAGAAACCGCAGCATTATTCCTGATAATTGCTAAGAGAGAAGCAGATCCTTCAAAGAAAGATTTTATCTTGCACACAGCCAAACCTTTAACTGATAAGGAATTACAAGAATACATTGTTGGAGCACTACCAGGTGTTGGACCCGCCCTAGCAAAACCCCTTCTTAAGAAGTTTAAAACCATAAGGAACATCATTAATGCTGATGAGAAGGAATTAAGAAAAGTGAAATTAATAGGAGAGAAAAAGGCCAGAAGAATAAAAGAGATTGTTGACAAGGAATATGATAAGAACTAAAAACCTTTTCTTTTGTTTTTACTCTTTTTCCTCTTCAGCTTCTTCTTCGGCTTCATCTAAGTCGTTAACAAGCAAGATTTCCGTGCTTCTTATACCTTCGGTAATCTGAAGCTTATTCTGAAGGAATGCTTTAAGCTCTGCTCTGTTCTTCGTCTCAACCTCAGCAACAATATCAAACCGGCCGTATACTTCATGGACTTCTTTAACTTCATCAAAATCCTTAAGCTTTGCACTTACAATCCTTAGTTTTCCTTGGTTTGCAGTGATCAACATATAAGCCTTTTCCATCTAAGAGGTTGAAAACATAATTTCTTATAAAAATATTTCGTATTATTCATTCTTTTTTATCTCTTTTTAGCACGCTATTTTTTTTAGCAATTCATTAGAGGATTTTCCTTTTTTATTGCCTTTTCCTCCTCTTTATAAAAACATAAATGATTCTTATAAAGAAACTTGTCAAGGTAGCGGGACAACCCCTCTATCTGTCTTAATTCTGTTTGGAACAATAAATTTCTTAGCTTATCATCAACACACACCCCTTTATGATTTAAACACTTCTTTAGTTTTGAATAAATTTGTTTTCCTTTTTTATCAAGGTCTGTGAGAATAAGCACTTTTCTTTCATTTATCTCTTCAACCACCTCATACAAGGGTTTAGTTAAAATCATTACTTTTCTGAAACCAACGCTTTCTAACGCTCGCTTATCATTTTTTCCTTCAGCAATTACTAATACATCTCTGTCTCTTTCAATAACTCTACAAATCTCGTCTATAACCTCCTTTAAGGCTTTCTTCATGAATGCGGGGGAAGGGATTCGAACCCTCGTAGGCACTAAGCCAATACGCCCTGAACGTATCCCGTCTGGTCCCTGCCTGGTTTGACCACTCCGGCACCCCCGCAACAGAACACAAAGAACCACGCCTTGTTTATAAATCTTTTAGTTAATCAGTTACTTAAAAAGAATTTGGTTAGTTTAATAGAGTGGTTAAAAACAATATTCTTTAAATACACTTAAATATTACCTAAAACCCAAAATGCTGTTCCTTGCTAAAACCTTGTCCTTCTATAAACGAAGAGACATCCAAGAAGAGCTTGTAAAACAAGCAAAAGATAAAGAAGTGGCATTCCGGTTCGGAGATAGGTTTAGTAAGCGTCCAGAAACCCTTTCTTACCCTAACGACGTCCTTGAGCTTGCAAAACAGAGAGTAACAAGTTTTCACTGCTCAGAAGAACTATGGAATAATCCTTTACAACTAAGCACCACTCTGAGAAGAGAAGAGTTAGATGCTTTAAGAAAAGGCTGGGATTTGGTGCTTGATATTGACTGCCACTTCTTTGATTATAGTAAGATAGCTGCGTATTATACAATAAAAGCTTTAAAATACAATAAAGTTAAATCCATAACTGCTAAGTTTTCTGGAAATAAAGGCTTCCATATTGCTGTGCCCTTTGAAGCCTTTCCTAAAACCATTGAAGGAGTCCCTGTCAAGAACTTATTCCCAGAAGCCCCTCGAAGGATAGCTGAATATATTAAGTTTCTTATTCAAGACCCTCTTAGCAAGGCGATAATGAAACTTGAAAAAAAAGACTTTAACAAAATAATAAAGAAAACAGGTCTGCGTGCAGAGCAGATAATAAGATATGAAAAAAATGAGTTTGGCGATAGGGTTCCTCAGCTAAACGTAGAACCCTTCTTGGAAATTGACACTCTTCTTATTAGCTCACGACACCTCTATAGAATGCCTTATTCTTTTCATGAAAAATCAGCGCTCGTCTCTGTACCTATTAATATCAATAATATCCTGAAGTTTAAAAAGGAATTTGCAAAGCCAGAGAATGTAAGAGTGGAACACCCTTTCCTTGATAGGAGTACTAAAGTGCCGGATGCAGAGACTTTATTAAGAAACGCCTTTGATTTTAAGCCAGCAACAAGCATAATAGAAGAAGAGGAAAAAAGAAAAAAGAGGTTAGAAGAAAAACAGGCGTACCATTCTTTGCCAGAAAAAGCAATTGGAGAAGAATATTTTCCTCCGTGTATCAAATTAATACTTAAAGGGGTTGAGGATGGAAGAAAAAGAAGCACGTTTATTCTTATAAATTTTCTTGTTAGTTGTGGCTGGGATTACGATACGATAGAACAAAGATTGATGGAATGGAATAAGAATAATCCTGAGCCTTTAAGACCGCAGTACGTTCTTGGTCAGCTGAGATACGCAAAGCAAAATAGGAAACGAGCACCTCCACCTAACTGTAATAATCCTGCTTACTATAAGAGTTTCTTAGTTTGTAAGCCTGATGAATTATGCAGCCAGATAAGGAATCCTTTACAGTACGCAAAAAAGAAAGCAAAAACCTTTGCAGTCTCTGCTCGCAGAAAAAAGAACCCTTCCTAACTTTTTTTCTCAGAACCTTTTTGCTATTAATAAAATTTTTTTTGTTCTTAAAACAAAAGCACTTACACTCTACATTTAAGCTTTCATTTACGTTTTTTACATCACCCTTCTTTAGTAGTCTCTTACCTCCCATATAACAGTATTCCTATGAGGCAAACACCCTACGTTAATACTGTACGTGCTAAACTCAATCACATGCTCTGGGAATAAATCCATGAGCAGTAATAAGTCATTATAACTGTTTGGATCAAGATTTTCCTCCAACAAAACCCTTGCTTCAGCCCCTCTTGCAACCAAAGCATTTTTCATTGCTTCTCTCATGGGTTTTTTTTCAGTAGAGTAGTCTAAGTCATAATACTTAATACTTCTTCTAACACACCCTTGTAAAAGAAGCTTATCATCTGGTGCTGATTCATTAAACGTTATTGCTGTTCGTGGTATGCCCTGCTTAACCCATTCCTTCATTACCTCAGGGACTTTTTTGACAGGGATTTCATAAGCAGCACAACCACCACCACTGCTTAGTTTAACTCGCATTGATACTTTACCATTATAACCGCTTCTTAGCAAAGCATCATAATCATCCCAGGTTCTTAACTTGTTACCAAAGATTAACCTGTTCCATAAGGCATAACTCAACTCCTTGCTATTTATACGTATCTTTTTTTCATGAAAAATAATATCTCGGACTATCTTATCCAGCTCTTCTTTTCTTCCTCCCCAACCCATTTTGTTTCTACTTAAGAGTGGATTTATAGATTTATATACTTTGTAGATTTATATAAATTTTTCGCAATCCGTAATCCAACCCAACCCATCCCCCGAACTCTAAAACTAACTTTTTTTCTAAAAACACGCTCCGAAAATAAACCTGGATTAAAGCAAGGAAACCCCAAGAAAATAAGAACCTTAAAAGAATTTAAGAAACACACCCTTCTCAACCATAACCTTTATAAATAAAACGTTGTTTGTTGTGCTCTGTTTGGGTGGTAATGAACCCAAACATGTAAAAGCCTGAGAAGAAAGCCCTTTTCAGTACACAAAATCTTTTGATTTAGTGTCTTCTACAAAGGGTTTTCCACAAAAGGCTTTTTATCATACACATAAGAACCTACTCCTACTTATCCAGGAGAATATGGTTTAATAGGATTAAAAGAAAAATGGCAGATACAAAGAAGCCAAGGAAAGGAAGCATGGCGTATTGGCCTAGAAAGAAGGCTAAAAGAAGTCATCCTAGAATCAGAGGCTGGTCCTGCCTTTCCTCAGATAAAGCGATTCCCTTAGGATTCGCTGGTTATAAAGTAGGCATGACCCATGTCCTAGGGGTGGATAATAGGAAAACCACACCTACTAAGGGCGAGGAGATAAGCATTCCGGTCACAGTGATTGAATGCCCGCCTCTTAAAATCCTTTGCGCCCGTTTCTACAAAAAAAATGCTTATGGCTTATTTGTTGCCAAGGACTTCTTCTTCAAACCATCAAAAGACCTTCAACGTAAGATTTCTCTTCCAAAAAAAATCCCTGATATAAAAGAACTTGATAAAATCAACCCGCAAGATTATGCTGATATTACTATCCTTGCTTATACCCAGCCAAGACTTGCAGGTATTGGAAAGAAGAAACCTGAAATTTTCGAATTAAAGCTGAGCGGAGCCAATAAAGAAAAATTGGAGTTCATCAAATCCCGTGCTGATAAAGAGATCCTTGTTGAAGAAGTCTTTGCAGAAGCCCAACTAGTAGATGCGCATGCAATTACCAAAGGTAAAGGAACACAAGGACCTGTTAAGAGATTCGGTATTGGTCTAAAACATCATAAGTCAGAGAAGGGGAGAAGACAACCCGGTAGCAGAGGACCTTGGAATGCTCAACAACACATAATGTATAGAACCGCTTATGCTGGTCAGACAGGCTTCCATCAACGTTTACAATTAAATCTTAAAATAATTAAGATCGGGACAAACCCGGAGGAAATCAACCCTAAAGGAGGATTTACTCATTACGGACTGGTAAAGACGAGTTATCTGCTCTTAAAAGGCTCTGTTCCAGGCGCCAAGAAGAGAATGGTAGTATTAACTCACACACTCAGGCCTACTAAAAAGGAAGAACCCCTTCCTACAATCACACATATCAGTTTAGAATCAAAACAAGGAAGATAAGGATAAATAAAGGATTTTATTAAAAATGATACAGGCAACAGGACTAAAGCTTAAAGTGTTGGACTTATCAGGGAAGCAGAGCGGACAAACAAACCTCCCTCTCCAGTTCCTAGAACCCCTAAGAGAGGACCTTATAAAAAAAGCAGTTTTAACTATTCAGAACAATAAGAGACAAGCGTACGGGGCTTATAAAGAAGCAGGTAAAAGGCACTCAGTAGAGGTTTCAAAGAGACGAAGAAAATACAAGGGTAGCTATGGGCGTGGTATTAGCAGAGTGCCGCGAAAGGTTCTTTCAAGAAGAGGAACACAATTTTATTGGGTCGGAGCATTCGCTCCTGGCACGGTTGGCGGCAGAAAAGCACATCCACCCAAAGCAGAAAAGATATGGAAATGGAAGCTGAATACTAAAGAAAAAAGAAAAGCAATTCGTTCAGCAATGAGCGCTGTGATGAATAAAGAGCTTGTTATTAAAAGAGGACATAAAATTCCTGATAATTACCCTTTCCTTGTTAATGAAGACTTAGAACAGATTACCAAGACAAAAGACCTTGTTAAAACCCTTTTAAATCTTGGTTTTAAGGAAGAACTATTAAGAGCAGAGAAAACCACGATCCGTGCTGGAAAAGGAAAGACTCGAGGCAGAAGAAAAATCATGAAGAAGAGTTTGCTCCTTGTTGTCTCAGACGCAAGAAAAGTAAGCAGAGCTGCTAATAACATTCCTGGCGTAGAGGTTATTAATATCAAGAGGCTAAACGCAGAGGTGCTTGCGCCTGGAGGGCATCCGGGAAGAGCAACCCTCTTTACTACAAAAGCACTCGAGGTGCTAAGAACAGGCTTATTTATGAAAGACTATAAAGGCGAAGCCTATAGAGAAGAGAAAAAAGTAAATGGAAAAAAGGCTTCGGATAAGACAGCTCAGAGAAAAAACACAGAAAGAAAAAGTTGAGGTTAAAGAATGATAATCAAACACCCTTTATCAACAGAAAAAGCAATTAGACTAATGGAGTCTGAGAACAAACTGGTCTTCATAGTAGATAATAAAGCAAACAAGCAAGAGATAAAAAAAGCAATTGAAGAACGCTTTGACGTAAAAGTTGTACAGGTCAGAACGATTAATGATCCAAAAGGAAGAAAAAAGGCTTATGTCAAGTTTTCAGCAGAAACCCCTGCTATTGATTTAGCAACAAGACTTGGATTAATGTAATTGGAGAAATAGGATTGAAAAGGACAGATATGATATTGATATAATAAAAGGATACCGAGGGTGTTGTGTAATAAGCGAACTCAATAATAAAGCCGCGTGGTGAGAACAGATGGGAAAAAGGCTGACTCAACAAAAACGAGGAAAAGGGAGTCCTACATATAAAAAACCTAGTTTTAACTTTAAAGGAGAAGTTAATATTGGCGACAATGGGACCGCCTTAGTTACTCAACTCATAAGTTGCAGAGCACACTCAGCTCCTCTTGCAGAGTTAAAACACCAAGATAATACCACTACATTTATTGTTGCCCCAGAAGGCATCAGGATCGGCCAAACCCTTGTTATAGGCGGCGAAGAGATAAGAAGAGGCAATATATTAGAGCTAAGGAATATTCCTGAAGGCACAAGCATATTTAATATTGAGAACACGCCTGGAGATGGAGGTAAGTTTGTAAGAGCTTCAGGTACGAGTGCTAGGATAGTAGCAAAAACAAAAGCCAAGGTTACTGTACAATTACCTTCAAAGAAACACAAGGACTTTAATCCTGCCTGCCGAGCATGTATTGGCGTTGCTGCTGGAGGAGGACGATTAGAAAAACCTTTCTACAAAGCAGGAAGGAAGTATTACAAAATGAAAGCAAAAAATACGTACTGGCCTATTGTCTCTGGTACCAGTATGAACGCAGTTGATCATCCTTTTGGCGGTACTAAGAGCAGTAATAAAGGAAGACCCACTATTGCTCCTAGAAACGCGCCTCCTGGAAGAAAAGTTGGTATGATAAGACCAAGAAACACAGGAAGAAAGCGAGGGAAGAGAAAGTGAATATGACTAGTAGAATTAAAAATGAGTATCGCAAGGAGGCTACAAAATGATGCAAAGAGGTTTTGTTTTCAGAGGTAAAAGTTTAGAAGAACTTCAGAAGATGAGCCTTACAGAACTCGCTGCTCTTTTAACCAGCGATGCTAGAAGAAAGATTAGACGACTTACCGATGAGGAAAAGAAGTTTGTTGAAAAAGTTAAGAAGAGTAAGAAGCCAGTGAAGACGCATTTGAGAAGTATGATAGTGCTTCCTTTCATGGTAGGTAAGACAATCCTTGTTCATAATGGTAAAGAGTTTCAACGCCTTGATATTATTGAGGAAATGATTGGACATCGGCTTGGAGAATTCGTGTTGACCAGAAGCAGAGTAAGCCACAGCGCCCCAGGAATAGGAGCTACACGGTCAAGCGCAAGCCTATCTGTTAAGTAATTAAAGAAAAATTAAAGTAAATAAACAAAAGCGTTGTGGGGGAAAAGAGAAATGAAGTATAATTATGCGTTTGATGTAGAAAAACAGAACCAGGTTAAAGTAGTTGGCAGAGACCTTAATATCTCAACCAAGCAAGCCATAGAGATATGTTCCTTTATTAAAAAAATGCCTTTGAAAAAAGCAAGAGCAACGCTTGAAAAAGTGGAAAAAAAGAAATTAGCAATCCCTTTTAAGAGGTTTACAGAAGGAGCCGGACATAAGAAAGGAGTTGGTGGTACAGGCGCAGGTAAGTATCCTGTGCTTGCTTCAAAACAATTCCTTAAGCTGCTGAAATCATTAGAATCAAATGCTCAAAACAAGGGTTTAAGTTCAGAACTCAGAATTATTCATGCCTGTGCTCAACGCGCTTCAACCCCTTTTCACTATGGGAGAAAGAGAAGAATAAAAATGAAAAGAACTCATGTTGAGTTAGTTGCAGAAGAAACAGAGCCTGAGAAAAAATCAGAAAAAAGAACAATGAAAAAAGAAGAAGCTCAGAAACAAACACCTAAGAGAAGCAAAGAGGAAATTGGAGTTGAAGCTAAAAATAAACCAGAGCAAAAAACCGGAGGAAAGAAAAAGATTAATGAGAAACCAGACTCTCAGGCCTTAAAATCAACAAAACCCTTGCCTGAACAAGAAAAAAAACAAAAAAACCTTAGCAGAGTCGAGGTTAAAAAATGATTGAAAGAAAATTTGTTGATCAGAATATCAAAGAATTTGAAATTAAAGAATACATAAGAAACGCTCTGAGCAGGGTTGGTTTAAGCGATGTTAAACTCCAAAGAACCCCCTTAGGAGAAAAAATAATCATAAGTGCCAGCCGCCCTGGCTTGGTTGTGGGTCGCTCAGGCACAAACATCACCAGACTAACCAAGGAGTTAAAACACGTTTTCAAGTTAGAGAACCCCCAAATAGAAATCGAGGAAGTAAGAAATATTGGGCTTGATGCTAATATAATCGCTGAAATGATAGCTAACTCGTTAGAAAAATTTGGGACTGCGCGATTTAAGGGGATAGGTCATAAAGCAATGTCTGATGTAATGGCTGCAGGCGCGTTAGGAGTCGAGATACTTATCTCAGGAAAGGTGCCTAGTGCAAGAGCTAAGACCTGGAGGTTTTACCAGGGCTACCTAAAAAAATGCGGTGACATCGCGGTTTCAGATGTAAAAGTAGCCTATACTGTTGCCAAGCTTAAGAGCGGAACAATCGGGATAAAAGTGAGCATAATGACGCCAGACACGGACTTACCAGACAAAATAGCTATTTTAAAAGAAAAATCCGAGCTTATTGAGGAAATAAGCGAAGTAGATGACGAATCTGTGAAGAAGGAGATGAAGGAGAAGATCGACGAGTTAAGCGTTGACAAGAAGGAGTTAAAAGGAATTAAAAAAGACTCAGCAAAGAAAGGCGGCGCTAAGAAGAAACAAGCAGAAGAGAAAACAGAACAGAGAAAGGTTTCAGAACCGTCAAAAAACCAAGCGGATTCAACATCAGAAGAGCAAAAGCAACAAGGAGATGTGAAAGAAAAAGGAGCTGAGAAAAAATGAAGTTTAAGGAGCTCTTACAAATGAACCGGCTTGAACGTGAACAGAAACTAAAAGAGCTAAGACTTGAATTAGTTAAGTTAAATGCACAGGTCGCAACCGGAACTCCCCCGAAAAACGCAGGTCAATTAAAGAGAATTAAGAAGGATATTGCAAGACTCATGTTCATAAAAAGTATTGACGAAAAAAAATTGCTTAACACCAGGAAAATCCAACAGGAAACAAACAAGGCGGATAACAAAACAAGAGAGGATGAATCCTCGAAAAGAATAACTAAAAAACCAAAAACAAAATGAGCGAGATATGCGCTACGTGCGGGCTGCCTAAAGAGCTCTGCGTTTGTGAAACAATTGCCAAAGAGAGCCAAAAAATAGAGATTGAACTTGTTAAGAAGAAATTTGGGAAGCTTAGTACAGTGATAAAAGGGATTAATCAGCACGAGATTAATCTTAAGGACTTGGCTAAGAAGCTCAAAACCAGGTTTGCCTGTGGAGGCACTGCCAAGGATGGCGTTATTGAGCTTCAAGGCAATCACTCAAAAGAGATCAAAGCAGAGCTCATAAAACTTGGCTTCAGCCCAGATACAATTGAGTTAAAATAAGAACGTAGAAGGAAAGGAACAGAAGATGAGTAAGAGCCACACAGAAGAATTTATAGGTAGGAAGATAAAGGTGGTTCAAGCCAGAAATAAGAGTCTTGAACTCATGGAAGGCAAAATCATTGATGAAACCAAAAACACATTCCGAATAATTAATGGTAAAAACACACAGAAGACTTTGTTAAAAAAAGGAACTTTTTTTTTGATTGGTTCAAAGATAATTAGAGGCAACAACATCTTGTGCAGACCAGAAGAGAGAATTAAACTTAAAAAATGAGTTGTTGGTGATTGAATAAGATGAAAAAGAAAGACTTGAAAAAGGAAGAGAACGCGTTTAAACCACGCTTTTTTAGTAAGAAGTGCTCAGATAAAAAATGCCCGTATCATGGAGATGTAAGACTAAGAGGAAAATCCTTTACAGGTGTTGTTACGAGTGATAAAATGGCAAGAACAGTGATTGTTAGTTGGACTAGGCGGGTATGTGTTCCAAAGTATGAGCGGTATGAGAAGAAAAAAAGCAAGGTTGCGGCTCACAACCCCGCGTGTATCAATGCTAAGAAAGGAGATGTTGTTGTGATTCAAGAAACAAGACCTTTGTCCAAGACTAAGAACTTTACTGTTGTAAGAGTGCTTGGTAAGGAATCCAAGAAGGAAATAGTGAAAAAAGACATTTTAGAGGAAGAATCAAAATCTCCTGATAAAAGCCTTAAAGATAAGAAATCTGTTGAGACTAAAAAAGAAACTAAAAGCAAAGAAAAATGAAAGCAGTAAAAGCACGTATAACCAAAGGACTGCAGAAAGGTTCCTTGGTTGAAGCCTGTGATAATTCAGGAGCCAAGGTGCTGAAGATTATCGCGGTGAAAAGAGCTAAGACTGTGAAAGGAAGAAATCCAGAGGCTGGTGTTGGAGACCTTGTATTAGCCTCTGTGATTAAAGGAAGACCTGACATGAGGAAACAAGTTGTTTTTGCAGTTATTGTTCGTCAGAGGAGAGAATACCGAAGAGCGAATGGTGTAAGAATATGTTTTGAAGATAATGCTGCGGTCGTACTTAAGGATGATAAAGGGAATCCTAAAGGAACCATTTTCAAAGGCCCCATAGCAAAAGAGGTTGCTGAAAGGTGGCCTGGAATAGCTAAAATAGCTAACCTGGTGGTTTAAGAGGAGGTTTTTGGTATGAAAAAGAAGTTTTCAACAAAGTGGAAGCGAAGCAAGCAACTTAGAAAACAAAGGAAATACAGGTATAACGCTCCTATTCATATCAAAGGAAAGTTCCTTCATGCTCATCTTAGTAAAGAACTTGCTAAGAAGTATGGTATAAGAACAATTAGGGTAAGAGTCGGTGATAAAGTAAAGATTATGAGAGGACGATTCAGAGGAAAAGAGGGTAAGGTAGAATCTGTTGATTTAAAGAAAAGTAAGGTTGTAATAACAGGAGTGGAGATATCAAAGATGGACGGTTCAAAAAGCAGACCAATGATTCATGCTTCCAATCTTTTAATCACAGAGCTTAATTTAGATGATAAGAAAAGGTTAAAGAAGAAATTAAAGAAGGGAATTGTTTCAAAAAAGGTTTCAAGTGCACAAAAGCAGGAAATAACAAAGGATAAAGAAAATGATTGAGAAAAATTTTGAAAAGCTGAAAGGGTTTGAAAATGACTAAAAATCATATGAAGCGGATAAACGCACCAAAAAGATGGGATGTGCTAAGAAAGAAACATAAATTTATAACCAGGCCTAATCCTGGCAGAGATTTCTCTCTAAGCATTTCTCTTAATACTGTACTTAAAGACTTGCTCAAAAAAGCTAGGACCAGTAAGGAATCCAAGTATTTGATAAGAAAACAAGGTGTTTTTGTTAATGCTATACGGCGTTATGATGAGAAGTTCCCTGTTGGCTTCCTGGATGTTATTGGTTTCCCCTCTCTTAAGGAACACTACAGGCTCTTAGTAAATAAGAAGAGCAAGCTTTTTTTGCTGAAGATTAGTGATGAGGAAGCAAAGGTAAAGCTTTCTAAGGTAATGAATAAAAAACAATTATCAAAAGACGAAATTCAGATTAATTGTTCGGATGGCCGTAATTTTATCTTAAAAAAAGAAGATCCTTATTTAAAGCAAATAAAGACTAATGATTCGCTGCTTTATACAATTCCTGATCAAAAACTAAAACAAGTAATTAAGCTGGAAAAAAGAGCTTTAGTTTTCCTTTACAAAGGGAGACACGCAGGCAACGTGGTTGTTGTTGCTGATTTTGACAGGGATAACATTGTTTTCAAAATAGGAGATGATGTTTTTGAAACAAAAAAAGCTTATGCCTTTGTAATTGGCAAAGATAAGCCTGTAATAACCATTGAAGCTAAAACAGAATCATAAAAATGAGTTCAAAGATGAGAACTATTCGAATCGAGAAGTTAACTCTTAACATAGGCGCTGGAAAGGACCAGACCGTCTTAGATAAAGGAATGGCTTTATTAAAAAACATTACCGGCCTTTCCCCAGTAAAGACAATAACTCAAAAAAGAATAGCAGGGTGGGGGATACGGCCTGGTTTACCTATAGGGTGTAAGATAACTCTTAGGCGAAAAAAAGCCGAGGAACTTATTAAAAGACTCCTAGCAGCCAAGAATAACTTATTATCCGAGACTAATTTTGATAATGAAGGAAATGTTTCCTTCGGGATACATGAGTACATTGATATTCCTGGCGTGAAATACGACCATAAACTAGGAATTATGGGTTTACAAGCTTCACTCACTCTTCAAAGACCGGGTTTCAGAATTAAGAAAAGGAAGATTATGAAAAAGAAAATTCCAAGGAAGCACAGGATAAGCCGAGAAGAAGCTATTGAGTTCATGAAGAAAAATTTTGCAATAAGAATAGAAGAAGAGGACGAAGAAGAAAAAAGCAGGAGGGGATTAAAATAGCCACCAGCCATTATACCAAGGTTTTGAAACAGATAAAGAACAAGCCTGCTAAGCACACCAAATTCCTTAAACATAATGTTCCAAAAGAAAGAAAGTTCGGGAGAAGCGCGAAGAGGTGTAGGCGATGTGGCAGAACAGCCGCTCATATAAGCAAGTATAACCTACATTTCTGTAGGCAATGCTTCAGAGAAATAGCGCACAAGATTGGTTTTAAAAAATATAGTTAAAAATTAGGACTTAAAAAAGAAACGACGAGATATATAAAACGAGGTATATAAAATGAGCCTTAACGACCCTTTATCAAACGTGTTATCCCAGATCGATGCTTATGAAAAAACAGGTAAAAAAGAATTCGTTACTAAGTACAACTCAAAGACAATAAAAAAAGTACTTAAAATAATGCAGGACCACAAATACGTCGGTGCCTTTGAAGAAATCAAGGACTCAAAAGGAGACCTGCTCAAAATCAATTTAATAGGTCGAATTAATAGGTGCGGGGTTATTAAACCGCGTTTCAGTGTAAGAAAAGATGCTTTTGAAAAATTTGAGAAAAGATTCCTTCCAGCAAAGGATCTCGGAATAATAATAGTAAGCACTTCACAAGGAATGATGACGCATATCGAGGCTAAGAAGAAAGGAATAGGAGGTAGATTAATCAGTTATTGTTACTAATCTTAATGATAAAAAAGTGATGATAAGAAATTAGCAAAATGAGACTAACCCTTAAAGAAGAATTAAAAATCCCTGCGGGGCTAAGCATTACTATAGACAAAGGCATTTTCATAGTTAAAGGACCGAAAGGAGAATTACTGAAAAAACTTCATAATCCAAAAATAAGTTCAAGGATTGTAGGAGATACTCTTCTTTTCGAATCAAAAAACGCAACTAGAAGAGAAAAGAAAATTATCAAGACATACATCGCCCACCTAAGAAACATGATTAAAGGAGTAAGCCAAACTCATTCCTATAAACTAAAAGTTTGTTCAGGACACTTCCCTATGAATGTGGGTGTGAAAGGAAACCTGTTTGAAATAAAAAACTTCCTAGGGGAAACAATTCCAAGGACTCTGACAATACCCGCTGGTGTCAGCATCAAGGTTGAAGGACAATTCATTACAGTGGAAGGAATTAATAAAGAATTAACAGGTCAAACCGCTGCCCTAATAGAAAAACTCACAAGAAGACCTGGTTTTGACAAAAGGATTTTTCAGGACGGCATATTCATAATAGAGAAAGATGGTAAGCCCGTAAGATGAGCAGTGCAAAAGACTTATTGGAAAAGCGAACCCAGATAAAAAAGAAAAAACCGCGTTTTATAAGAAAAGACGCTAATAAAAAGAAAAGATTAAGTAAGGCTTGGAGACGGCCGAGAGGCTTGCATAATAAACAAAGACTTAAGAGAAGAGGAGTTCCTCCAAGTCCAAGCTCGGGTTATAGGGCGCCTAAAGAAGTAAGAGGACTTCATAAAACAGGTCTTGTTCCTGTCATCGTGTCAAACATTAAGCAACTCGATTCAATGAAAAAAGATGCCGGGGTGGTGCTCTCCTCTAAGATTGGAGATAAGAAAAGGCACGCATTATTATTAGAGATAAAGAAAAGAAACTTAGCTCTCCTTAACCTTGATGCTGATAAAACAATAGCTAGAATTGAAACAAAAATGAAACAAAGAAAAGAGGAACAAGAAAAGAAGCTAAAGAGAAAAGAAGAGAAAAGGAAAGGTATAGAGGAGAAGGCGAAGAAGAAAGAAGAGGCTAAGAAAAAAGAGCCTGATTTAACAGACGAAGAGAAGAAAAAACTTGAGAAACAAGAAAAAGACAAACTACTCACTAAGAAAACATAACCTAAAAAACAGCAATAAGAACAGAATATAAAAGAGGAAATACGAGTTGATGAATATGAAACTAACCCTTCAGAAAAGACTTGCAGCAAGCGTTCTTGGTTGCTCTGAGAAAAGAGTGGCCTTTGACCCTGCAAGACTGGAGGATATTAAAGAAGCAATAACCAAAACAGATATAAGGCTGCTTATCGGCGAAGGGGCCATCAGAGAAAAGCCTGTGAAAGGCGTTTCAAGAGTAAGAGCAAACAAAAGAAAAACACAGAAGAGCAAAGGCTTAAGGAAAGGAGAAGGTTCTAGAAAAGGAAAAGTCACTGCTCGTGCATCAAAAAAAGAAAAATGGATAAAGAAGATGCGTGCCCAAAGGAAATTCTTAAAACAACTTAAGCTTAAAGGCTTACTAAAACCTGATGCTTTTAAAGAACTTTATGCTAAGTCAAAAGGAGGTTTTTTCAGAAGCACTAAACACATAAAACTCTATATACAAGAGAAGAACCTCCTTAACTCAGAGAGTAGAGTAAAACAAAGCAGTGCAGAACAAAAAGAAGGAAAACGGACAAAAAAACCGCCTAAAACAAAAAACAACCCTGGGAAAAACCAGGAAAAACAAAACATAAAACATAAATTTAGATTAAAAAAAGCCGGAAGCTAGAGGAAATGAAACAAGCCAAAAGGAAAAACAGGGTTGCGTACCGAAGAAAAAGAGAAGGAAGAACTAATTATAAGAAGAGGCTTAAGCTCCTTATGAGCAAGAAGCCCAGACTTATTATTAGAAAGACGAATCAACAAATAATCCTACAAATAGCAGAATATGCTCCTGACGGAGACAGAGTTCTGTGCGGAGTAAACTCCAATATTTTGAAAAAAATGGGGTGGAAATACTCTTGCAAAAACCTGCCTGCTTGCTATTTGTCAGGCTTGTTATTAGGTAAAAGAGCCTTAGCGAAGAAAGTAAACGAAGCAATTCTTGATGCTGGTTTACAAACCCTTGTTCCTGGCTCAAGGATTTATACTGCTCTTAGAGGAGTTATTGATGCTGGTCTAAAAGTACCTGCTTCGGATAAAGTGTTCCCCTCCCCGGAAAGAGTGCTAGGAAAACACATCACGGATTTTTTTATAACTGCTAAAGACCCTTTGCAGTTCTCAGCTTACAAAAAGAACAAAGCAGATCCTAAGAATTTACCACAAGACTTCGAGGTTTATAAGAAAAAAATTAAGGGGTAGTTGATGATTATGGCAAAAAGAAAAAAATCCACTAAGAAATCAGAGAAAACAGGAAGAAAATCAGAAAAGACAGAGAAAAAGAAAAAAGCAGGGCAAAAATCAGAGAAAAAACAAAGCATGGAAGAAACAAAACCCTCCCAGGCTAAAGAGGAGGAAGGACTAAAAGAAAAAAAGACACCTCTGAAATCCCCGGATGCTATAGACTGGGAGCCTAAAACAGAATTAGGTAGAAGAGTAAAAGACAGAGAAATAGTGAATATTGATGATATCCTTGACCAGTCATTAAAAATCCTTGAGCCACAAATAGTGGACGCACTCTTAAGCCTAGAACAAGACTTATTACTCATAGGGCAGTCAAAAGGCAAGTTCGGCGGTGGTTCAAGACGAGTATTCAGGCAGACCCAAAAAAAGACCAGAGAGGGAAACAAACCAAAGTTTTCAACCATAGCGGTTGTAGGTGATAGGGATGGTCATATAGGTATTGGTTTTGGCAAGGCAAAGGAGACTGTGCCTGCAAGAGAAAAGGCCATTAGAAAAGCCAAGCTTAACATATTCAAAATCAGAAGAGGATGTGGTTCATGGCAGTGTGGCTGTAGAACTCCTCACTCAATACCTTTCCGTGTTAAAGGAAAATGTGGCTCTGTAGAAATAGAGCTGATCCCGGCTCCAAAAGGAAAAGGTCTGTGTTGTGAAGGGGAGATTGCGAAAATATTAAGCCTAGCAGGAATAAAAGATATTTGGACTAAAACAAGAGGCCAGACAAAGAACAAGATTAATTTTATCTATGCTTGCGAGGATGCTCTTAGAAAACTTGTTAAGACAAAGGTACAACCAGAACATTTTAGCACTCTAGCAATAGTAGAAGGAGGAACTTCTGGCGAAAACCTTGATGAGAGGAAAGGACAAGCAGAAGAAGCACCTGGCCAAGCGCAAGGAGGCGGATAAAAAAACAGAGTAAAGGAGGAGAAAAATAAGGAGCAACAAGAAAATGAGTGCGGAACAAAGCGTAACAAAGCCAAAGAGCATTAGAAAAGAAGTAAAAGGAGACGTAAAAGAAAAAGAAGGAGGAGGCACTAAGAAGAAAACCGTTCAGCTTAAAAGACCAGAGTCTAAAGAAAAAGGAAAACTCGCATTAATACTTATACGTGGCTTGGTAGGAATAAGGAAAGATATAAAAGCCACACTTTACACATTAAGGCTTAGAAAGAAACACGCATGTGTGGTGCTAGAAGACACACCTGCTAACCGCGCCGCTGCTATGAAGTGTAAGGATTATATTACTTATGGTGAGATCAACGAGGACGTTCTTAAACAACTCATCGAGAGAAGAGGAAAGAAGAATCCTAAAGAAAAAGATTCTTTTAAAAAATTCTTTTTACTTCATCCCCCTAGAGGCGGGTTTGAGAGGAAAGGTATAAAAACACCTTTTAAAAAAGGAGGCGCTCTTGGTTATAGAGGAACAAAGATTAATGATTTAATAAAAAAAATGATTTAAATAAAAAAAATCACTTTAGCTAATAATCAACACTTTAAATTCGAACAATACGTGATTAACAATGCGTTTCAAAAGGAAAAAAGTTGTGAAGTATAGAGGCAGCAAGACTCATGGAGGCGGAGCTATGAAAAAGAGACGAGGCGCAGGTAACCGTGGTGGCAGAGGCAGAGCAGGGAGTGGTAAAAGAGGAGATGCAAAGAAGCCGAGTTACTGGAAAGAAAAAACAGGGAGGAAAGGGTTTACTTCAAAGAGCAGGAAAGAAATAAAAGCCATTAATCTTGAGTTGATCACCAAGAATCTTAACTCCTGGATTAAAAAAGGATTAATAGTTAAAAAACCAAGTGGTTATGAAATTGAATTAAAAAAACTGGGTTACGATAAGTTACTAGGAAAAGGAAGAGTAAAGGAGAAACTCTTAATAATAACGGATTCTGCTTCAAAAAAAGCAGTTGATAAAGTTGTAAAAGCAGGCGGAGAAGTGAAGATTCGGGGAGAAGAAAGCAAAGAACGAAACAAGGAAAAAAGTAAAGAAGAAAAATAGGTTTTTTGCTTCCTTAATAAAAATTTTTAAAATCTTTTTTACGAACCCATCCACAATAATTAAAAGTGTTTTACACTAAAAACAAAGTTTTAAAACAGGTTTTAAAATGAGTGCTTTTGAAAACATACTCTTTAATCTTCCTGAAGTAAAAGCACCGACCCAGAAAAAACTTTCTTTTAAAGAGAAACTTAAATGGACTCTTATAATCCTCGTATTATTCTTTATCCTCGGCTTAATCCCCTTATACGGCTTAGGCACTAATGCTCTCCAACGGTTTGAATTCTTATCAGTTATTCTAGGAGCAAAATTTGGCAGCATAATAAGCTTAGGTATAGGACCTATTGTAACAGCATCTATTGTACTCCAACTTCTTAACGGCTCAGGCCTAGTCAAATTTGATTTAACAACGCATGATGGAAAAAGAAGATTCCAAGGAATTCAGAAGCTATTATCAGTGTTTTTCATACTCTTAGAAGCAGTTATTTATATTCAGATGGGAGGACTAACCCCTCAAGCCGGCGTTTCTCCTTTAATACTAATCTTCCAATTATTCCTAGGCGGATTAATGATACTCTTCATGGATGAAGTTGTTAGCAAATGGGGCTTTAGCTCAGGAATAAGTCTTTTCATCGCTGCAGGAGTATCCCAGACCATATTCATAAGAGCTTTTAATCCTTTACCAAGCCCCAATGATCCAAGCGGGATGTCCGCAGGAGCGGTTCCTTCTTTAATACAGGCTTTAA
>Ga0190334_1000252_pt1 | contig 27940 bp, 24 predicted proteins | sample 48720478_MG_FD_161270 | JGI IMG/M metagenome (GOLD analysis project Ga0190334, IMG submission 161270) | Hydrothermal vent sediment bacterial communities from Southern Trench, Guaymas Basin, Mexico - 4872-04-7-8_MG | ecosystem: Environmental > Aquatic > Marine > Hydrothermal vents > Sediment ... | reverse complement strand
AGAAAGCTAAAGCTATTAAGAAAAAAGAAAAAGTAAAAAAGATAGAAAAGAAAAAAGCAAAGAAAGAAGAAAAGAAGATTTCAGGAGAAAAAGAAAGAAAATTATGGCTGAGTATTAAGAGTGGAGGTTTTCAGCCTTATTATAGCTTTACACTAAGTCATTTAAATTCTTTTGAGTATAAAAACAAATTAGTAGGTATGAGTTTTGGGTTTTCTCTTGATTATAATCTTAATGATAAAGTTGGATTTGGTTTTGCTACTATGTTTGGGGTAAAGAAGAATAGTTACCTTATAGTTTCAAGTGGTTCTAAAGATTTTAATCTTAATATAGAAAAGTCTTATGTTGATGTTATCCTGTTTTCTAAATATAATGTTTTGAAAAAAGGAAACTTAAAGGCTTATTTACTTGGTGGTGCTTTTTATTCAATAAAAACAAATGGTAGTTGGGATAGAATTTTTAATGATACTACTATTCTTACATATAAAGATACAGATGAATATTGGGGAAATAAAAATATAGGAGGGATTATTGGACTCGGTACTGAATACAAAATAGATAAAATAAGGTTTACCCTCGAGTTTATTTATGAAAAAGGATTTACAAATATTTGTGGCCCCAAGTTTAATGAAGATATAAAGATAAATGGTATGTGGTTCCTTTTTGGAATAGGATATAACTTATTCTAATTTTTTGAACAAGTTTTTTTAAGGAGATAAGAGAGAAATTTTTCTTCTCTTATCTCATCCTTTAGGGGAAAAAAGATTGTATTATCTGTATTTTTAAAATCTTTTTTACTGTTTTCAAATATTCCTATTAAATTGTCTATAAAGGTGACTTTTTTACATCTTTTTCTTTTAGATGCTAAGAAGGAAGAGATTTTTCTAAAAAGAAGAGAGGGAAATGGTATTATTAGCCTTTTTAGATTTAAGATATTAGCTAATTCTTTAAAAAAATAGAAAAAGGTTATTTTAAAGGGATAAACCATTGTTGAAATCTTTGTGGTATGGGAATTATTAGAATTGTTTATAAGTTTTTTTTCAATAAATAATTTTAGTTCATCAATGTGAGTTAAGTGGAGATAGGTTTTTGAAGGTACCGGTATAATAGGAAATTTTCTTACCAAATTCTCTAACCTTTTGTAAAATCCTCCATCTCCTACGACTAAGGCTAATCTTATAACTGAAAGGTTGTTTTTTAAAAACCATAATTCCAATTGCCTTTTTAATTTTCCATAACAGGAAAGTGTATTGTCCGAAGCCGTTATAGTACTGAGAAGTAATTGGGTAGAAACATTAAATTCTTTGCCTTCAGTTGCCCAAATAATCGTCCCTGTAATATTTTTCTCATAGCTTTTTGGAGTATAAGCAGCATGGATTATTAAGTCTATTTGGTGTTTTTTTAATATGTCTTTAATAGGTTCTCCTAAACTTCTTTTATAAGCTTGTGTATAAAATCTATGTGTAATCTTCTTGTTAAAAAGCGCAATTACTTCCATTTTGTTTTTAAAAAAATATTCACAAAGATTCCTACCTATGAACCCGCTTGCTCCTGTTATTAAAATAGATTTTTTATTCATTTTTAATACTCTCTGAGATATAGTCTCCTATTCTATAACTGTTTGCCATCAAAGTAAATGTTATATTTTTTGAAGGAAGAGCAGGTATAATTGATCCATCAACTATGAATATCCTTTTTGTTTTATTTAATTTCCCGTTAATATCTGTCGAGTAAGGATCATCGGATTTTCTTCTTGAAGGTAAAGTTCCTGCATAATGAATACCACTTCCTAATAGGGGAATTCTGGAGAAAAACTTGGTGGTAAAAGTACCCAAGCTTCTGAATAGAGAAAAAACTTTATTTAATTCTCTTGGATAATCAATTAAGCTGTTGAATTCTATAATTATTTCATCTTTTGCACCTAATCTCAGTTTAGCCATGGAAGAAGATTCTTTTACCGGAAGAAAAGCAAAAACAGCAAGCATTGAAGTAAGAAAATATTTTACCAATTGTACATTTGCTTTCATTGAAAGGGGGAAGATAGATAAGAAATATGACCTTATTGGGAAATTTAATTCTATGATGCTTCCCTGAATATAATTGTATTTTTTATTTTCGTAAATAAAATTTAATTGTGTCATGCCGAAGGAGTATTTATCAATTTTTGAGCTAATAAATTTTGGAAAAATTAAAGGGAATTGAATTAAAGGGTTGTCTATTAATCTGAGTTCTTTCTTATAATCTTTCCTGCTTCTTAATACAATAGCTGATGTGTTTATAGTGCCGGCAGCTAATATCAGATACCTTGTCTTGAGGGTAAGCTTTCTTTTATCTTTTACGCTCTTAGCTCTTATAATGACATAATCATTTTTCTCCTCAAAGCTCTCAACAAATATTCCTGATAAATACTGGACTTTTCCCTCTTTTATATATTTTTCTATTGTTGAAAAGGGATTGTAAACACCCTTTTGTTCAGGATTTACCAACTCATCAGCTTTAAATTTCCCATCTTGGTTTGTGAGAGAGTTTATGTCCACAGCAAGTCTTGGAGCTCCTAAGTAAAATCCTTTCTCATTCAATTTTTTCCTTTTTTTTATATAATTCATTCTTAAAATTTTTGCTTTTGGGGATAGGGGAAGAGTATAAGCTTTTGATTCTTCGTTAAGTTTCCCAAAAAATCTGGTAAGATCATCATTTCCCCCTGTTATAGGGATTTTCTTTTCAAGCTTTTTGTAGTATTTTTCTAATTCATTTACAGAAAATGGTAAAATATGCTCATCTATTTTTGTAAGCTTATATACTCCTGCTCCCCATGCAGCTGCTAATCCTCCTCTTCCATAACTTATTATGGGCTTGAAATTTTTGGGATATATATTTATAAAATCAGGTAAGCGAGTTGCATATTCCATTAACGGAACAGTTAATTTTGGAGAAAGTTCTTGATTCAATAGTGTTCTTTCTATTACTTGGGGAGTTGAATTTGAGATCAGTTCTTTTGATATTGGTTCTCTCTTTTTTAAGTCATAAAAGTTATCCTCACTATTTAAGGTCTTGGATGGTGAAAACCCAACATCTAATATTGTCGGTTTTATCCCTTTTTCAATAAAGGCTTCTAAAGCTCCTAATGCAGAAGGGCCTGAACCAACAATAATTACCTCTATAAGATTTTTTTCAAAATTCATAATTTTTTCCACAATCTTAAATATAAACAGATAAAAGCACCTTTGAAAAATTTAAGAAGTGAGTAAAAGAATGTAAGAATTAGAATTCCCATTGATTTTAATATAGGTGTGTTTTTTTCATTATGAAACACTTTATAATTTTTTGGAGAAAACTCGCCTATAAAGGAGGTGAATATGAATTTTTTTGTTAGCTCAATTTCTTGTCCACATTTAGTTATTCTGGAAAAAAATTCCAAAGCTTCTAAATCAATTTTTTTATCAATACTCTTAGAGTCTGAAAACAATTTTGAATAAAGAGATTGAAAATCACTAATTTTTTCTATTTCCTCGCTACCAAAGAGTGTTTTATAAATTTGATAAAACTCATTTTTCATATATAATATTATAACATAAATAATTGGGATGCTTAAAAATGTTAGAAAGTAAAAGGATTAAAATAGGTATATTAGTTTTTTTTGTTTTTATAGGGATATTTTTTAGATTTGTTTACTTAACAGCAGACCCTCCGAAAAATATAACCATAAGTGGTGGAGTAGTGGGAGATCCGGGACAGTATTCTTTACCGGCAAGGAATAAAATACTTTTTGATGTATGGGCTATTGAGGGCTGGAAAACACAGTGGCTTTCTCCTGCAATTGTATATCTAAATTATTATCTTTATAAAATTTTTGGTATATCTCTTTTTGCGCATAGATTAATACCTTTTATTTTTTCTTCTCTTACTCTTATTTTTATTGTTTTTTTTATTTTGTATAAGGAGGATTACTTATTAGCATTGTTTTTCTCAATTTTCTATTCTTTCAATTATCCTTCAATAATCTACTCAAAAATAGCAAATAGAGAATTCCCTATGATTTTCTTTTTTGTAGTTTCAATTTACTTTTTTTCTTTGGCAGCTAAGAAAAAAAGTAATACCTTATTCTTTGTTTCGGCTCTATTTTTTGGAATTGCCTATTTATCAAAAGGTTCCATTTTGTACCTTGTAAGTGTTTTTGTCATAATAGGAGGGTTATGGTTAGTAGAAAAGAGAATTAGGGTTATTAATGCTTTTATTTTCTTTTTTACTTTAATGGTTTTTTTCTTAGGATGGTATCTTTTTGTATTTTCCCTAAACAAGAATTTTTTTGCTCTTTTTTATAAAAATAATTTAATGGTAAGAGGAATTGATGGGATAAAAGAAGGATTACTTAATTTATGGGCGTCTCCATTTTTGCTTCTAATGAGAAATGATTGGTTGTTAATTTTATTCTCTTTTATAGGGATTGCTTACTATCTTTATAAAAAGATTTTTTTAAGAGAGAAGCTTGGGGAAGTTATTGAATTAAGTATAGCTTGGTTAGGGATAGGCTTGGTTGCTAATGGGATAGTCAATTATAGACCTACTCGATTTTACATTATTTTAATTATTTCTTATTTATTAATATTGTCTTTCTTCTTAAAAGATTTTTTAGAGAGCAAAGTTGTAGTGAGGAAAAACTACATTTTTTATTTTCTTATAATTTACCCTTTAATTTTTTATGTAGGAGGAGGTTTCTATTTTATTGATAAATGTGAAATTGAAAATTTAGTATTTTTTCTTCTGTTAATTATAGTTTTTTTCCTATTATCAGGATTTCTTAAAAAAAGTGAAAGGAAATTAAAGATTTTCCTTACTATTATTTTGATTTTATCTTCTATTTTTTTTAATTTAAAGTTTTTGTACCACTGGAATAAGAATGTAGAGTATAAAATAAAACATATATCCAATTTACTTTCAAAAGTTATTCCCCCTTCTAATATAGCTGGTAATTGGGCTTCAATTTTGTGTATTGGCACTCTTCACAAGACTTTTTATACATGGCCGGGTTTTGCAAATAGTGATAAGGATTTTTTAAGAAGGAATAAGGTAAAATATATTATTCTTGCGAAGGGAAAATTTGCCGATGAGCTTTCAATAATTAGCAATTATTTTAAAGAGGATTTTAGAAATGCAAAATTAATGGCAATTTTTTCTTTGTACAATACTAAGGTTTACCTTTTTTCTTTGGATAATAAGAATCAAGAAAAAACAAAAATCGAGTTTGAGAGATTATACTTTAATAGTAGGTATCGTAAAGTTGTTTTTGATGAAAATGCTTCTCAAAAAATGGCAGTTGAAATTTGCAGAATAGCTAAAAATATTAAATTCTTCCCTAATTTAATCTTTAAATCCAATGGTAAAATTACTTTTGTTGGAAGGGGAAATTTTAGAGTTAAGCTTAATTTCTTAATTGGGAATAAAAAGATTATCAAAGATTTCAAGGTAAAAAATCTTAAATATATAAAAAAAGAAATTTTCTTACCTGTTAATGAGAATATGCGGTTAATGGAAGTTGAAGTTTACAAAATTAGGTCCTCTGCTTTTCTTGATTATCTATCTCTAAATTAATCTCTCTCTTAATATCTTTATTTAGCTTATTTTCAATTTCTCTAACTCTTTTTTCCAAAAGTGCTGTGTATTGGACTAAGTTTTTTATTCTTGAGTATAGAGTGGATATGTATGAAGAAAAAGTTATTAATATTAAGAATATAAAGGCAAAGGCAAGAAGTGCCAAACCAGAAGAAGGTTGTTTTCCTCCTATTTTATTTGTAAAAAAATACAACAAATCATCAAAAATTATGAGGATTGAACCGATGATAAATGATAGTATCCACAGTATTCCTATTTCAATCCTTATTTTATCTTTTACCATGTAATAAATAACGAAAACAAACCCTATGAAGAAAACAGCTAAAAGAGAAATCCTTGCAGCTGGTGCTAATTTAAAAATTATATTACCTTCCATTTACTCCTCTCAACAGTTTTTTGTAATGAAAGAAATACTTTATTATTCCAATTAAGCTTCCAGTTATAACTCTGATTGGATATTGCACTCCTGAGATCATAGAATTGCCTTCAGTTCGTTCTAGCATTTTTACTGGGATTTCCTTAACTTTAAATTTTGCTAAATTTAAAAGAATAATTACTTCTGCATCTGGATACTTTGTTTCATATAGGTTTACCAAAAAAGATGCGACTTTTCTATTAAATAATTGAAATCCAGAGCTTGTGTCTTTTACTTTATTACCAGTGATAAGTGTAGTAAAGAGGGAAAAAAAAGCCATTCCTAATTTTCTTGATAATGGTATTTTATATGTTGCTTTAAATCCTTTTAAGAATCGTGAGCCTATAATCACATCAAAACCTTTTTTGTATTTTTCTAAAAGTTTGTCAATTTCTGATGGAAGATGCTGGCCGTCTCCATCCATCAGTATAAAGGTTTCCGCCCCTTTTTTTAAGCCGTACTTTAATCCAGTCTGAACAGCAAAGTTATACCCTAAATTAATAGGATGATTAATATAATTGAGGTTATTTTCTTTTAAAATTTTTTCTGTATTATCTGTTGAGTTATCATTTATAAAAACTATTTCAAAATTTTTTAATCCCTTTATCTCTTTAATGAGCTTTTGTAAATTCTTTTCTTCATTGTAACAGGGAATTATTATTAATCTTTTGCTCACTTTTTTCTGTTGTGTTTGTTTATTTTGGTGTTAGTAAAGGTAATTTCCAATGAATTTGTCTCTGCAATATCACTTTCTCTGCCTTTGTCGTCCACCGCTGTAATATAATATTCATAATTTTTCTTTGTTGTTCCAAGGGAACGGTCATAATATTTAAAATTGTTTGCAGGAACAATTTTTAGAAATTTATATGAAGATAACCCTTTTTCTCTTCTATAAATTTTATAATTTGTTATAAAAGCTCCTATCTCACTGTTTTTAGGGTTCTTATCCCATTCTATTTTGTATAAGTATTCTGTTACAAAAAGGCTTCTGTTTTCTATTAGTTGATATCTTTGATTTAATGGGGAATATATGCCTAAAACTTCAACTTCTCCATAAGCCATTCCGGTATCTCCATCATCGTCTGTAACAGTGAGTTTAATGTGATATTTACCTTTTTTAGAATATGTATGAGATACCTTTACTCCCTTCGAGAAAGTACCGTCTTCAAAATTCCATTTATATTCTACAATTTTACCATCCTCATCATATGAGGAAGATGCATCAAAATTAACTTTGAGAGGATAGAGTCCTTTCTTAGGGGTGTATGTAAATTTTGCAACTGGTGGGATATTAGGTGGCTCCGGGGGCTCCCCATTTGCTGTCCCCCATGCAACAAAGATTTGTCCACGATCCAATGAGCGGTCAATCCAGCTTACTACCCCTCCAAAATAGTCCGAACCATTTCCGAGAGAATAGATATTATCGTTTGATTCGCTTAATTGTGTTCGAGTAGACCATTGATTATTAATGAATTCCTTAACATAAACATTTAAGTCAGCGCTTATATAAAAGAAGTAAAATCTATCTGAAACATAACATACTGAGTTATAGTAAAGAGCATGAACTCTATGTCCTCCGTCTATAGGCTCAATTTTACTCCATTTTGGAATGGAATAGCTATAATCAATGTGTTGATAGTAGTATTTCTTAAATCTAAAATCATACCATGTAATCATAATATGTTTCCCGTCATTGCTTGCAGCAATAGAAGGATGAAATTTCCATCCGGGAGTGGAAGTTATTATTATTCCTGTTGAAAGCCATCTTCCACTTCTATTTGTATTATATGCAATTTGCCACTCTTCAGGTTCCCTTGATGTCATTTGCATATATGCTACATAAATATTTCCTTTACCATCAAAGGTAACAGCAGGATGACCTGTTGGTTTATCTGAGTGGGATATATTGACGAAACTTCCCCATTGACCGTTTTGGTAGATTCTTAAATATGTTTCTAAATTCATTCCACCAGGCCAATTTGCCCAAACTGCAGCAGCTCTTTTCCCATGTTTATCATAGCTTATATGACCAAACTCATTATGTTTTGCTGCTTGAGAAACTAACATTGGCTTTGACCAAACGCCTTTGTGATATCTTGAAAAATATATCTTCTGACTTGGTTCTACCCCTCTTGACCAGACTATGAAAAATTCATCCTCTTCTCCTCCAGCAATTCTTACATAAACATTATTCCCTACTTGATCGGGTAGCATTTTTGCATCTGTCCATTTGTTATTATCTCTATCATAGAGTTTGTAATATAATTTATTTGCATTATCTCCATAGTCTTCAGCCCAAACAACCATAATATTCCCTGCTGCATCAAAGGCTGCATCCGTACCTTTTGATTTTTCTCTAATGCTTTTTGTTAATTGAAGTCTTTGAAAGCCCCCTTCTTCTCCTTCCTTCAATTTGAAGCCATTTAAGGATATTCCTATCCCTACCATTACTATAAATGTTAATAATATTTTTAATTTTTTATCTATTTTCAAATTATCCTCCTTATAACTAAAATTTAATATAAGTTATTTTCTTTGTCAAGCTATTTCTATTCCTTCCATTACTGTCCCGAAGAATTTAAGAGATTGAAGCACCTCTGTGTGAAGATGTAAAATAAACAATCGTTTTAAAAAATCCCACACAGGAGGTGCCTCAATGGGATATCAAGATAGTATGTTAGCACAAATTTTAAGATTAATCACCAAAGATAGAATAGAAGGAGCAATAAACAAGTATTTGGGAGATAAATGGGTAAAGAAATTTAACACAAAGAATCATTTAACAGTGATGCTGTACGGCCAAATAACGGGGAAAGATTCGTTGAGAGATATAGTGAGGGGACTAAAAGTACATAAGAATAAATTATATCATTTGGGTATTATCAGAGCTGCTTTCTCTTGTGGAGTTGAAACATAATCTGTTTATTCCCACTATGAAGATTGTGGAGAAAAGATATGAGGGAGGGAAAATGAGAAAGAAATATGAAACAAAAACACCTTTTAAAAGACTTATGGAGAGTAAGGAGGTGGATTATGAGAAGAAGGAGGAGTTGAGAAAATTGAAAGATTCAATTGATCTTTACGAGTTGAACAAAAAAATAGCAAAGTGTTTGAAAGAGCTTGATAATGCTTATAATAACAAGGGTTTAAGTGTTAAGAATTTTGAATTGGATATTTCTCTTGACGGTGGGCGCTAATGATATTTATAATAAATTATAAAATTATATTTCAGTTAGATTTTGATGAAAAACGGCTATTTCTATTACTTCTTACTTTGTCTGATTTTTGTTTTCTGTTATAATTAGAAAATAATGAAGAGATATTTAATTTATTTATTAACTGGAATAGTGGTGAGTAGTTGGTTTTTCTTAAATTCGTGTAATCGGCAGACATTACCGAATGTAATCTTTATTACAGTAGATGCTTTAAGGGCAGATCATCTAGGTGTTTATGGGTATAAGTATAAGACCTCTCCTAATATTGATAAATTGGCAGAAAAATCCATTGTTTTTCAATTTGCTTATTGTCCTATTCCAAAAACATCCGCTTCTTTTGCTTCTATTATGACCGGTCTTCATCCTTTTATACATAAAACTAAACCTAATCTTGGAGTATTAAAGAAAAATTTTATGACATTAGCTGAGGCTTTTGAAAAGAGAGGGTATTATACTTATGCAATTGTTGATAATGCAAACTTATCAAAAAAATTCTTTTTTAATCAAGGTTTTGATAAGTACGAAGAAGTCTGGACAAAGATTAAAAGGAAAACTGAATCTACAGGGTTTATTACAAAAAAGGCTTTAAGCTTTTTAAATCAGTCTAACAAAAAGCCTTTTTTCCTTTGGTTACACTATATTGAACCCCATACTCCATATATCCCTCCTAAAAAATATTTTAATAAATTTTTAAAATTGATTCCTCGTGGAAGAAATATTAAAGAGATTTCGAAAAAAGTTGTAGTAGGCACAAAATATGAAAGAGATTTGGTAAAAATACATCCTTATGAAGGTTATTTTGTAGCTTTATATGATGCTGCTGTTAATTATGTTGATAGTAAGATAGGAGAGATTTTGAAACTTTTTTATAGAAAATTTTCAAAGGATACAATTTTAATTTTTTCTGCAGATCACGGAGAAGATCTGGGGGATTATAATTTTTATTTTGACCACGGGCCATTAACTTTTAATTCAGCTTCAAGGATTCCGTTGATTATTTACCTACCGGAAAAGAAACATAAAGTAATAAAAACTCCCGTAAGTAATATGGATATTTATCCAACTTTGTTATCTATTATTAAGGTAAAACCAAATAGAAAAATTGATGGGAAAAGTCTCTTTTGGAGAAAAAGAAAATCAAGGTTATTGTATATTTGTGGATTGAAAAGTTCTTCAATGGTAACTGAAAAAGGTGGGCATTTTTCCGTAGTTTCTCCTCAACTGGCGGATGAGTTGGGTATAGAGAAAAGATATTTTTTTAATATTTTTAAAGATCCCCTTGAACAAAAAAACATTATTGAAAAACATGCTGCTTTAGCGAAAGTTTTGGATAAAAAGTATTATCTTTACTTTAAAAAGCATCAGTATTTTAAGTTTAGAAAGAATGTTAAGAAAAGAAAATTGTCAAAAAAAGATTTAAAAAGCCTTAAAACATTAGGATATGTCAATTAGAAGATTTTTACTATGAAAAGAAAGTTTGTTTTGATTTTATTTATGTTTATTGTTGGAGTTAACTTATTCTCTGAAAATGTTGAAAAGGGGAAAATTAGAGCCAATGGTAAAGTTTTCTTATACAAACTAACTCCTCAAAAGATTCTTATAACAGATAGACAGAATAACGAGGTATTTAGACTAATTAATAATAATGATTTTTCTTCTTTCCTGGGGGTTGGCTATTCAAAAGAGTACAAGTCTTTTTTTATTATAAACGAGACCCTGAGGAAAAAAGGAGATTATTTAATAAAAATAATTTTTAGGAGAAGAAAATCTATCTCTTTTTGTAATAATGAATCTATTTATTCTCCTATTTTATATGAAGATGATTCTGATGTCTATTTACTTTTTATAAATAATTCCTTTGAAATTGATGCTTATGATTTGAAAGCAAAAAAAAGAATTGTACTGATTAATTTTGATTCACCTATTCTATTTTTAAAATTATCAGAGGATAAAAAATATATTTCATTCCTTAAGTTTGAGGAAGGGAAATATGTAAAAGTAAGAATGAATGTGAGAAATTTAATCAAATTGAAAATATTGAAATCTATTCAAAAGTTGGTAAGGGTTGAAAGAGATGATTTTAAGAAAAATTTAGAAGATATTATTTTGGATTATTATAAATTTTTAGGTTTTGGAGATAGTATTACTTATGGTTATATAAATACGAAACCTGCTCCTGAGCTTGGTTATATCCCAAGACTTCAATATCTTGTTGATTCCTGGTATGGAGGGGAAGTTATAAATGAAGGAGTGCCTGCGGAAAAAACATACGAAGGAGTAGAAAGGTTTGAGCAGGTAATACTTGAACATAAAGCTAAATTTCTCTTGTTTCATGAAGGAACGAATGATGTAATCCATTACAATATTCCTGTTTCTGCCACTCTTTATAATATTAGATATATGATTAATACTGCTTTAAAGTATGAGATAGTTCCGATAATTACTACCCTTATCCCCAGAAATGGATGGTTTGGTCAGGGAATTTTCAGGGAGAAGGCTATTGAAGTTTGTGAAGGGATAAGAGAAATAGCAAATGAGTTAGATATTCCTTTGATAGATTTTTGGGAAATTTTCTCTGATTATCCAGAATCGGATGGAGGTTATGAATCTTTAATGTCCGATGTGGTTCACCCTTCGGAAAAAGGGTATCAACTGATGGCTGAGAATTGGTTTAAAACACTACAAAATATACCGCCTGGCGTTCCAGATGTCCTTTCATTAGAATATTCCATAGACCCGATTAGTAAAATAGTGGGGATTAAATTTTTATTGTGTCCCGAAAAAGATCCCGATTTTAGAATATATAATGTATATGTTTTGAATGAAAATAAATCTGAGAAAAAATTATATAAAAGCTTTGATACTAATTCTGTTTTTATTATTTTACCACCGGGGAAAAAATATTTAATTGGGTTGACAGCAGTTGATAATTTTGGAAATGAAAGTAAGCTATCAAAAGTTTTTGAATATATATCTTATAGATTATTCTTTTAACTCAAAGATTCTCTGACTTTATAACCAAGATTGTTTTCATTCGTATAAATTTAATTAACCTGGGAAAGGAGGTTTTGATGAGAAAAAGATTTTTCTTAATTTTAGTGGTTTTATTAAGCATTAGTGTTTTGTATTCTATAACTCTTGAAGAAGTTTTGCAAAAAAATTATGAAGCAAGAGGAGGGCTTGAAAAACTTAAATCTATCAAAACACTTTATATTGAAGGCAAAATGATTAACACTCAGCAGAATCTTGAAATGCCGATGAAAATGTGGTTTAAGAAGCCTGATAAAATTAGAATCGAAGTTGAGATAATGGGGAAAAAGATAGTGCAAGCCTATGATGGTGAGAAAGCTTGGTGGATAGTGCCATTTTTGGGACCTGAGCCAAAGCTCATGCCAGAAGAGCAGGCAAAAAATGTCAAGGAGCAGAAAGATTCACTTTCTCCATTGGTTAATTATAAAGAGAGAGGGATTAAAATAGAGCTTTTAGGAAAAGATGATTTTGAAGGAACAGAAGTTTATAAATTAAAACTTATTTATAAAAGTGGCAAAGTTGTTTATTATTATCTTGATGCGGAAACAGGAATTGAGCTTAAAGCTGAGTCTTTTGTTTCAAGAGGAGGTGAAGAAAGGAAGGATGAGACTGTTTTTAGTGATTATAAAAAGATAGATGGTATTTATTTCCCCTGTACAATGGAAATGAAAAGCGGAGATATGAATAGTGGGACAATGAGTTTTACTAAAATTGAAGTTAACGAGGAAATTCCTGATTTTATTTTTGAAATGCCAAAAAAAGGAAAATAGGGGTAAAAAATGGGGGTTAGCAAAAAATTTATACTTTATTTGGCGATATCTCTTTTAGTTCTTCCTGCTTTTTCCTCTCAAATAAAACTTGATTCATCGGCTTTCAATGGTCTTAAAGCAAGATCGATCGGTCCTGCTGTAATGGGTGGCAGGGTTACTGCTATTGAAGGAGTTAACTCAAACCCTAATATCATTTATGTAGGGACTGCAGGGGGCGGAGTTTGGAAGAGTATAAATGGAGGAACCTCATTTGCCCCGATTTTTGATGGTTACACAATGTCAATAGGTGCAATTGCTATTGATCAGAAAAATCCGGATACTGTTTGGGTGGGAACAGGTGAAATAAATATGAGAAATACAGTATCTGTTGGTACAGGGCTCTATAAAAGTGTTGACGGAGGAAAGCATTGGAAAAGAGTAGGGTTTGAAAATTCTGAAAGGATAGCAAAAATAGCGATTAATCCTAATAATTCAAATATTGTATATGTGGCTGTTCCCGGACATTTGTGGAATGATTCAGAAGATAGAGGGTTATACAAAAGTACAGATGGGGGAAAGACATGGAAAAAAATATTGTATATAAATGAAAAGACAGGTTGTATTGATGTTGAGGTTGACCCTCAAAGACCAGAAGTGATTTATGCTTCAATGTGGCAGTTTAGAAGAAAGCCTTACTTCTTTACTTCAGGCGGACCGGGTAGCAATATTTACAGAAGTGATGATGGTGGGAAAACATGGAAGAAAATTAGAAAAGGTTTGCCAAAAGGTGAATTGGGAAGAGTATCTCTTGCCATTGCCCCTTCAAGACCGGGAACAATTTATGCAAATGTTGAAGCGAAGAAAAAATCGGGTCTTTATGTGTCCTATGATATGGGAGAAAATTGGAAATTTGTTAATGGTTCTAATTTTGTAAAAATAAGACCATTTTACTTTTCTCATTTTGTTGTTGACCCTAAGGATTTCAGAAGATTGTATGTTACAGGACTATTTTTATCTATATCAAAAAACGGAGGAAAAAGCTTTTCCTTTCCAATTTCCATGGGAGGAGGCGTTCATCCTGACATTCATGCTATATGGATAAATCCCAATAATACGGGACAGGTTTTTGTTGGTTGTGATGGAGGTGTTTATCGTTCTAATAATTATGGACAGCAGTTTGAATTCCTTGCAAACCTTCCAGTATCACAGTTTTACCATGTTTCTTATGATCTTGAAACTCCTTACAATGTTTACGGGGGGCTTCAGGACAATGGCGCCTGGTACGGACCTTCACAAAGTTTTAGCTCTTATGGGATTCAAAATAAAGATTGGAAAAATGTCGGTGGGGGAGATGGTTTCTATGTTTATCCTCATCCTGGGGATAAAGATATTGTTTATTATAGTTGGCAAGGAGGAGAGTTTGTCAGGTATAATAGAAGAACAAATGAATCAAAATCAATAAAACCTCTTCCCACAAAAAAGGGTGAGCCGAAGTACAGATTTAATTGGAATGCTGCTGTTGCCTTAAGTCCAAATGATCCCGAAACTATTTACATCGGGGCTCAATATCTTTTCAAATCTACGGATAGAGGGGACACCTGGATTAAAATATCACCAGATCTTACTACAAATGATCCTAAAAAGCAGCAGCAAGCAAAGTCAGGAGGTTTAACTCCTGATAATACGACTGCTGAAAACCACTGTTCAATTGTGTCAATTTCAGAATCACCTTTGAATAAAAATATGATATGGGTTGGGACAGATGATGGAAATTTACAAATTACAAAAGATGGCGGAAAAAATTGGGAAAATGTAGTAAGGAATATCAAAAACTTACCTATGAATACCTGGTGCTCTTCTGTAGTAGCAAGTAGATTCAAAAAAGGTCGTGCATATGCAACCTTTGATGGTCATAGGACCGGCGACATGAAAACTTATATATTCGTAACTGAAGATTATGGAAAAACATGGAAATCTTTAACTACCCCTGAAATTAAAGGCTATGTGCATATAATAAGAGAAGACTTAAAAAATGAAAATTTACTTTTCTTAGGGACTGAATTTGGGCTCTATGTGTCCATAGATAGAGGTGAAAGCTGGGCAAAAGTGAAATCTGTACATAATGTTACTGTCAGGGATATTCAAATTCATCCAAGAACAAATGATTTAATACTTGCAACGCATGGAAGAGGTATTTTAATAATTGATGATATTACACCTTTGAGAGCTTTAAATGAAGAGATACTAAAATCTCCTGCTTGCATACTTCCTTCAAGACCTTCTGTTATGCGAACACCTACATACTTTCAAGAATTTCCAGGTAATGGGGAATTCTTTGGTGAGAATCCTCCGGAAGGAGCAATGATTACCTATTATCTTAAAAAAAGACATATTTTCGGGACACTAAAAGTTCAAGTTCTTGATAAAAACGGAAAAATTATTCAGGAATTTCCGGGAGGTAAATCAAGAGGAATAAACAGAATTTACTGGAGTATGAGGTATAAAGGACCCAAGATGGGAAGAAGCCCAGGGCTTTCAATTATGATAAATGTAGGCCCTATGGTTCCTGAGGGAGAGTACATAGTAAAATTGATTAAAAATAAGAAAGTGTATAAGAGTAGGATTAAATTGGTACCTGATCCTGTTGCTGCGCACTCAAAGGAGGATAGAGAAATCAGATACAAAGCTGTAATGAGGCTTTATGGGATGCTTGAAAGGTTAGGTTATATTGTTGATAATATGACATCCCTAATCAAACAGATTGATGAGTTAAATAAAAAGAAGAATTACAAGAAACTTCTTCAATTTAAAAAAGAACTGGAAACATTTAATAAAACACTTGTTCAGTACGAGGGTCTTATGAGAGAGCCAAAGTTGAGGGGAAGAGTATCAGCACTTTACAGCTCTGTAATGATGTATGGAGGAAAACCTACAAATTCGCAACTTCACAATATAAATGTGCTTGAATACGAGATTGAAAAGGCTAATAGAAAGTATGATTATCTAATGAAAAAACTAATTTCTGTTAATAAATATGTTAAAAAGAAATTCGGGAAGATGCTAAAAATTCTTACTTATGAAGAGTATAAAAAGAAAGATTAATTTATAAGAGGGAGGGAGAGCTAAAGCCAGCCCTTCCTCTTATACCACTCTATAACTTCTCCGATTTTTTCTTCAAATTTGAATTTGGGATAAAACCCCGTTTCTTTTAACTTTTTATTTGAACAAATCCAGCATCTGTATTTGATTTCACTTATTTTATCTTTATTGAATATATAATTTTTACCGGTAATTTTTGAAGCAAAGTTGATAAAGTTTGCTATGATTTTTCCAAACCATAAAGGGAGAGTTATTCTAACTTTTATCTTTCTTTGAAGTATTTTTGCCACTATTTCTTCAATTTCTTCCCATTTAAAGAGCTTATCTTCAGAGATAAAGAATATTTCACCGGATTTTGTTTCAATGTTGGATAAATGCAAAATGGCACCTGCGATATCTTTTGCATATATGAAAGAAAGAATTCTTTCTTCAGGTTTAAAGTGTACATTAAGAGAAAGCCCCTTTTTGACCAGTTTGATCGCTTCCAAAAAGTCTGTATCCCACTCTCCATAAACAGCCGGAGGCCTTAAAATAGTAATAGGGATTTTTTCTTTATATTTTAAAATTCTCTTTTCTCCTTCAAGTTTACTTTGCCCGTATGTAGAAACCGGAAAAGGAGATTTATCCTCTCTTTTGGGGATACAATCTTTAGAAGGTCCTGCAGCAGCAAGAGAGCTTACGAAAATAAATCTTTTTAGATTTTTCAAGTTTAAAGATAGGTTTGCAAGTTTTTCTGTTGCATCTCTATTTACTTTGAAATAATCTTCTCTGTTTACGGCTTTTGTTATTCCCGCTAAGTGAATTATATAATTTGTGTCTTCAGGTATTTTCTCCAAAGTGGTAAGATCTCCTTCTAATAAGAAGTAATTTTCTGGTAGAGGTATTCTCATTCTTTCTTCTAACTTTTTCTTGTTTCTAACGAGCAAGTAGATTTTCTTGACTGTTGAATTTTTTTGTAGTAAATTCAGAAGATGTATCCCTATGAAACCTGTGGAACCTGTGATAAAATAATTCATTACCTATCATATCATAAACAAAATGGAGGTTAAAATGGATATATTTAAGAAGTGTTTTGATTTCAAGGAAGCTGAGGATGTTCAGGCAAAAGGAATTTATCCTTACTTCACTCCGATAGATGAGGTCTACGGAAATAAAGTAAAAATCAAGGGCAAAGAGTATATAATGATAGGTTCTAATAATTATTTAGGGCTCGTCGGTGATGAAAGAATAAATAGAGCAATGAAAGAGGCAATAGATAAATATGGTTCAGGAACATGTGGATCAAGATTTCTTAATGGAACTTTAAGTATGTATGTTGAGTTTGAGAAGGAATTGGCTGAGTTTATGGAAAAAGAGGCTGCTTTGATTTTTTCAACTGGCTATCAAACGAATTTAGGAATTATTAGTGCTTTGGGAACCAAGAATGATGCTCTTATTATAGATAGACTTGATCACGCATCTTTGATTGACGCTACAAGGCTCTCTTTTTCTAAAGTTTATAAGTTCAAACATAATGATATGGATGATCTTGAAAGGATATTAAAAACAATTCCTGATGACATGGGTAAGCTTATTGTTGTTGATGGTGTTTATTCAATGGATGGGGATATCGCACCACTTGATAGAATGGTAGAGATAAAGAAAAAATACAGAGCAAGGCTTTTTGTTGATGATGCTCATGGAATAGGTGTTATCGGAGAGAAAGGAAGAGGTGCATCCGAATACTATAATGTTCTTAAAGAAGCTGATATTGTCATGTGCACTTTTTCAAAATCATTTGCTTCTCTTGGTGGTTTTGTAGCAGGGGATAAAAAAGTTATTGAGTATATTAAGCACTTCGGAAGACCGATGATTTTCTCTGCCTCAATTACTCCGGCTGCAGCTGCAGCTGCAAAGGAAGCTTTGAGAATAATAAAAACAGAACCCGAAAGAAGAAAGCGACTTCAGGAGATAGCAAATTATATGAAAAGTGAATTTACGAAAATGGGATACAACACGGGAAATACTGAGACTGCTATTATCCCTGTTATAATAGGGGATGATGAAAAAACATTTAAATTATGGCTTGCTCTAAGAGAGTTAGGGATTTTTGTTACTCCGGTAATTTCTCCTGCTGTATCTCCTGATAATTCAAGAATAAGGACAAGCTATACTGCAACCCATACTGATGAGGAACTTGAAATCGTTCTTAAGGCTTTTTATCAAGCCGGAAAAATGTTAAATCTTATTTAAGAGGAGGCGTAGATGAGAAAATTAGAAGAATACATAAGGGATGTTCCCGATTTTCCCCAAAAAGGAATTATTTTTAAAGATATAACAACACTTTTGAAGGATAAGGAAGGATTGAAGAGAGCTGTTGACGAGCTTTACAAAGTTGTGAAAGATATGGAGATTGATAAAGTCGTGGGGGTGGAGTCAAGAGGTTTTATTTTTTCTCCTATTTTAGCATATAAATTGGGAGTAGGTTTTGTTCCTGTGAGAAAGCCGGGGAAACTTCCTGCTGAGGTTATTTCAGAATCTTATGAACTTGAATACGGCACAGATACCCTTGAAATTCATAAAGATGCAATAGAAAAAGGGGATAAGGTTCTCATTGTTGATGATCTCATAGCTACAGGAGGGACAGCCAAAGCTGTTTGCAAAATGGTGGAAAGATTGGGAGGGAAAATTATAGCGCTTGAATTTCTGATTGAACTTACATTCTTAAATGGGAGAGATAAATTAAAAGAGTATAATGTTTTCTCAATAATCAGATATTGAGTAAGAATAAGTTATTTGTTTTTTTATCTATTTTAATTAGTATTGTTTTTGTTTTTCTATGGAATTACAGGGAATTAAATTACTTAAATTTTTCTGAAAAAATAAAGAATGATGTGGATAGCTTATATGCTAAAGTCACGAAAACTCTTACTGAAAGAGATTTAAGAAAATTATCATATGAAGTCTGGGAAAATGGAAAGTGTGTAAAATGGTCTGGGGATTCGCCCAAAGTAAGTATTTTTAAACTACCTCAAAAGGAAATTTTTTATTATGAAAATGAAATAGCCGGTTATTTGGGGTATAAAGAGGAGAATACAGTTTATTATTATAGGATTTTAGAATACGATTTTTTTACTCAAAAAAAAGAGTATGATTTTTTTGAAGAAAAACTTCCTTACAGAGGGTTGACCTTTGAATATGTAAAATTCAATGATTATAATTTTCAAAAATTCCTAAAAAAAAGATTTAATAATAAAGAAGAAATAAACGAGAGAGAAGAAAATGGGAAATTTTTTGCTGAATTTATTATTAATTCTGAAAAGAAAACTCCTCTTATATTGGTAAAAGTCAGAAAACCTTTTAAGAATGAATTTAAAAAATTGCTAATATCGGAAGTATTACCTTATTTTATTCTTTATTATTTTTTGGTTTTTTTGTTGTATTTAATATTTTTTAAAAAAATTGATTTGAATTTGTTTTTTCTTCTTTGTACTTTGAAACTCTTAGAAGTTTTGTTTTTTAGTGAAAAAGTACTTGACTCTCTTTTTCCTGTTAGTTCGTTTTTTTCTCTATTATCAATTCTAATTTTAATTTTTATCTTAAATCATCTTTTACGAAAAGAATATTTCTTTTATCTTATTTCAGTGATTTATATTGTATTTCTTTACTATTTCATTTTTATCGCCGACATTAAGAAAGGAATGTTAATAGTAGATATAGTGGTAATTTCTTTCTACATTTCACTAATATTATCACGCTATTTATTAAAAGAAAATTATAAGAAACTCCTTGTTTTTGTTTTAATACTCTCTTTTTTTAATCTGTTTTTTTTTGAAGTAAAAATTAGGGGAAATGAGAATAAGCTTTTGGAAAAATATCTACCTATTTTGGAGAGGTATAGTTTTGAACATTTAAAAATTACCAAAAAGGTTATTAAAAAATTAAATGATAATATTTTAAAAGATTTTATAAAAAAGCATAATTCGGAAAAATTGGCATTAACTTTATTTGAAAAATATTTTCTTTACAGGATAGAAAACAGAAAATTACCTTCTATTCTCATTTACAAGGACAATGAAGTTTTAAGCTATTTCTCACTTTCAAATCCACTCCCTTCATTTGAAATATCGCTTTTTAATAAGAGTTTTAGTAAATGGAGTTTTTTTAAAACCTCCCTTTTTGTAAGGGGGATATTAATTAATAGTGATGTGTTCGTAAAGAGCTTAAAATATAATGGTCTGATTTATAGGTTCTTTATTTTCTTCCCACAAAATTATTGTGAAAGCTTAACATTCTTTCTAGAAAAGGGAAGAATCAAAAATTTGTTTCTTCTAAGGAATCCTAAGATATCTTCAATAAAACTGGTAGAAAGAGTAGATAAATATTTTGTTATCAAAAAAGGAGAGTTTTTCTTCAGAGGTGTGTTCTTTAATCTTGATTCTCAGCAGTTTTTTTTAGGTTTCCCGTACAGAGATTTTTATTATAAAACTGTTGATTGGCTTAAAATAAATTTTTTTGTTTTTATTTTATTAGCTTTTTTGCTTGTTTATGATAATAAAGATAAGTTAAAGTCTTTTAGTTTTAGATTTAATTTTGTAATTATACTTTTACCAATTTTATTAGCAATTGTTTTAGAATTTTCCCTTGCAAGATATTTTAAGAGTTATCAGTATTCAAATGCAAGGGCAGAATGGATGAGCCAATCTTTTTCTCTTGAAAGTATCTCAAGATTACTATTAAATCAAGATTTTACGATTGAAGAAATTTCCTTTTTTATAAATAGATTAAGTGAAAAGCCAGTGGGTATTTATAAAAATGGCAAACTTGATTTTTTTAATGGAAATATTAATGGAAGAGATTTCTATCTACCATATATTGTTATGAGAAAGATACTGGGGGGGGAGAATAGATTTTTTATGAAAGAAGAAGAAAAATTTGTATTCCTTTATTCTCTTAATAATGAGATATTCGCAATATTCTTTCCTGTGAGTAAGCAATTGGATTTAGCTTTTGTTAAATTTTCAAATACATTAATCTTTTTTACCTTTATTTTCACCCTTTTAATTGTTGTATTCGGGCAATTGTTAATAAAAAAATATAACAAGGGATTAAGTAAGATTATAAAAGGGCTTAACAAGGTAAAAATCGGAGAATTTAAAAGCATTGAAGAAGATGATTCCGGAGAAATAGGAGAACTTGTTGTAAGCTTTAATAAGATGGTTAATAATATTAGAGAACAGAGAGAAAAAATCAAGAGTCTTACTGAAAAAGAGGCTCTTCTCAAAGTGGCAAGAAAAGTAGCCCATGAAATAAAAAATCCCTTAACTCCTATTAAATTGAATATTGATTATATGTTCAATATTAGAAAAGAAGATCCCGAGGAATTTGAAAGTAGTTTTGACAAGATAATGAAATCCACTAAAAGAGAAATTGAAAATCTTGAAAGAGTTGTAAAAGATTTTCTTAATTTTTCAAGGGAAGGAATTCCTCCTCTTGGTGATGTTGAACTTTTTTCGTTTATGGAGGGTATTATATTACTATTTAAAGGTAGTGAAGTGGAGTTTAATTTAATAGGTGAGCAAGTAAAAGCTATGGCTAATGAAGCTTTTTTGGAAACAGCGGTGAAAAATCTTATAATTAATGCAATTGAGGCACTGGAAGCTAATAGAAAAATAGATATAGAGATAATAACAGCAGATAATAGAGCAGAAATAAGGATAAGGGATTATGGGAAGGGTATTTCCTCAGAGCAAATGGATGATATCTTTAAATCGGGTTTTTCTACTAAAAAAGGAAGTGGACTTGGTTTAAGTATAGCTAAAGAGATGATAGAAAAGATGGGCGGTGAGTTAAAAGTTGTATCTTGGGAGGGTGAAGGAACATTAGTGATAATCAAATTAAAGAGAGAGGTGAAAAAATGAATAGAAGAAGTAGCACCCTTTTAATTTTCATGATTATTTTCTTTTTGCTCTTGAGTTCTTTACCTTTAAAAAGTGGCAATGTTGATTTTAACGGAAGGTATTCTCTTGTTTCTCACAAAGGGGAAGTTTTACTTCTTGATACATGGACTGGTAGAGTGTGGATGATGGTGTATGATAAGAGTAAAAAAGAGAATTGGTTTAAGGAGTTGATTGTATTTGATAATGAAAACTCAATTCCCTTTCTAAGGATAATGACAAATGTAAAAAAGAGAATAGTTGAAAATAAAAAGTTGAAGAAACAAAAAACGGAGAAAAAGAGAAAGTGGATTGAAGAAATTATGAGCAGTGGTGAGAAGAAGAAGTAAAGATTACAGAGCTTTAAATTCTTTATAGAGTGAAAGAATTTTTTCCTTAAAAATATCTTGGGAATATTGGGAAAGCAGCTTTTCACTTCCTTTAACAATCTTTTTCCTAAGTGAACTATTTTTTGAAAGTTTAATCATTTTATCTGCAAGCTCTTCAAAATCTAATGGATTATTTAAGTATAGAGCGTTTTCTTTAAGAACCTCCGGGAAAGAACCATTTTTTGAGACTATTGAAGGGGTTTTACAACTAAGGGCTTCAAGCGGGGGGTAACCGAAACCTTCATTTAAAGAGGGGTACAGGAGTGCTATAGCATTTTTATAAAGATTTTTCAGTTCTTCTTTATCAACAAACCCTGTAAACTCTATCTTATTTTGTATCTGTTTATAGCTCTTTAATAGTTCATTTCTTTCTTTTTTGTTAAATCTTCCTGCGATTTTTAATTTTAACCCCGTTATTTTAATTGCTTTTAAAATAGTATCAATATTTTTTATCTTATCTCCTCCTCCGACAAATAGAAAATATTTTTCACTGGAATTACTTAATTTTTTCTTAATGTCACAGAAATTGCTTTTTATGAAGGGATAAATGACTTTTGTTTTTAAAGTATATTCAGGAAAAAATCTTAGTAAATCATTCTTTGTAGATTCAGATATACAAATTATTCTATCAGCATGCTTCCCACTTTTAAGAATCATCTTAAAAATAAGCTTATGCTTAAAAGGAAAGTATTGGGGGAACAAAAGTGGTGTTAAGTCATATACAGTTAATATTTTTTTTGTTTTTAATGGAAGTTTTGGAATGGCATATCCCGTGGAATGATAAATTTTAAAGTTTGAGTTATCCAAAAGTTTTTTTAAAAAAAAATTGTCTGAGAATGTAATAAGTTTTTTAGGAGAGGATATTTTTACTGAGTTTTTGAAATTATAATCATAATCTTTAAAAAAAAGGAAAGAAAATTGATTATTATTTTTAAATGTTTCGATAAGAGATTGTGTGTATCTTCCTATTCCTCTGTACCGTGAATATGTTTGAAGTGGTCTTCCATCAATGAGTATCATAAAATAGTTTAAATAAAAAAAGAGGGAGAATCAAATCTCCCTCTTTTTGCGATTTTATTAGTTATTAATTTGCGTCTTCAAATTCTGCATCAATTACTTCATCTTCCTTACCGTTTCCACCTGTGTTTTGCTCTGTGGTAGAACCGCTTTGAGGCTCCTGTGCTGTTTGTTGCGCTTGCTGAGCCCCCTGCTGAGGTGCATTTTGTTGATAGAGATTTGTTGCGATTTTGCTTGAAACTCTGTTTAATTTTTCAAGAACAGCTGTTATTTCATCTTTAGTTTGGGCTTTATCCTTAACTTCTCTTGCCTCTTTAACAACTTCTTCTATTTCTTTAATATCATTAGCACTCAACTTATCTTTGTTTTCATTCTTTAATTTTTCAAGCTGATATGAAAGAGTATCGAGCTGGTTTTTGGCTTCAATTAACTCTTTTCTCTTTTTATCTTCCTCTTTATGGGCTTCTGCTTCCTTTACCATCTTTTCAACTTCCTCTTTGGAAAGCCCGCTTGAAGAAGTTATTGTAATCTGTTGTGATTTGCCTGTGGCAAGATCTTTTGCCGAAACATTCAAAATTCCGTTTGCATCTATATCAAAGGTGACTTCAATCTGAGGTACTCCTCTCGGTGCAGGTGGAATTCCAACAAGGTGAAATCTTCCCAAAGTTCTATTGTCTTTTGCAAGTTCTCTTTCACCCTGAATAACATGGATTTCAACTGAGGTTTGATTATCCTCTGCGGTTGTGAATATTTCAGATTTTTTGGTGGGGATAGTGGTGTTTCTCGGAATAAGCTTATGAGCGACACCTCCAAGTGTTTCAACCCCCAATGACAAAGGCGTAACATCAAGAAGAAGAATGTCTTTGACATCACCTGATAAGACAGCTCCCTGAATGGCTGCGCCCACTGCAACAACTTCATCGGGATTAACCCCTTTGTGAGGCTCTTTCCCAAAAAAGTCTTTTACCATCTGTTGAACTTTTGGAATTCTTGTAGAACCTCCTACTAATATTACTTCATTAATATCATTAGGTGTTAATCCTGCATCTGCCAGTGCCTGTTTTGTTGGTTCAAGTGTTCTCTTTAAAATATCATCAATCATATTTTCAAGCTGAGCTCTTGTAAGCTTCATAATAAGGTGTTTTGGTCCGGACGCATCAGCTGTAATAAATGGTAAGTTAATTTCAGTTTCAAGCGCTGAAGAAAGTTCAATCTTTGCCTTTTCAGCTGCTTCCTTTAGTCTCTGTAAGGCCATTTTATCCTTTCCAAGATCAATCCCTTCCTGTTTTTTGAACTCTTCAATTATCCACTCAATTATTTTCTGATCGATATTATCTCCACCGAGGTGAGTATCACCATTTGTTGATTTAACTTCAATTACATTATCTCCAACTTCTAAAATGGAAATATCAAAGGTTCCACCTCCAAAGTCAAAAACAGCTATTGTCTCATCTTTTTTCTTGTCAAGACCATAGGCTAAAGCTGCTGCAGTTGGCTCATTAATTATTCTTCTAACATTTAATCCGGCTATTTTACCAGCATCTTTTGTAGCCTGTCTTTGAGCATCATTAAAATAAGCGGGGACTGTAATTACAGCATCGGTTACCTTTTCTCCAAGGTTTGCTTCAGCTGCATCTTTTAGTTTTTGTAAAATTTTAGCAGATATCTCGGGAGGAGAATACATCTTGCCCTGAATCTCAACTCTTGCATCATCATGAGGACCTTTAACAACTTTATATGGAACTAATTTCTTCTCTTCTGTAACTTCGTCATATCTTCTTCCCATAAATCTCTTTATGGAAAAAATTGTGTTTTCAGGGTTTGTGATTGCTTGCCTTTTTGCAACCTGTCCTACCAAAATCTCCCCGTCCTTTGTAAAAGCAACAACTGACGGAGTAATCCTTGCCCCCTCTTGGTTTACAATAACCTTAGGTTCATTACCTTCCATGAGAGCTACCACAGAGTTTGTTGTTCCTAAGTCAATACCAATTATTTTTCCCATTTTTTTCACCTCCAAAAATTTTTCACTATTATTATAGACAATAATTGATAAAATGTCAAGTAGGAAATATGATAAAAATACACTCAAGTTTGAAACAATGTAATGAGCTCCCTAAACCTTGAATAAGAAATAAAGCCAAAAGCTTCCGAGCTTTTTTTGTCCTTTTGCTTTTAGCTTTTTAAAAATTACCCCGTATTTATTCATATAATAAAATTTTACAACCAAATTTCAATTTAATCAAATGCTCCCAACGTTAGTTATAACAATATCATTATTAATTAAATGTAGATATTGTCTGAAAAGTCAAGATGGATATCAGTAAATATTTCAAAATAATCGCAAATATCAAAGTGCGGCATTTTTATAATCCTCCACATAAACAGTCATGTTTAAAAAAAGAGCCCTTGTTATTAAAAGCACCTTTCTTGAAATAGCCGTAAGGGCTGTCATTTTGGGTTTTCCTCTTTTCAAAAAATTCTCATATATTTTTTTGAAAATATAAAAGACAATCTTATTCACTTCTCCTTCTATTTACAGAATATCTTTTTTAAAAGATTACACAGGAAAACCCTTTTATAAAAAAATAGCTAATTTTTCATTTTATCAACCCATTCTTGAATTATCTTTTCTTTGTCACTTGAAGCTTTTATTAATATTTTTTTATTTTTCTTGTTGAGAATTATTGTAACCATCTTTTTATTATCAATATCCTCAACTACAATATCCTTTATATCCGTTTTAGAAATATACTTCATCCCTACCGTATTAATTGGGGAATATAGGCTTGTTATAACACCCCATTCCGTAAGATAGTAATTAAAAGGTAAAATAAAACTAAATAAAATTATAAAGATTACTAAAAGTATAATTTCATAATAATTAAGAGCAAAAACAGAAATCAATATCAAAACAATAAAAAAACAAATAAACAACAAAATCCGCAGCCAGTCATCTCTAAAAAATATTGAGAACCCTTTCAAATAAATTTTCCCTTCTTTTTTAATCTTAGAATACTTAATAATTACTCCTACCAAACAAATTAAAGAATAGAATACAATGCTAATTAATATCCTTTCCATTTATTCATCCCCTTTATAAATTCCGAATATTTATATCCTCTAACAACACCTTTGATTTTATCAATTAACAGGACATCGTAACTATTTTTTAAAAAAACAAAGCTGTTTGTTTTATCAATTAAAATCGGGAATTTTATATTATTTCCGGCTTTAATTCCTCTGATAATTTTTGTTAATTTTTCAGGACTATTTTTCTCATCTGATACAAGAATTCCGACTGTATTTTCACCTATCTTCTTTCTGTTTATTATATCTACAACCTGACCAAAACGAAGAATACAGCTTCCACAATAAAATTCATTTACATCAATTAAAAGAAAAACCTTAATTTCTTTGTTTATATGTATATCTAATGAAAAAGAAAAGGAAGATAATAATAATAATATTATTATTATTATCAAATACATATTTCTTAAACTATTTATTTTTAATGATTTTATAAACATTTATTGCTTCTCCTCCTTTTCCTCTTGAAAAGAGAAAATTATATCTTATTACTATTCTATGAGAGCTTTCTGCCAGTTTTACTTTAGTTAAATAATCTCCCTTATGATTTAAGATATAAACTTCTTTTTTACCACTATAATCCCCTCCAAGAACATAAATCAAACCTTCGGTATCAATAGCAATATCTATTAAGATATACTCTTTAAACATACTAACAGAATGATTTCTAATCTTTAATTTTGCACCTTCTTTTTTCAAAAATGGAATACTTTTTACCCACAACTTTTTACCTGAGCTATCATACTTGATTATTTTGTTTTTTCCAAAATAAATCCTGATAAGATTATTATTTTTGTCAATATTAAAAACACCAAGATTTAAAAAAGAAAAAGATTTATACTTAACATTAATCCTCAAATGTTTGTTTTCCGGATTATTTATTTTCATAATATCATTTTCACTTATCCCCGGAGATAAAAGATAAAGCTTCCCTTCAGGAGAGGTTCTGAAAGACATTATCGGTATGTTTGTCTTAATTTTGTATTTAAAATTAAGATCTTTATCGAAAACTTGTATTCCCGGAAACATCTGTTGCGTTACATATATCTTTCCATTACTGTATGCTATTAATCCAGGGGAATAAAATTCTCCTGGTCCACTACCTTTTCTTCCCACTTTTTTTATGAAATTCCCATTAAAATCATATTTCTTTATACTATAATCCAACATATCGGTTACATAAATATTATCATTCTCATCAAACGTAAGATCTATCCATCTGTATAATTCACCTTTTTCACAAGAACCTATGTTCCTCACTTTTTTTAAAGTTATTTTAAGCTCTTTACTTTTAACATTAACTACAAAAATTATTACTATTAAAATGATAAATAATAAATATCTTCTTTTCATTTTCCCTCTCTCTTAATTTTTTTCAGCATTTAAAAAACATGTTTCCCTTTCCCTCCACTCCCAT
>Ga0190334_1000251_pt1 | contig 27940 bp, 27 predicted proteins | sample 48720478_MG_FD_161270 | JGI IMG/M metagenome (GOLD analysis project Ga0190334, IMG submission 161270) | Hydrothermal vent sediment bacterial communities from Southern Trench, Guaymas Basin, Mexico - 4872-04-7-8_MG | ecosystem: Environmental > Aquatic > Marine > Hydrothermal vents > Sediment ... | reverse complement strand
GGGATAAGCACCCGCTTTATAACGCGATATCACAGGAAAAGGCGGCGGAATTCCTGGAAGAGGTAGAAGAGCACCTGTAGGCTTCAGCGTATAGGAGGGGTATGGAGGCGCGGGATTTCCCGCGCCTTCATCATTTAGCCGCTCCGCTTAAGCCTCCCCACCCGCTTGGCGTAGGCCTCTACGTACCGGAAGACGAACAAGCCGATCAGGATCACACCGATTCCGACCCCGATCAGGATGAAGACCGTCGGGAGGAGGGTGACAGTCGGTTCCCCGTGGAGGAGGCAGGCGCGCATCCCCTCGATAACGTAGGTGGCCGGGGATGCCGAAGCGATCGTCTGCAGCCAGCCGGGGAGGGTCTCTACCGGGTAGTAGACCCCGGAGATGAGGAGGAGGATGGCGGCGGCGGCGTTCGTCATCTGCGCCCCCCTCTCCGGGTAGAGTAGGGGGAGGACGGCGGCGAGGATCCCCAGTCCGACGAACGATACGCTCCCTGCCAGAAGGAGGAGGACCGCTCCGGACAGGTTCGCCCCGCCGAGGTCGAGATGGAAGAAGGAGGCGACGATCGCGAGGATGATCAGTGTCCGGATGATCCCGTAGCCGATGGCGAACAGGGTCGTCCCGACGAGGTGGGTCGCCCGGGATACCGGAGCCATAAACGTGTACTCGATCGTCCCTTCCCACCGCTCCCAGGCGATCATCTCGCTTATCGCATAGAAGATCACGGAGAGGTACTGCCAGATCAGGGTCCCCACGAGGAGGTAGGTGATCAGGTACTCGGTGTCGAGTGCCTGGCCGCTGATCCTCTCCATCCCCGCTCCGATGTAGGTGACGGCGAGGGAATTGACGAGCGAGTAGATCAGCCAGACGAGCTCCCAGCCCCAGTAGCGCTTGATCAGGTTGAAGTTCCGCTCGACGAACGCGTACGCCCCCCGCATCTCCCGTATCAGCCGGTTCATTCTCCCTCCTCTTCCAACCTGTGACCGGTCAGGGAGAGGAAGACGTCCTCGAGGGTCGTCTTCCCTCCTTCCGGCGACGCGACCGAGCGTTTCAGCCGATCCGGGGTGTCGAGGGCGACGATCTTTCCCTCGTCGATGATCGCGATCCGGTCGCAGAGCCGATCGGCCTCCTCCATGTCGTGCGTGGTGAGAAGGACGGTTGCGTCGTGGATCTCGCGGATCTCCCGGACGAACTTCTGCACATCCCGTTTGGAATGCGGGTCGAGCCCGGTGGTCGGCTCGTCGAGGAGGAGGAGGATCGGGGATGTGAGGAGCCCGCGGGCGACGGCGACCTTCTGCTGCATCCCCCGCGACATCTGCTCCATCGGCTGATTGAACGTCTCCTCCTTGAGTCCGAGCCTCTTCATGATCCGCTTCATATCCTCCCGTGCCTTCTTCGCGTTCAAGCCGTACAGGCGGGCGGCGTAGAGGAGGTTCTCGATCGGGGAGAACTTCTTGAAGAACGCGGCGTCGACCGAGACGCGGTTGATCAGCCGCTTCACGGCGAACGGCTCGTGCTCCACATCGTGGTCGAATACGCGGATCCTCCCCGAATCGGGGAGGAGGAGGGTCGACACGAGCCGGATCAACGTCGACTTGCCCGATCCATTCGGACCGAGGACGCCGAATATCTCGCCCCGTTCGATGGTGAGGTCGATCCCCTTGAGGGCGACGACCACCTCCCTCTTCCTCCTCTCAAGCGGTCTCTGGCGTTTCGTCCGATCCTTTCTGGTGAAGACCTTCCGCACGCCCTCGATTTCGAGCGGGTGCGCATTCATAATCGCTCCTTGGGTACGTATAAACGCGGGGATAACCGGTCGACAATAAGCGGTGAACAGCTCACCGGGCAGCGAACCGTTCGGTTCTAGAGCTGGCGGATCCTTCTCATCGGCTGCGACCTCCTGTTCGGTCAGGAAGGGACCGGTCGATTGCCGCAAGCCTACAGTTTTTTCGGGCCGGTTTCAACCGGGGACGGATTACAGCTTGTATCCGATCCTCCGGAGGAACGCCTTCCTCTCCTCGATATCGGCTGCCCGTTCCGTCCCCTTCGGGGAGGATCCGTCGATGACGCCGAGGATCCCGCGTCCCAGTTCCGTCTCGGCGACGACCACCTCGACCGGATTGGCGGTGGCGCAGAATATCCGGCAGACTTCGGGGGTGCGCTTGATTGCGTCCATCACGTTGATCGGGAAGGCATCCTTGAGGAAGAGGATGAACGCATGCCCCGCCCCGATGGCAGAGGCGTTCCGGATCGCAAGCTCCTCCAGGCCTTCGTCCGTCCCCGTGTGCCGGATCAGGCACGGCCCTGATGCCTCGTTGAACGCGAGGCCGAACCGGATCCCGGGGACCGCCGTGACCAGCGCCTCGTGCAGGTCCTCGACCGTCTTGATGAAGTGGGACTGGCCGAGGACGAGGTTCAATCCGTCGGGGTTCTCGATCGGTACACGTTTGAGCTCCATCGCAACCTCCTCTTCAAACACCCTTCTTCCTTCTCAGCCGGTCTATGATCCCGCTTGAGATGAGCTCGACCCCCTCCTCCTTCCCGCTCGAGAGGTCCTTCAGCTTCCCCTCCTTCGATTCCAGCTCTTCGTCCCCGAGGACGAGGAGGGAGGACGCCCCGAGCCTGTTCGCGAGGTTCAGTTGTTTCCGGAACGAGCGCCCCCGGTGGTCGAGATCGACGGAGAGGCCGGCGGAGCGGATCTCCTCCGCGAGCTTCAGCCCGGCCCGGGAGGCCTCATCCCCGAGGGTGGCGATGAACAGGTCGAGGGGCTCCCCCTCCGGTCGGATCTTCCCATCCTCCTGCAGGGCGAGGACGAGCCGTTCCATCCCGCCGGCGAACCCGATCGCCGGGGTCGGCGGCCCGCCGAGGGACTCGATCAGCCCGTCGTAGCGCCCTCCGCCGATCAGGCTGTCCTGGGCGCCGAGGGCATCGGAGGAGAGTTCGAATACCGTCCTGGTATAATAGTCGAGCCCGCGGACCAGCCGGTAGTCGAGCTCGTATCCGAGGCCGAGGAGGTCGAGCCTCTCCCTCACCCCCTCGAGATGCTCCCTGCACTCCGCGCACAGATGATCGACGCTCTTCGGCGCCGATTCGATGTGCGGCCGACAGATCTCCTCCTTGCAGTCGAGGATCCGGATCGGGTTGTCCCGGTAGCGGCGCCGGCAATCGGTGCACATCGAGGAGATCCGATCCGAGAAGTGCTCCTTGAGGGCCTCCCGATAGGCCTCTCGATCCTTCGCGCACCCGATCGAGTTCAGCCGGAGGCGGAGCCCTCCCAGGCCGAGCCTCTCCATCAGCGACCGTGCGAGGGAGATCACTTCCGCGTCGAGCCCCGGATCGAGCGATCCGATCGCTTCGATCCCGTACTGGTGGAACTGCCGGGAGCGGCCCTTCTGCGGCTTCTCGTAGCGGAACATCGGGCCGATGTAGAACCACTTCTGGAACGGCTCCTTGACCTGCAGCCCGGCGGTCAGGTAGGCGCGGGCGGCCGACGCCGTCCCTTCCGGCCTGAGGGTGAGGCTCCGCCCCTTCCGGTCGGGGAAGGTGTACATCTGCTTCCCCACGACGTCGGTCGACTCGCCGATCCCGCGCGTGAACAGCTCGGTCGCCTCGAGGATCGGGAAGCGGATCTCCCGGTAGTTGTAAAGGCGTGCGACCTCGCGGAACTTCTCCTCAGCCAGCCGCCACCAACCGACCTCGTCGGGGAGGATGTCCCGCATCCCGCGGACCGGGTCGTAGGTCATCCGATCTCTCTTAGAACGTTTACCATCTCGATTAGGCTCTCCGCGGCCTGCGATCCCTTGTTCCCCGCCTTTGTCCCCGCCCGTTCGATCGCCTGCTCGACCGTGTCGGCGGTGATCACCCCGAACGCGATCGGGACCGGTGAGTCGACGTTCAATCGGGAGAGCCCCTTGCTCACCTCCGAGGCGATGTACTCGAAGTGAGGGGTAGCCCCGCGGATGACGGCGGCGAGGGCCGCTATTCCATCGTAGCGGCCTGTGGCAGCCATCACCTTCGCCGCCCGCGGCACCTCGAACGAGCCGGGGACCCAGGCGATGTCGATCGACTCTTCGGTGACGTTCGAGCGGCGGAGCCGATCGATGGCGCCGGCGAGGAGCCGGCCGGTTATCATCTCGTTGAACCGACTGACGACGATCCCGATCCTGAGCCCGCTCCCATCGAGTTTCCCTTCGAAGACCTTGCCCATCCTTACCTCCTAAGGTTCCTAGACCTCGCTCAGCCGATGCCCGAGCTTCTCCTTCTTCGTCTTCAGGTAATCGCGGTTGTACTCGTTCGGCGTGATCTCGATCGGGATCTGCTCGGTGACCGTCAGACCGTAGCCCGATAGGCCGACGATCTTCTTCGGGTTGTTGGTGAGGAGGCGGATCGATGTCAGCCCGAGGTCGCAGAGGATCTGGGCGCCGATCCCGTAGTCGCGCAGATCGGGCTCGAATCCGAGCTTCTCGTTCGCCTCCACCGTGTCGAGCCCCTCGTCCTGGAGCTGGTAGGCGCAGACCTTGTTCTTAAGCCCGATCCCCCTCCCTTCCTGACGCATGTAGACGAGGACCCCCCTTCCCTCCGCCTCGATCATCTCCAGCGCCCGATGGAGCTGCGGCCCGCAGTCGCAGCGGAGCGAGCCGAAGACGTCCCCAGTCAGGCATTCGGAGTGGACGCGGACGAGGACGTCCTTCTCCCCGGCGACCTTCCCCTTCACCAGGGCGACGTGCTCCTCGTCCTCGACCGGGCTCGTGTAGCTTATGATCCTGAACGTCCCGTAGGCGGTCGGGAGGGTCGCCTCGGCGACCCGCTCGACGAGCCGCTCGGTCCGCTTCCGGTAGGCGATCAGATCGGCGATCTTGACCAATGCGAGCCCGTGTCTCTCGGCGAACTCCGCAAGCTGGGGGAGGCGGGCCATCGTCCCGTCCTCTTTCAGGATCTCGCACAGTACCCCGGCCGGCTTCAGGCCGGCGAGCCGGGCCAGATCGACCGTCGCTTCGGTATGCCCGGCTCGCTTGAGGACCCCCCCCTCTCGGGCGATCAGCGGAAAGACGTGGCCCGGACGGGCGAGGTCGTCCGGTCGGGTCTCCTCGTCGACGAGGAGGCGGATCGTCTCGGCGCGGTCGTGGGCCGATATCCCGGTCGTGATCCCCTTCTTCGCATCGATCGACACGGTGAAGTGCGTCCCGTGCAATGCCGTGTTCTCCGGGCACATCGGGGAGAGGTTGAGCTCCCTCCCCCGCTCCTCGGTGATCGGGGCGCAGATCAGCCCCCGGCCGTGGGTTGCCATGAAGTTGATCGCCTCCGGTGTCACGTGTTCGGCGGCTATGACGAGGTCCCCCTCGTTCTCCCGATTCTCGTCATCGACGAGGATCAACATCTCCCCGTCTGCGAACCTGCGTATCGCCTCTCCAATTTCAGCGAACAACTCGGACCATCCCCTCGACGTATTTCGCCATGATGTCGAACTCCAGGTTCACCGGATCCCCGCTGTGCCTGGCCTTCAGGTTCGTCCCCTCGTATGTGGCGGGGATCACCGCGCAGCGGAACGTACCTCCGTCCAACTGGTACGGGGTGAGGCTTATCCCGTCGATCGCGACCGCCCCCTTCTCCGCCAGATACCGGCGGTATTCAGGCGGGTACGAGCAGATCAGCGTCCACCCCTCCCCCTCGCGGTAGAATGCCTCGATCCGGCCGACCGCATCGACGTGGCCGAGGACGATGTGCCCGTCGAGCGGTGAGCCGAGGGATAAGGGGAGTTCGAGGTTCACCGCCTCCTCAGTCCGGATCCGGCCGAGCGTCGTCCGCGACGCCGTCTCGGCGGAGATGTCGGAACGGAATGACCGTTCGCCGAGTCCGATTACCGTCAAACAGACGCCGTTGACCGCGATGCTCCCTCCGATCGCGAGCCGCTCGCGCATCGGGGGTGGGAGGGAGATCTCGACCTCACCCGAACCCCTCCGCCGGAGGACTCCAAGACCCTGCACGATTCCCGTGAACATCGACAGGGACGAGTGTATCGGATCGGAATGCCCTGTTCAACGGAGTTGCAACTCCGTTTTCTCCGCGTTACCCTTCCTTCCAGGAGGTCATCGTGGGAAAACGGCGCATCGGTTTGGCATGGTCGGCATTTTTTATGTTGCTTGCAGCGTCCTTGTTGGCGACAGGCGCGGAGGGTACGGTCACCTATTCCCTTCACGAGCACGACGGTATAACGGACATCGAGGTCATAACTCCCCTCGCTGATTACGTCTTCTCTGAGGATGGCGGGGTGATGAAGAGCCTGTTCATCACGTTCACCACCTACGGATCGAGCGTCGTCGAGCTCCTGCCGGGGACGAAGACCGATCCGGAGACGCTCGAGCGGCAGTACGTGGCCGATGCGCAGTTCCCGTTCGCCATCGCTGGTGAGGGGTTCGCGGAAGGCCGCTATTCGCTGAAGGAGCCCGAGTACACCGATTCCGGGGGGCTCGTCATCACCTTCGTGGGCGACTTCGATGGGGTATCGATCACGAAGGAATATACGATCGATCCGGATGCGATCTACACGATCGATTACAGGCTCACGGTCAACAATCGGACCGGATCGCCGCTTCAGCTGTCGATGCTCCTCGGCGAGCACATTCCGAGCGACAAGGGGCCGAGCCTTCACTACATTTTCAACGGCGAGCCGATAACCGACGTCCTAGCGCCGGGATCTTACGCCTCGTTCGATGGAATCGGGTTGATGGACAAGTCCATCGTCTTCTTCCTGTCCCCGCGGGAAGGGGACCCGGTCGCTCCGCTCGTCGAGAGGACACCCGCCGGGAGCGAGCGGTTCGGAGTGACGATGACTGCAGCGGAAGGGGAGAGCGTCTTCGACTACTCGCTCTACGGCGGGCGGCGGAGGTACCTGCTGATGGAGGCGGCCGGACTCGCTCCTCTCGACGAGCCGGGTGTGGGAGCGCGGCTGATGATCCCGGTGATCCAGTTCCTCGGGATGCTCTATCGGGCTACGGGGAACTACGGATGGGCGATCATCCTGTTCACCATCCTGACGCGGGTCGTCCTCTTCCCCCTGATGCGGAAGCAGTACCATTCGATGGCGAAGATGCAGAAGATCCAGCCGAAGCTGAAGCGGATCCAGGAGCGCTTCAAGGACGACCGTCAGCTGATGCAGCAGAAGATGATGGAGCTGTACCGGAAGGAGGGGGTCAACCCGATGGGCGGGTGCCTCCCGATGCTTGTCCAGCTTCCGATCCTGATCCTGATCTGGCGGGCGATCCTCCACTCCGGGGAGCTGATCCACCTCTCCCCAGGGTTCCTATGGGTCCCCGATCTGAGCAGACCCGATCCCTACTTCATCCTCGTCATCCTGACCACCGGTTTGATGATCCTCCAGCAGTGGCTGATGACCCCGAAGTCCACCGGTGAGACCGCCGGCGGGCAGAAGTACTTCGGGTACCTGTTCCCTCTCTTTATGGCCGTCCTCCTCTGGCGGTTTCCGGCCGGCCTCTGGCTCTACTACCTGCTGACGACCGGTGCCCAGGTCGGACAACAGGCGATCGTCAACTGGGAGATGGCGCGCGCCGATGCGGCCCGGCCCGCCCTCGCCGGGGACGGTCTGCCCTCCGAGGAGGGAGGGGAAGATGCCGGGGATGAGGGATGAGGTCGAGGCGTACCTGAAGGATCTCCTGGCGATCCTCGAGGAGGACGTCGGATTCGAGATCGAGGAAGAACCCCCCGACGGGCTGTACGTCAACCTCGTGGGGAGTACCTTCGCCCTCCCGGAGGAGAGGCCGGTCCTGAGCGCTCTCGAGCACCTCGCCCGCGGCGCGCTCCGGCGGAGGACGGGGAGGGACGTCGAGATCATCATCGACGTAAACGGAGCGGTGAAGAGGCGGCGGGCGGAGCTGATCCGGTTCGCTCTGAACACCGCCGAGGCCGTGGTGCGGGAGCACAAGCGGGTGAGGTTGAACGCGATGCCGGCACACGAGCGGCGGACGATCCACGTCACATTGGCCAACTACCCGGGGGTTCGGACGCACAGCGTCGGTGAGGGAGAGAACCGCCGGGTGGTGATCGAACCGGATGATCGGTGACACGATCGCTGCCCTGTCGACGCCGGTCGGCGAGGGGGGGATAGGGATCGTCCGGTTGAGCGGGCCGCGCTCCGTTCCGATCGTCGACCGGTTGTTCCGGCCGGCTGACGCTGTGGCCCTTCCCGATGTCCCGACCCATACCATCCGCTACGGGCACATCGTTTCCGACGGGAGGACGCTCGACGAGGTCCTCGTGGCGGTGATGCGCGCCCCCCGGAGCTACACGCGGGAGGACGTCGTCGAGATCGACTGCCACGGCGGGATCGTCGCGACGCGGGCCATCCTCGATGCCGTCCTCGGGGCGGGGGCGAGGCTCGCCGAGCCGGGTGAGTTCACGAGACGGGCCTTCCTGAACGGCCGGATATCCCTCGACCAGGCCCAGGCCGTCCTCGACGTCGTCCGGGCGAAGACCCGTCTCGGCCTGGAGGCGGCGATCGATCGCCTCGACGGACGGTTCTCCAGCGAGATCGGGGAGATCCGCGCGGGGATAGCGGGGCTCCTCGCCGACCTCGAGGTCGGGATCGACTTTCCCGATTTCGACGTCGACCCCCTCCGCATCCTCGATCCGCTCGAGCGGATCGAGGAGCGCGTGTCGGACCTCCTCCGGCTCGCCGAGGACGGAATGAGGGTGAGGGAGGGGCTCACGGTGGCGATCGCCGGCCGGCCGAACGTCGGGAAGTCGACGCTTCTGAACGCCCTCCTCGCCGAGAGACGGGCGATCGTCACCCCGATACCCGGGACGACCCGGGATACGGTCGAGGGCGAGACGGCGATCGACGGGGTCCCGGTCCGCCTGATCGACACCGCCGGCCTCCGCGATCCGGCCGATCCGGTCGAGGCGGAGGGGGTCCTCCGGGCGCGCGAGGCGGTGAGACGATCCGATCTCCTCCTCCTTGTCCTCGACCGGAACGAGCCGTTGACCGATCAGGACCGCTCGCTCCTCGCCGAGGAATGGGGGATCCCCGTCCTCGTCGTCCTCAACAAGACCGATCTCCCATCGCGGATCGACCGGTTGCCGGAAGGGGGGTGGGAGGGGAGTATCGCCGTCTCGGCCGAACGCGGGGATGGGATCGATCGGCTCCGCGGGCTGATCGCCGAGCTCCTCCTCGACGGGAGGGTTCCGGCCCGGAATACGATCCTCCTCCTCGACACGTGGGAGCGGGACCTCCTCCGCCGGCTCGGGGATGCCCTCTCGCGGGGGATCAGGGCGATAAGGGAGGGTTCATCCACCGACATGGTCGCCGAGGAGCTCCGGAACGCATACCGGACGAGCGGTGAGCTTCAAGGGATCGACGTGAGCGAGTCGATCCTCGATAGTGTCTTCTCCCGGTTCTGCGTCGGGAAGTGATCAGTCGGTCACGAGGTCGATCCCCTGCACCTGGACGCTCCCCTGCCAGTCGTCGAACCCGACCCGGCAGACGAGGGAGTGCTCGTCCCCGTTCTCGAACAGGGACAGGTGCCTCCCCATCCGGAAGGCGATGAATGGGAGGGAACTCTCCCCCTGGAAGATCCTCCCCTTCAGATGCTGGCGCCGGTTCCCGACCAGGGTCAGCCCCCCGAACCGGCAGCCGCGGACGAGGAATGCCGGCCGTGGATTCCCCGGGCCATAGGGAGCGAGGGACGACAGCTCGGTGTACAGGCGGAGGTCGATCTCGGCCAGTTCGGTCGCCGTGTCGATCCTCTCCGGCGGGAGCGCGGTGATCTCCGATCGATGGGCGGCGATGTAGGACTCGAGCCGCTCCTCGAGCTTCGGGATCGCGTCGTTGGCGATCGAGAACCCGGCGGCCATCCGATGGCCGCCGTGCTGGAGGAGGAGGTCGGAGTTCGCCTCGAGGCAAGCGTTGACGTCGAAATCCCCGATGCTCCTGCACGAGCCGCGGCTGATCCTTTCGCCCCGCGACAGGACGACCGACGGGACGCGGTAGCGCTCGGTCAGGTTGGAGGCGACCAGCCCGAGGATCCCCTCGTTCCAGTAGTCCCCGACCAGGAAGACGAACCCGGAGTCGCGCGGATCGATCCCTTCGCTCCTGATCATCCCCTCTGCCTGAGCGATCAGGTCGTTCTGGGCGATCTCCCGATCGCGGTTGTAATCGAGGAGGATCTCGGCGAGGTAGGCCGCCTTATCCTGATCCTCGGTTATCAGGAGGAGGAACGCGACCTTCGGGTCACCGGCCCGATTGGCGGCGTTCAGTTTCGGAGCGACGAGGTAGCCGATGTCCGAGGTCGTCAGCTTCTTCGGGTTGATCGAGAATCGGGAGAGGAGCTCGCGGATCCCGAGGGACGATCCTTCGCCGTCTGCGATCAACGCGAACCCTTCCCGGACCATCGCCCGGTTCTCACTCTCCCCTCCGTTCGCCAGGGGGACGAGATCGGCGATCGTCCCGAGGGCGACGAGATCGAGGAGCCGACGGGGAGCGGGCCTCCCGAGCCGGGTGTAGAGCCCCTCGATCAGCTTGTACGCCACCCCCACGCCGGCGAGGTGGCGATTCGGGTAGGAGCTGTCCGGTCGATGCGGGTCGATGATCGCCACAGCCGGTGGGAGGGTCGGCGCGGGGAGGTGGTGGTCGGTGACGATCGTGTCGATCCCGGCCCGGGCGAGTTCTTCGATCTCGTCGTGGCTCCCTATCCCGCAGTCGGCCGTGACGACCAGGGAGAACCCCTCCTCGATCGCCCGCATGACGAACTGGTGCGACGGCCCGTGTCCATGGAGGCGGTCACCGACCTCCACCTTTATCGAGTTCGGCGGGAAGAGGGGACGGAGGCCGCGGTAGAGGACGGCGGCACCCGATAGCCCGTCGGCGTCGAAGTCGCCGTGGATGAAGACCTTCTCCTTCCGTTCGATCGCCTCCCTCAGGCGGAGGACGGCCGGCTCCATGTCGGGGAGGGAGAAGGGCGAGTGGAAGCTCGCCCGATCGGGGACGATCAGCCCTTCCCACGAGGTGCCTCCCCGTTGAGCTAGGAGGACGGCGAACGGGCGTGAGCAACCGAGGGAACTTCGGATGGCTTCGATCAGAGATTCGTCCGGTGGGAGGGCGATCTCCCACTCCCTCCCCTCGCGGAGGATCGATCTCATTAGCCCCTCTTCGTTCTGCCGGCCTTCTTCGCCCAGGCGTAGAGGATCGGGTTGGCGATGTACATTGAGGAGTAGGTTCCCACGATCACGCCGATCAACAGGGCGAGGGAGAACCCGCGGAGTACGCTCCCTCCGAACAGGAAGAGGATGATGACGGGGATGAAGGTCGTGATCGAGGTGTTCAGCGTTCGGGAGAGCGATTGGTTGACGCTCAGGTTTATGATATCAAATATGTTCTTCTTCCTTTCGACCTTCAGGTTCTCGCGGATCCGGTCGAAGATGACGATCGTGTCGTTCAACGAATAACCGATGATCGTCAGGAACGCGGCGATCGTGGCGAGGTTTATCTCGATCCCGAAGATGGCGAAGATACCGAGGGCGATCGTCACGTCGTGGATCAGGGCGGCGACCGCCCCGACCGCGTACCTCAACCGGAAGCGCCAGGAGACGTAGACGAGGATCGCGACGAGGGCGAGGAGGATCGCCTGCCATCCCTTCTCCGCGAGCTCACGGCTGACCTGCTGGCCGATCAGGCGGCGGCTGATGTCCTCGACAGGGAATTCGCTCCTGAGGGTCGATTCGATCCGGTCGATCACCCGTTGATCCCTCTCCACGTTCAGGAGCTGGGTGGTGATCACCTTGGTGTTCTTTCCGGTCACGTCCTGAATGACGCTCTTCGTCAGATCGATCCCGCCGGAGTCGATCTCGCCGAGCATCTTCCGGATCGCCGCCGTGTCGACCGGCTCGGTGAACTTCACCGTGAACTGGGTCCCGCCGGTGAAGTCGATCCCCATCTTCAGGCCGCGGACCTGGGGGATCACGAAGATGGCGCTGATCGCGATGAGGAGGATGGAGACCGGGATGAAGTACTTCGCCTTGCCGAGGAAATCGAAGTGCCGCACGGCGGACCCCTCCTTAGAGAGCCTGGACCTTCCTCGTCCAGCGGGACTTGATCCGTGCGGCCTTGTTCTTGTGAATGGCGTTCCGTTGGGCCGCCTTGTCGGTCGCCTTGGCAAGCTCGGGAAGGAGGGAGGCTGCTCCCTCCTTGTCCCCCGCCTCTATATGGCGGCGGATCTGCTTTATCGTCCTCTTGATCGCGGCCTTCCTCGCCCGATTGCGGCCCCGGCGCTCCTCGCTCTGCCGCAGGCGTTTCGCCGCTGAAGCGATGTTCGGAATCTGTATCACCTCTTAACCTTCTCGGTCGGATAAATGTCGGATCATGGTATCGGGGGAGGGGGCGGGAATCAAGAGGCCGCGTCCGTCCTGCTCCACCCCCGGTCACGTTGCCCGCTCCTTCCCCGTGACGGTTGTCTCGCCGCTCCCCTTCCGGCCGCCATCTTCCACTAGCGAAGCAGGGTTCTGCCCGTCGAGGACTGTAGATGGGGATTGTTATCCCTCCCCTCCCCTGCTAGGATAAAGACCCGTCTGTAGGGCGGAGGATGAGGGGGAAGATGGACTATATCGTCAAGCGGGATGGCCGTTCCGTTCCGTTCAACCAGCTCAAGGTGACGACCGCCATCTGGAAGGCGATGGAGGAGGTCGGCGAGGGGGACGAACGGCTTGCCGAGCGCCTCTCCGGGCGGGTGGTCCTGACCCTCGACCGGCGTTTCCCCGGCGAGAGGCCGACCGTCGAGGAGATCCAGGATATCGTGGAGGAGACGCTGATCTCGGCCGGCCTCGTCCGGACGGCGAAGGCGTACATCCTCTATCGGAAGCAGCGCGAGGACCTCCGGGAGATGAAGGGGCTCCTAAGCGAGGTCCCCCTCGTCGAGGACTACCTGAACGATCGGGACTGGCGGGTGCGGGAGAATAGCAACATGACCTTCTCCCTCCAGGGGCTGAACACCCATATCACAGATCGGATCATATCGAAGTACTGGCTGAACAAGATCTACCCGCTTCAGATTCGTCGGGGCCACATCTCCGGCGACTTTCATATCCACGATCTCGGGACGCTCGGGGCGTATTGCGTCGGCTGGGACCTCCGCGACCTCCTCGTCCGCGGCTTCACCGGCGTACGGGGGAAGATCGCCTCCCGGCCGGCGAAGCACTTCCGCGTCGCCCTCCTCCAGATCGTCAACTTCATGTACACCCTTCAGGGGGAATCGGCCGGGGCGCAGGCGTTCTCGAACCTCGATACTTACCTCGCCCCGTTCATCCGGGCAGATCACCTCTCCTACGAGGAGGTTCGCCAGAACCTGCAGGAGTTCGTGTACAACATGAACGTCCCGACGCGGGTCGGGTTCCAGACGCCGTTCACCAACGTCACCCTCGATCTGAAGGTTCCCCGGTACATGAAGGACGAGCCGGTGATCATCGGAGGGGTCTTGAAGGACTCGAAATACGGGGACTACCAGCCGGAGATGGACCTGTTCAACCGGGCGTTCGCCGAGGTGATGCTCGAGGGGGATGCGGCCGGCCGGCCGTTCACCTTCCCGATCCCGACCTACAACATCACCGAGGACTTCGACTGGGACAACCCGGTCCTGGCGCCGATCTGGGAGATGACCGCCCGGTACGGGATCCCCTATTTCTCCAATTTCATCGGGAGCGACATGCGGCCCGAGGATGCGCGGAGCATGTGCTGCCGGCTCCGGATCGACAACCGCGAGCTCCGCGCCCGCGGCGGCGGGCTGTTCGGGGCGAACCCCCTGACCGGGTCGATCGGGGTCGTCACGATAAACCTCCCCCGCCTCGGCTACTTAGCCGAGGATGAGGACGACTTCTTCGGGAGGCTCTCCCAGCTAATGGACCTGGCGAAGGAGGCCCTGATCGTCAAGCGGAAGACGCTCGAGGCCCTGACCGAAGGGGGGCTCTATCCCTACTCCCGCTACTACCTCGACCGGATCAAGGAGGCGGAGGGGGGTTACTGGCGGAACCACTTCTCCACGATCGGGGTGATCGGGATGAACGAGGCGATCCTCAACCTCTTCGGAACGTCGATTGCCGATCCTGACGGCCGGGATTTCGCCGCGGCCGTCCTCGATTTCATGCGCGAGAGGCTCGCCGATTTCCAGGAAGAGACCGGGGAGATCTTCAACCTGGAGGCGACCCCGGCCGAGGGGGCGAGCTACCGGCTGGCGAAGAAGGACCTCGAGACATATCCGGACATCAGGATATACAACCTCGAGGTCTATGGCGGGGATACCCCTTACTATACGAACTCCACCCACCTCCCGGTCGGCCTCACCGATGATCTGTTCGAGGCGCTTACCCTGCAGGACCCGCTTCAGACCCGCTACACCGGCGGGACGGTCTTCCACGGGTTTCTCGGCGAGCGGAGCCCTACGCCGGAGGCGGCAAAACGGCTCGTCCGCAAGATAGCGGAGAACTTCCGTCTCCCCTACTACACCCTCACCCCGACGTTCTCCATCTGTCCGAAACACGGGTACATCGCGGGGGAACACAAGTACTGCCCCAAATGCGATGAGGAATTGGTAGAGAGCTTCAAGGCAAATGATCGTCAAGGAGGTGTAAAAGTTGAACTACAAAGAAGATGATGCCGGTAACCTGATCCTCGAGGATGGGACCCTGATCCCGGAGGAGCGGAGGCAGAGGGCGGAGGTCTACTCCCGGATCGTCGGGTACCTCCGGCCGGTCGAGCAGTGGAACGACGGGAAGCGGGCCGAGTTCTCCGATCGGAAGACGTACTCCGCAGAGCCGATAGCACAATCCTAGCCGTCGAAAGATGAGGATCGCCCATATCCTCCCCACGACCCTGATCGATTATCCGAGGAAGGTGGCGGCCCTCATCTACACCCCGTCCTGCAACTTCCGCTGCCCGTTCTGTCACAACCCCGAGCTCGTCCTACCCGAGCGGATCGCCCTCCTCAACCCGATCCCCGAGGATCGCGTCCTCGCCCTCCTCGCTGAGCGGAAGGGGTTTCTCGATGCCCTGGCGATCACCGGCGGCGAGCCGACGCTCCATCACGACCTTTCCCGGTTCATCGGCGAGGTAAAAAGGCTCGGTTACCTCGTCAAGCTCGATACGAACGGCTCGCATCCCGAGGTTCTGGCAGGGCTGTTCGATGCGGGGCTCCTCGACTACGTGGCGATGGACGTGAAGGCTCCCCCGGCGCGGTATTCTGAGGTCGTCGGCGTGCCTATCGATCCCTCCGTGATCGAGGAGTCGATCCGGGTGATCGTCGATCGCGCGCCGGACTACGAGTTTCGCACCACCGTCGCTCCGGGGTTGACTGAGGACGACATCCGCGCTATCGCCGACTGGATCGAGGGGGCGAAGCGCTACACCCTGCAGCGGTTCACCGTCCCGGAAGATAAGGGGCTTGTCGATCCCGATTTTACCGATCGAACGGCGCTTTCCGCGGTGGAGCTACAAGCGATCTGGTCCGATCTCTCGGGTTCTTTCCGGGATGGAGGGGTCCGTAGTTGAAGGGTCAGCCGAGTCCGACGCGCTTCCGGACCTCGGCGATCGTCGGCCGCGCCAGCTCCCGCGCCCGCATTGCGCCCTCTTCTAGGATCTCTTCGATCTTCCCCGACTGTGCAACCTCTGCCCTTCTCTGTTGGATCGGGCGGATGATCCGGATCAGCTCCTCGAACACAGCGTCCTTCAACCGCGAGTAGAGGAGCTTACCCGCTTCGAACTCCTCCCGGAGCTCCCTCACGATCGTCGGATCCCCTCCCTCCGCAGTGGCAAGCTCGAGGATCTCGAACAGGTTCTCCACTCCAGGGGACATCTCGCTCCCCGGCTTCAGGCCGACGTCGGTCACCGCCGAGCGGATCTTCTTCCGGATCGATGACTCGTCCTCCATCACCCCGATGTAGTGGGCCTCCCCCGCGCTCTTGCTCATCTTGATTGATGGATCAGCGAGCGACATAATCCGCGCCCCCTTCTTCGGAACGATCGGCTCCGGCTCGGGGAAGAGCTCCCCGTATCTCGAGTTGAACCTCCGCGCGATCCTCCGGGAGAGCTCGAGGTGTTGCACCTGATCCTTGCCGACCGGGACCCCGGTCGCCCTGTAGAGGAGGATGTCGGCCGCCTGCAGGACGGGGTAGGTGAAGAGCCCTGCGGAGACGAACTTCCTCCCGGCCGATTTGTCCTTGAACTGGGTCATCCGGGTAAGGTCGCCGTAGGAGGTGACCGTTCCGAGGATCCAGGCGAGCTCGGTGTGCTCGGGGACGGCGGATTGCACGAACAGGATCGACCTTTCCGGATCTATCCCGCAGGCGATCAGGTCGAGGGCCATCGAGCGGGACGCCGCTCGGAGTACGTTCGGGTCGACCTCGATCGTGATCGCGTGGTAATCGACGATGCAGTAAACGCATTCGTGATCTTCCTGGAGGACGGCCCAGTTTCTGATCGCCCCGAAGTAGTTTCCGATGTGAAGCGTTCCGGTCGGCTGGGCCCCGGAGAAGACGCGCCCGTTCATCGATGTCACCTCCTGTAATCGGGAATGGGCGTAGTATAAGTGCTTGGACGCTCTCTCCGCAATGGGATTCGGCTTGATGGCCCTCTGCGGCCTGACGTATCATCCCTCGATGAGAGGATGAAACCGCGGGAAGTCGTCGCCTTTGTCTTTGCGTTTGAGGGGGAGCCTGAGCGCTTCCTCCTACCGGTCCTCGGGATACCCGCGTTCGAACGTATCCTCCGTTCCCTCCGGAAAGCGGGGATCGAGAGGATCCTCCTTCTCACCGACATCCCTCAGATGAGAGCTGCAGCGGAGGGAGGATCGATCGAAGCGTTCGATCCGAAAGTGGATGATCTCGAGCGGGCGATCCGCGGGAACGTGATCCTCGGAGCCGCCGGGGATCTCCCCCTCCTCGCACCGGGGTCGATCGGCGCGTTCGTCGACGGTTTTGATCCTTCCGAAGGCGGCCTCCTCCGCGTCGATGGTCTGCCCATCTTCCTTGCTAACGGGGAAGGCCTCCTCATCGACGCGCTGAATGGCTCCCCCATCGATGTCGAAGCGGTGATAGAGAGGTACGCTGCGGGAGGGGGGAGGGTCAGGGCCGCCCCTCCCATCCCTTCCGATGAGGCGCTCCGGCTCTCCGGCAAGCGGGACCTTCCGAGGATCGAGGGAGTCGCCCGGCGGCTCCGGATCGATTCCCTCCTCGAAGGAGGGGTTTCGATCGTCGATCCGGAGCGTACTTACCCCGATGAGGACGTCGTAATAGGCGCGGGGACGGTCATCTTCCCCGGCGTCTATCTGCGCGGTTCGACCCGGATCGGCCGGGATTGCACGATCGGGCCGGATGCGTTCATCGAGGGTTCGGTCGTGGAGGACGGAAGCACCGTCCGCTATTCGGTCCTCGAGGGATCCCGCGTCCGGAGAGGCTCCTCTATCGGGCCGTACGCGCACCTCCGTCCTGGGGCGGACGTCGGCCCGGAGGCGAGGGTCGGGAACTTCGTCGAGGTGAAGGCGGCCCGGCTCGGCCGGGGTGTGAAGGCCGGGCATCTCGCCTACATTGGCGATGCCGCGGTCGGGGAGGGGACGAACATCGGGGCGGGGACGGTCACGTGCAACTACGACGGGGTGAGGAAGAACCGGACGGTGATCGAGGACGGCGCCTTCATCGGATCGAACGCCTCCCTCGTCGCGCCGATAAGGATCGGCCGGGGTGCGATCATCGCCGCCGGCTCGACGATAACCGATGACGTCCCGCCGAACCGGCTCGCCTTCGGTCGGGCGCGGCAGGTGATAAAGGAGAGGAGAGAGGATGATCGGGAGGAAGCTTAAGCTGCTGGCGGGGAACGCCAATCCGCCCCTGGCGGAGGAGATATCGGCCGCACTCGGGATCCCGCTCTGCGATGCGGCGGTCGACCGGTTCAGCGACGGGGAGGTCAGGATACGGATCCGGGAGACGGTACGCGGTGCGGACGTATTCGTCATCCAGCCGACGTCCCCGCCGGTGAACGACAACCTGATGGAGCTCCTTCTGATCATCGATGCCCTCCGCCGCGCGTCGGCCCGGAAGGTGATCGCGGTCGTCCCCTACTACGGGTACGCCCGTCAGGACCGGAAGCACACCGGCCGGGTCCCGATATCCGCCCGTCTCGTCGCCAACCTGATCGAGGTGGCGGGTGCGGACCGCGTGTTGACGATGGACCTCCACGCCGGTCAGATCCAGGGGTTCTTCAACATTCCGGTCGACAACCTCCGCTCCGATTGGATATTCGCCGAACACGCCAAGATCGAGCTCGGCGACCTCGCCGAAGCGGTGATCGTCTCCCCTGACGCCGGAGGAGCGGTCCGGGCCCGGATGGTCGCCGAGCGGCTCGAGCTCCCCCTCGCGATCCTCGAGAAACGGCGGACGCGCGACGGCTCGGACGTCGAGGTGATGAACGTGATCGGTGAGGTCGACGGGAAGCGGGCGATCCTCGTAGACGACATCCTCTCCTCGGGGAAGACCCTCAGGAAGGCGGCGGAGACCCTTCTCGACCGGGGTGCCGGCGAGGTCCTCGCCTATTGCACACACGGGATCTTCTCGGGCGATGCCCTCGAAACCCTCGCCCGCTCGCCCTTGAAACGGGTCGTCGTAACCAATACCATATTCCAGGAAGAGGCGAAGAAAAGCGGGATCGTCGACTACATCTCCGTCGGCGAACATCTCGCCAAGACCATTCACCGGATCTTCGAGTACAAGTCGGTGAGTCATCTCTTCCCCCATTATTGAGTCAGGAGAGGAAATGCACACATTGAAGGTCAAGGAAAGGGCGACGGGGAAGGCGAACGCCCTCCGGCAGAGGGGGCTCGTTCCCGGCATTGTTTATGGACCGGCGATCGATGCGATTCCGATCGCCATCGAACAGCACGACTTGAGAGTCCTCTTCTCCAAGGTGACGCGGAGCTCCAGTATCAACCTGTCGATCGACGGGGATGAGCGGCGGGAGCTCGACGTCTTCCTCAAGGTCGTCGATTACGATCCGATCACGGACGAGCCGCTCCACGTCGATTTTTATCACCCCGAGGTCGGGGTTCCGCTCAAGCTTCACGTTCCGGTAAAGATCGTCGGGGAATCGCCCGGGGTGAAGGCGGGCGGGATCTTGAACGTCCTGTTCAACGACATCCGCGTCCACGGCCTTCCGAAGGACATCCCACATCTGATCACGCTCGACGTCTCGCAGCTCGATCTCGGCGACTCGATCCACGTCTCCGACATCGATTTCGGGAACGTCGAGCCGCTCCTCCCGCCGGAGCGGACGATCGTCACCGTCATCGCCCCGCGCGGATACGCGGTGACCGAGGAGGAGGAGGCGGAAGAGGGCGAGATCGAGGCGGAGGCCGAGGGCGAGGAATCCCCAGGTGCCGAAACCGGGGAGACGGAGGGCGAGGGAGAGTAGTTGAAGGCCGTCTTCGGGTTGGGGAACCCTGGCCTGAACTACGCTCTGACCAGGCACAACGTCGGATTCCAGGCGATCGACCTCTATCGTCGGCTGAACCGGGTCTCAGCGAAAGGACGGATCGAGGATGGGGGTCTGGTCTATCGCGACGGCGATCTCCTCCTCGTCAAACCCCTCTCCTACATGAATGAGAGCGGTCCGGTCGTGAAAGCGATCCGGGAGAGATACGGGATCCCGCTTCACGATATCCTGATCGCCCACGATGATCTCGATCTTCCGCTCGGGAGGATGAAGGTCCGTCCGGGCGGCGGCCCCGGCTCCCACAAGGGGGTCCGGTCGGTCCTGGAGGCGCTCGGGACCGAGGACGTCGGCCGGCTGAAGATCGGGATCGAGGCCGAGGGCCGGAGCGCACCCGGGGTGAGGTTCGTCCTCGAGCGGTTCACGCCGGAGGAATGGGAGCGGCTCCTCCCGGTCCTCGAGCGGGCGGTCGAGGCGATCGGGCTCTTCCGCGAGGAGGGACTGGAGGCGGTGATGACCCGCTTCAACCGGCCGGAGTGAGCCGGTTGTCGCCGGAAGGCGGCCCGATATACTCTTATCCGATATTCCGTTGAGGGAGTGAAAATGTACGATCGGTTCTCGCGCGAATCGATGGAGATCATCGCGATCGCCCAGGAAGAGGCGGAGGAATGGCGGCACAGCTACGTAGGTACTGAGCATCTCCTCCTCGCGTTCCTCAAGATCGTCGGTAGCGACGTCCACCGGTTCCTGACGACCCATGGTATCACCTACGAGAAGGTCGCTTCCTTCCTTGAGGAGGAGAAGGGGCGGGGGGAGGTCCGCCTCTCCGCCGACGATCTCGAGCCGACCCCGCGGTTGAAGCGGGTGATGAAGATGGGATACGAGGAGGCCCGCCGCGCCGGCCTGAGCACGATCCGTCCCGAACACCTCCTGATGGGGATGCTCCGCGATGGGGAGGGGACCGGGGCGACGATCCTCCAGCATCTCGGCGTCGACCTCGCCAAGACCCGCGCCTATTTCCTCCCTCAGGGAGGTCTCGGGATGACGATCCGCGCCTCCAGGCGTCAGCAACAGCAGAGGAAAGGGAACCTGATCGAGTTCAGCCGGAACCTGGTCGAGGAGGCGGCGGCCGGGAACCTCGATCCTGTGATCGGCCGCGACGAGGAGATGGAGCGGATCATCCAGACGTTGACCCGCCGGAAGAAGAACAACCCCGCCCTGATCGGCGAGTCGGGCGTCGGGAAGACGGCGATCGTGGAGGGGCTCGCTCAGAGGATCGCCTCGGGTGACGTCCCGGCGATCCTCCGTTCGAAGGAGATCCTCGAGCTCGACATGGCTTCGGTCGTCGCCGGGACGAAGTACCGCGGGGAGTTCGAACAGCGGTTGAAGGCGCTGATCAGTCAGGTGATGGCATCGGATGACATCATCCTGTTCATCGACGAGCTGCAGACGGTCGTCGGAGCCGGCGGGGCGGAGGGGGCGATCGACGCCTCCTCGATCCTGAAGCCGCCGCTCGCCTCCGGGGCGATCCAGTGCATCGGGACGGCGACCCCGGACGAGTATCGGAAGTCGATCGAGAAGGACCCGGCGCTGAAGCGGCGGTTCAAGACGATCTACGTCGAGGAGCCGTCGGTCGAGGATACGGTGAAGATCCTGAAGGGGCTCCGCCCCCGCTATGAGGCGCACCACGGGGTGAAGATCACCGATGATGCCCTCTACCAGGCGGCCCGCCTCTCCGACCGCTACGTCACCGACCAGTTCCTCCCGGACAAGGCGATCGACCTGATCGATGAGACAGCGGCGAGGATAAAGCTGCAGCGGACGAGGATCCCCGACGAGGTCAGGGAGATGATGGAGAAGGTCGAGGAGCTCGACGAGAGGGAGCGGGAGGCAGTCAGCGAGCAGGACTACGAGGCCGCGGCCCGCCTCCGGGACGAGAAGCGGAAGCTCGTTGAGGAGATCGAGGGGATGAGCGAGTCCGACTACGAGACGAACGGCCTTCAGGCGACCGGGCAGGACATCGCGCGGATGGTCTCGATGTGGACCGGCGTCCCGATCGGACACGTCGAGGAGGAGGAGACCGCCCGGCTCGTCAACATGGAGGGGAAGATCCACGAGCGGCTGATCGCCCAGGAGGAGGCGGTCCGCGCCGTCTCCCGCTCGATCCGGCGCGCCTACGCCGGGGTGAAGAACCCGCGCCGGCCGGTCGGGGTGTTCATGTTCCTCGGCCCGACCGGGGTGGGGAAGACCGAGCTCTCCAAGACCCTCGCCGAGTTCCTGTTCGGGGACGAGGACGCCCTGATCCGGGTCGACATGTCGGAGTACATGGAGCGGTTCTCCGTCTCCCGGCTCGTCGGCGCCCCTCCCGGCTACGTCGGCTACGAGGAGGCGGGGGAGCTGACCGAGAAGGTCCGGCACCGCCCGTATTCGGTCGTCCTGTTCGACGAGATCGAGAAGGCCCACCGCGACGTGTTCAACATCCTCCTCCAGGTGATGGAGGATGGGATCCTGACCGACTCGCAGGGCCGGCGCGTCGACTTCCGGAACACCGTTCTGATCATGACCTCGAACGTGGGGAGCGAGCTGATCGCCTCCCGCGACACCCTGGGGTTCACCGGCGCCGATGAGGGCTCGGAGGAGTCCTATCAGGACATGAAGGCCCGCGTCATCGGCGAGGTGAGGAAGGTATTCCGGCCGGAGTTCTTGAACCGGCTCGATGACATCATCGTCTTCCACGAGCTGAACCGCGAGCAGGTCAGGCAGATAGCCGAGCTGATGGTGAATGAGCTCCGGCAGCGCCTGCAGGACGAGCGGGAGATCACCTTCGAGCTCGACGATTCGGCGTGGGACCTCCTGATCGAGAAGGGTTACGACTCCAAGTACGGTGCACGACCGATGCGCCGGACGATCGAGCGGCTGATCGAGAACCCGATCTCCGAGGAGATCCTCCTCGGGACCTTCCCCCCCGGTTGTCGCGTCGTGGCGAGGGCGGACGGGGATGAGCTCCGCTTCAAAGCGGAAGGCTGAAGATGCCGTTCGTCTGCTCCGAATGCGGATACCGCTCGGTGAAGTGGTACGGCCGCTGCCCGAACTGCGGGGCGTGGGATTCCCTCGTCGAGGAGGGACCGGCGACGGAGGACGACTCCTCCTGGATCGGTGAGGGGCTTCGCGCGATCACCGAGATCGACCTGGCGGAGCTGAAGCGGGTCCCGACCGGATTGCCGGAGTTCGACCGGCTCCTCGGCGGCGGCCTCGTCCCCGGCGGGGTGGTCCTGTTCGGGGGGGAGCCTGGGATCGGGAAATCGACCCTCCTCCTCCAGCTCGCCGACTCCCTTTCCGGCCGGTGCGGGAAGGTCCTCTACGTATCCGGGGAGGAGTCGGAGGGGCAGGTGAAGCTCCGCGCCGATCGGCTCGGGGTGAAGAGCGCCGACCTGTTCGTCCTCTCCGAGCAGGCGCTCGCCCGCGTCTCCGCAGCGATCGAGCGGCTCGAGCCATCCGTCCTGATCGTCGATTCGATCCAGACCGTCCGTAGCTCCCGCGCCGAGGGGGCGGCCGGGAGCCTCCGCCAGCTCCGTGCGGTCAGCGGCGAGCTCGCCCAGCTCGCAAAATCCCGCGGGATGGCGACCCTCCTCGTTGGGCACATAACCAAGGAGGGGGCGTTCGCCGGGCCGAAGACGGTAGAGCACCTGGTCGACGTCGCCGTCTACATGGAGGGGAGCCGGGCCGAGGACCTCCGGATCGTCCGGTCGGTGAAGAACCGGTTCGGCGCGACGAACGAGGTCGCCGTCTTCAGGATGACCGAGGATGGCCTCCGCGAGGTCGAGAACCCATCCGGTTTCTTCCTCGATGATCTTAAGGGGGAGCCGAGACCGGGAACGGCCGTCGCCCCTATCCTCGAGGGGACGCGGCCGATCCTCGTCGAGATCCAGGCCCTCGTCTCCCCGACCGGCGGGTACGGGGTACCGCAGCGTCGCGCGACCGGGCTCGATGTCAACCGCGTCTTGTTGCTCCTCGCCGTGATCGACAAGCGGCTCTCGATCAACGTCAGCGGGGCGGACGTCTATCTATCGATCGCCGGTGGCCTCGAGGTCCGCGAGCGGGGGACCGATCTCGGCGTCATCGCGGCCGTGGTCTCGAGCCTTCGGGATCGGCCGATCCCGAAGCGGACGGCCATCGTCGGCGAGGTCGGCCTCGCCGGTGAGGTAAGGCCGGTGAAGAGGCTCGGCGAGCGGATAAGGGAAGCGGATAAGATGGGATACGAGCGGATCCTCGTCCCGGCCTCGTTCAAGGGCCGCTCCCCCGGTAAGATCGATATCGTCCCGGTCGGATCGATCGAGAGGGCGATCGCCGAGCTCGAGCTCGATTAGCAAGGAGAAGAGATGAACGATGATCGTTTGAAGAAGGTAAAAGAGGCGGCCGCGGCCGTCCGAAAACGGATAGAAGTCGATCCGGTCGCTGCGATCACGCTCGGGTCCGGGCTTTCCGACGCGTTCGGGATCCCGGATGGCGGGGCGAGGATCGATACGGCCGAGATCCCGGGGTTCCCCCGTCCGACCGTCGCCGGCCATTCCGGCGGCCTCTGGGCCGGGGAGATCGGCGCGGTCCCCGTCATCATCCAGCGGGGGAGGGTTCACTACTACGAGGGGTGGAGCCTCGATGATGTGACCTTCTCAACGAGGATGTTCGCCCTCCTCGGCGTTAGAACCCTGATCGTCACCAACGCCTCCGGGGCGATCAATCCCGAAATCCGCGCCGGAGACCTCGTTCTGATCAGCGATCACATAAACATGCTCGGAGCCAATCCCCTTCGCGGGGCGAACATCGACGAGCTCGGCCCCCGCTTCCCCGACATGTCGGCCGCCTACACCCCCCGCCTCCGGAGGCTGGCAAGGTCGGTCGCTTCAAACGAGGGGATCGATCTGAAGGAGGGTGTGTACGTCGCTACCCTCGGGCCGTCGTACGAGACACCGGCCGAGATCCGCGCGTTCCGCGCGCTCGGAGCCGATATCGTTGGGATGTCGACCGTCCCCGAGGTGATCGTCGCTGCCCACGCCGGGATGGATATACTCGGGATCTCGATCGCCACCAACCTCGCCGCCGGAGTCGATCCGAGGGCGAGGCTGACCCACGCCGAGGTGATCGAGACGACGAAGCGGAAGGGTGCGGAGATGCGCCGTCTCCTCCTCGCGCTTATCCCGATGATCCCCGGGCAAAAACCGGGATAGGGGGCGATTGCGCGGCGGAGGCCCGGGGGTATAATCTCGCCGCCGTTGGGGGCGGATACGGATTGCCGTTTTCCGAACGGCAGATAACTTGGCAGTTTGGGAGGTTACCGATGACCGACGGGCCTACACTGAACCCGTTTGAGATCTCACAGCGGCAGCTGGACAAGGCGGCGGAGAAGCTCGACCTCGACCCGCAGGTGCACGCCCTCCTCCGGGAGCCGATGCGGACCCTCGAGGTCCACTTCCCCGTCCGGATGGACGATGGGACGACGAGGACGTTCACCGGATTCCGCGTCCAGTACAACGACGCCCTCGGCCCGACTAAGGGTGGGCTCCGGTTCCACCCCGATGAAACGATCGACACGGTGAAGGCCCTCGCGGCATGGATGACATGGAAGTGCGCCGTTGTCGGCATCCCGTACGGGGGTGGGAAGGGCGGAGTGATCTGCAACCCGAAGGAGCTCTCCGTCGGCGAGCTGGAGCGGGTTGCGCGTGGATACATCCGGGCGATCGGCCGGTTCATCGGGCCGGAGCGCGACATCCCTGCTCCGGATGTCTACACAACGCCGCAGATCATGGCGTGGATGATGGACGAATACTCGACGATCGTCGGGCACAACGCCCCGGGCGTGATCACCGGGAAGCCGATCCCGCTCGGCGGTTCCCTCGGACGGGGCGACGCCACTGCACGTGGGGCGGTCTACACGATCATCGAGGCGGCCGAGGCGCTCGGGATCGACCTGACCAAGGCGACGGTGGCGATCCAGGGCTACGGGAACGCCGGTTACTTCGCGGCGAAGCTGATGGCAGAGCTCGCAGGGAGCAAGGTCGTGGCGATCACCGACTCGCGCGGCGGGGCCTATGTATCCGATGGGATCGACCCTGAAGCCGTTTTCCAGCATAAGAGGGAGACCGGCTCCGTGACCGGCCTCGCCGGTGGAAAGGCGATCACAAACGAGGAGATCCTCGAACTCGACGTCGATATCCTTATTCCGGCGGCGATCGAAAACGTGATCACCGAGAAGAACGCGGCGAATGTCAAGGCGAAGATTATCGCCGAGGCGGCGAACGGCCCGACGACCCCGGAGGCGGACGAGATCCTGTACAAGAACGGGAAGTACCTGATCCCCGACTTCCTCTGCAACGCCGGTGGGGTGACCGTCTCGTACTTCGAGTGGGTCCAGAACATCAGCGGGTACTACTGGACGATCGACGAGGTCTACGATCGCCTGAAGGCGAAGATGACCTCGGCGTTCCGGGAGGTTCACGCGATGGCCTCGAGCCAGAAGGTCGACAACCGGACCGCCGCCTACATGGTCTCGGTGCAGCGCGTCGCAGAAGCGATGCGGCTCCGCGGCTGGGTGTAGGCTCCCTCCTGTACCGATTTAGCATGAATGGCGAGAATGGTCTCCTGCGAAACGGAGACCGTTCTCGCCATTGATCGGTTAGTGTAGTCTTTGCCGGGGAGAGTCCGGTCCTCTTAAAATGGATAATGATATGTCCAAGGCTGTTTCGACGGTGAAGGAAAGGGAAGAGTTCCTTGCGAGCGTCCTCCCCTCCCTGGAGCCTGCGGAAGTTGAGGAACTGCAGCGGATATCACTTCCGGTGCACTACGATGAAGGGGAACTGATTGCTCAAGAGGGCTCCTACGCCGCCGGGGTGTATATCGTTCAATCCGGTCTTCTCTCGATCGGTAAGTATGCGAGCAAAGGCTGGGAGAAGCGGATCCTCCGATTCCTTGCGGTCGGTGAGATGTTCGGCCTGGAGACGGTCTTTCTAGAACGGGAACCGATCAATGTGCAATTTGCCAAAGCGCTTGTGGAATCCTCCCTGGTCTTCTTCGAGCGATCGAATATCCTCGCCTTCAGCAAGGCTCATCCCCGGCTGTTCGCTGATCTGTGCCGGTGGTTATGCCGCGAGGTGATCATGCTCGAGTTCAAGCTCACCCGCGAGACGGTCGAGTCGATCGATCGCAACTTGGCCCTCCTCCTCATTGCACTGACCAATAAATACGGGAAAAAGGATGAGATGCCCCCCGTCCTCGATCTCCCCGTCTCCCGCCAGACCCTGGCGGAGATGATCGGCGTCTCGATCGAAACCTTGATGCGAGCTCTCAAGCGGTTCCGCGAGCGAGGCCTGATTGAGACCTCAGGGAGGCAGATCACCATAATCGACCTGGAGAGCCTGAAGGAGAGGGCCCGCATCACCTCGTTCTACCTGTCTATCATCGAGGAGACGCTCTAGCCCGTTCTCTCCAGGTCTGCCAGCCAGAGGCGCAACGCTTCAAGAGAGAGGGCTATCCGTCCGGAGATCGAGACCTCGGGGAGCGAAGCGGCTACACGCATGACCGTGGCGTTTGACACCCCCAGGAGCTGGGCGAGGGTCGCCTGTGTGATCTCGGAAGGGAGAAGGCTGATCCCTCCTTCATTCATCTCCCCGTAGTTCTCGGCCAGTTCGAGGAGGAGGCGACACATCTGCTCTCGGACAGACGCATAGGACAAAGAGGAGGTCCGCTCCTTCAGGGAGTAGAGACGCTGGGCTAGTCTTTGCAGACAGTGACACTTGACCTCATCCTCTTCTCTAAGCATGTTCAGGAACATCTCCCTCTCAAAGAAGAAAAGCTCTGTCTCGCTGACTGCACGGGCACAACTAAGGTGTAGGCCGCCGGAGTCCCTCAGTAGGATCTCCAACCCTATGAGGTTCCCCGGTCCGAGGATCTCGACCGGAGGATGCCGGCGGCGCTTGGTTTGCGGTCTGGACTGATCACTCACCAACCCGCTAGCTATAAGATAGGCCCCGGCGGCGTAGGCCCCTACCGGGTAGATCAGCTCCCCTTCCGGATAGCGGACGTTAAGAGGAGAGTAGGTCTTAATGATCCGCTGCCAGTCAACCTGTTCGGGAAGGATCTTCTCGCTTATCTCTCTCATGGTCCACCGGATAACTCTACCGGTTCACTTCGATCCCCCCAATGTGAGGAGACAGGAGAAAGGGAGGCGTCTATACACGGTAGGAATCCACGGGATCCCAATCTCGGCTTGTCAAGTAACAGAGCACGCACCCTCACTTGACCATCCTTTTCCGGCTTGCCCGCGCATAAAAACCGGGAAAGAGGCCGGCCGTCTTACCCACCTTGCCGGCCCGGTCCCCTGTCTTGTTTGATGGTTGCAGGTGCAAAAATGAATCCGCATACCTGTCGCTTTCCCTACCCCCTGCAATCGGAGGGAGTACCCTTTTGCTGCTTGGA